>VFQP010002429.1_pt1 | contig 20812 bp, 22 predicted proteins | sample 3512351 | NCBI WGS metagenome assembly VFQP01 (sample SAMN10412372, study PRJNA504923) | tailings metagenome | isolation source: Relicate 1 Philex TSF1 revegetated site | place: Philippines: Tuba, Benguet | collected 2017-08-29
GGGTCCCAGGTTTGTGGGTGGAAGGACCCGGGCTCTGTACATGCGCCCAAACGATCGCCTGTGCAAGCCACAGGGGAAGACCTCCCCCTTTGAATCAAGGAAACGAGGCACTCGGACAGACGCCTCGTTGGCCCCCGTCACGCCGCTGAACACTCAAACTGCCGGTGTGGTCGGACAGGGTCTGGTGCAATCAAAGACGTTCACGTCAACGGCTCCTGACGCAGGAAGAGAGGGAGGGGGGGGTGCTCTGCTCCTCCTCAGGACCTGTCCCTGACGTACGAGAGGAACTTGTTGAAGGCGGCGTCCACCACGGGCCACCCAGGCTCCATGCCAATGTCCACCGCCACGCGGTGCGCCGCGCCAAACCCGGAAAACACCTGCGAGCCACCACCCACACGCAACAACAACCGGGAGAGGTGTCACATCGTGGACGCGCCGCTCGCTCACTCATTCGTGCATGCCGCAGCGAGGACGCCCAGGCGCTCGCCAGGGACCGGCGGCGTGCAAGCAAGGCGCCACGCACCACGGCGTTGACGCCCTGGCCCGGGAAGGTGCTGTCGCCCACGCAGTACAGCGCGTCGATCGACGTCCTGCGCCCATCATGATCATGATGCATACACGCAGCCAGAGCGGGCCACCGTGAGCCTCCGCCGGTGGTGGGCGAGGGCGGCTGCGCCCCGCCAGAGGGCGCAGCAGCTCGCAAGGCGCCCCAAGGTGCACGGCCGAGCTCACCGGTTGAAGGGCATGGAGAGCATGCCCAGCGGGCGGCGCGAGGGCACGGGGCCGTAGGTGCCGTCGTCGCGGTTGAGGAACCGCCGGTGCGTGCGCGGCGTGCCCACCTGTGCGGCGGGGAGCAGCGGCGGCGGCGGCAGGCCATCAGAGTCACGCCCACGACCGTGGCGAGGAACGGCCGCCTGCTTGCTGCCCACCTGGCACGGAGCAAGGGGTGTTGCTCACAGCTGCCCCTGCTGCCCCCACGCCCCGCCTGCCCCGCCTCCCTCCCCTCACCTCGCGGAAGGAGATGGACTGCGCCAGGCCCGGCCACTGCGCGTCCAGCCGCTGGATCAGCGCGTCGGCCATGGCGTTCTTCTTGGCCTCGTACGTGTTGATGTCCAAGCCCTGATCCAGGGCACAACACATGCACCACCACAGGGCTTGATCAGGGTGTGGTCGACGAGAGCTGCGAGCCCGCCGCAAGCCGAGACGTCGTATGCAGGCCGAGAAAGGGGGCCCTGACTTGCGTCCCCGCACGCGCATTGGGCGAGGAGCGAGCGGCCACCGCACACACATGCCAGGCGTCGATCCAGTCGGGCGTGAAGGCGTGCACGATGGCCTTGCCCGGCGGCGCCAGGGAGGGGTCCAGCAGCGAGGGCAGCGACACAAACAGCGTGCCGTGCGCGTCCTCCATCCTGCGCGGCGCCACGCACGCACGCACACACGCGCGCGCCACCTCCACGCACGCTCAGGTGCTGGTTCTGTTCAAGGCACACACAAACCGCAAGGAGAGGGCCTGGCGCAGCGACGCTGTGGCTAAGTGAGTGGTGGTGCGCACTTGGTCCAGTCCTCGAGGATGATGTGGTGGCAGTCGTGCTCGGCCTCCCTGCCGTCGCGCGCCGCGAAGACGCCGGCGTCCACGCCCAGGTGCAGCGAGAAGAAGGACGGCGCCTTCTTGTACCGCTGCCTGCGGGACGCACATGCGCGCGCGCGTGCCAGCGGGGCCACGTGCTCACGGGACGCTCGCGACGCCCCCAGCAAGGCGCCCACGCGAAGCAGAGCCCCACCCTACCCTCCACAGCCAAGAAGCCGAGAGAGTGAGAGATGGCGTCCCCCTGAAGACCTCCTCGCTCTCCCTGCCAAGCAAGAGGGGCCCAGGCCAAGCAGCAAACGCCGCGCGCCGACCCACCTGAAGAGCTTCTCGTCCTCTGGCATCTTGTCCTCGCCCAGCATGTGCTCAAACGTGTCCCACCGCGTGGCGTTGCTGACCACGGTGCGCGCACGGAACTCGCGCCCGTCCGCCAGCCGCACGCCCACCGCCTTGAGGCCGCCCTCCTGCTGCTGTGCCTCTCCCGCGCCCACCGCCGCCCGCTCGGTGATGATCTCGCGCACGTTGGCCTTGTAAATCACACGCCCGCCCAGCTCCTCAATGCCTGCGCGGGTCGGGTCGCCCACGGCGGCGGCGACGTGTCAGGCCGCACGCATCTCCCAGCGTCGCCGCAGCCCGCACACGTCGGCGGTTGGCCTGGTCGCCCCCGCAGCTGCTGCATGCTGTCGCCGCGTCGCACGCCGCGGCAGCAAAGTGGGCGAACGGTGCGGCACTCACCCTCGACGAGCGCGGCGGGGATGGCGCCGACGCCGCCCTTGGGGTAGTTGATGCCGCCAAAGTGCCGGTCGCACAGCACCTGCGCCCGGGTGCGGGGGCGTGACACAGGCAACAGCAGCAGGGGGCTCAGCAGCAGCCGACGGTGGCCCCTGGCCCAGCACGGCTCAGCATCTGCACAGGTCGCCCCGAGCGATGGTGCGCGCTCTGTTCTGGGCCCCGTGGAGCGCGCGCAACAAGAGGCCCTGCACAACGGCTGCCCAGGCAGCGCCGCCCCGCACCATGCCGGCGTTGATGTGCGGCGTCATGTCGGCGTTGACCGTGGACCAGATGTAGCACTCGAGGTCGATGAAGCGCAGCAGCGCCGGGTCCTGGATGTGCTTGCGCGCAATGTCGCCTGCGCGCGCGCGCGCACCACACCAGCCACCTCTCGCCTCTCTCACCTCTAAGGACCGCCTCCCTTTCCGCTGCGCCACCCCCGTAGCCGGCATGACGCGCCAGCCGTCGCAGCAGCTGGCAAGCGCACTGTACCCCCTCTGGCCCGCTGCCCAGCGCGACCGCTCCAATGGCGACGGCACACCCCGCCCAACCCGGCCCGGGCGCTCACCGGCGTTGGCGACGGCGTACCAGGCCAGCGTGAGGCAGGCGATGGGGTGGCGCGCAAACTGCTGCATCAGGTAGCGGGGCTCCTCCAGCGACTTGAGCTCCAGCACGTTGAGCGAGTTGAACACCTGCGGCAGGGCACAACGCAGCGGGCACCACGGCCAGAGGCGGCTCGCTCGCCAAGGCGGTGTGGCGGTGCCGGCGTCACCGACGGGAGTGGCAGGCGTGGGGGGCGCTGGGCCGTTGGGGGAGGCCGCCAGGCGCGCTAGGGGCCAGGGGGTCCCAGCCACGCCTCCGCGGCGCCACTGGGCTGGCCGCGCGACGACGCCGAGGCGGCAGGGAGGCAGGGAGGCAGTGGGCGGCAGGGTAGGGTGGCGGGGCGGCACACCTTCCAGCAGTCGTCGTAGAAGCCGCGGATGCCCTGCGCCTCGTGCGGGAAGAGCGCCGTGAGCTCCGTGATAAAGTCCTCGTACTCGCGCCACACCTGCGTGTCACGCCCACCACGACGCACGCGCACGGAAGTCAAGCGCCCAGGGGCTACCACGGCACCAGCAGTTGCCGCTGCATGCGCCGTCAGCGCAAGCCCACCCTGCGCGCCGCCGGCCCAGTGGGGCGTGTCGCGTGTGCCCCTCGCGGCGGCGCGACTGCTCACCCGCACGTTGAGCCCGTCGGGGTGCGCCGCCGACTTGGGCAGGTGGTAGTGCACCTGAGCACGTGCATGCGCGCGCACGGTGGCTGCCATGTCGCCATCCTCCACGCTCCGCACACGCTGCGCATGCGCTCTGCACGTCCCTGCCCACCCGCGCCGACGCTCCAAGAGCCGCGGTTCATCGCGGTGCCTGCTTCGACGGGGGGCGGCGCAGGCCATGTGTCCCCGCTCCCCGTCGCCTGCCCCAGACGTGCCGTCACGCCCTTCAACGGGCGGCCGACGCTCACCTGGCTGGGGTCGGGCACGGTCTCGAGGCGCTTGCCCACCGCCTCGAGGCACTTGGTCATCAGGTTGGTGGTGCCCTGCGTGTGTGTGTGTGTGCACGGCGTGCGAGGGCAGCCGCAAAGTGGGCAGGCGCTCAAGGGAGGCGCGCTCGTAGCTGCCCCTCCTCCCCAAATCCTCCTGGCGCGCTCACCTTGTCGCCAAAGCCAAACATCATGGAGGAGCCCACGTCAAAGGTGTAGCCCTCGCGCTTGTAGTGCCCCGCGCTGCCTCCGGGGATGACGTACCTGCGCCCCAAGGCAGGCCACCAGTGCCTCGGCGCCTTGGGAGGGAGGCGCCACACGGGGGCCTGCAAGAGATGGACGCGTGAGGCCCATGGCGCTACTGCTGCACACTCACTTCTCGAGCACCAGCACGCGCGCGCCCTTGGCGGCGAGCTGCGAGGCCGTGGCCAGGCCGCCCATGCCGCTGCCAATGACGATGGCGTCGTACACCACGTCCGTGGGCGCGTCCGTGGGCAGCTGCTGCGTGGTCTCGACGGGCGGGTAGGCCGTCTTGACCGCGCTGCACCTGGTGTGCGTCCTCTGGGGGCCGGCGCGGAGCCCGCGGGAGCTGGCCGCCGCGGCCGCAGGGGCGGCGTGCGCAGCGGATGGCGGAGCAGCCGCAGCAGGGATGGACAGCTGCACCACCTGCTGCGCCCTCAGCACGCCGTTGCTGCGCGCGCGCCAATCAGCACCGTGCACCGACCTTTCGCCTGGTGGCCAAGGCACCACAAGCTCGAGGGCGACGGCAGAGAACGCTCAAAGGCCGCCAGCGGAGGAGATCCCCCCCAGCGCGGGCGCGGGCGCTGGCGCCCCCGCAGCGCACGCACCTGCGCGATGACGCTGCCGCGCGCCGCGCCTCTCCCGCTGCGAGGTTCGGGTGGACCTGCATCTTTTTGGGGTGCTCGCGAACTAGGCGAACTCGAGAGGACAGCGCGCACAAGAGCGCTCGATGGGCAGAGCTTCTTGCACGCCTCGACGGTGCGCTGTGCCGCTGCGGATCCTCCTCGCGCTGCACACTTTCGGCGCTCCAACGGCGTCGTGCCCCGCACCATGCGTGCGTGCGGCAGGAGAAGAGGGAGCAGGCGCGCAGCGCACGAGGGGAAGGATTCCTTGTCCATGTGCGTGCTGCTGCAAGAGATCCTGCGCAGCGCACGCGCACGCGCGCGGGGCAGCCCCCCAGAGCGCCCGCTGTAGCTGTGCGCATGAGCTCCTTCCCACATGAGCGTTGTGGTGTGCTGCTTGATCGCTGGTGCTTGTGTTGCTGCTTTTCTTGCTGGTGGCGGCCGGATGCAGGCCGTACATTTTGCGGGGGCACGGGAAAGAGAGCAGCGATCGCGCTTCACACACACACAACGCACACCATCAGCATCATCTGTTGCTCGACGTCTCGCTTCAGCTGAGCGCAACGTCGACTCGAGTCGCCCTCGGCCCCCGCGAGACATTTGGCGCGAGCAAGGAGCAGCAAAAGCAGCGCAGAGCGCAAGAGCGTGCCTCCAACTTCCGCAGCAATGCGGCTTTGCGGAGGTGGAGGGCCGCCCAAGGAGCAACAGGGAGCACCTGCCAGAGCGCATCCCGCGGCGTCGCCCGCCGCATCAGCGCGAGCATGAGCCAGTGCTCCTCCCGCTGAGGCCGGCCTTCAGGCCTCTCACGCCCAAGCACCAGCAGCATGCTGCCGGCCATCCCCGACGCGCGCACGCGCCTGGCGGCGGCGCAGCGGGGCTCCACCCAGCCAGGCGCCGACCTCCACGCCGAGCTGGGCCTGCTGGGCCTCAGCAACTCGGCGCCGGTGGCCCTGAACGACCTCGTGCTGCCCGGCCGCGAGCACGCCAGCCTGGCCGCCGCGTCCTCGCTCAAGGAGCCGCCGCTCCCGCCGCCAAAGCTGCCCGACATTGCCGCGTACCGCAGCCGCGCGGCGTCGGCGGCCGGCAGCGTTGGGGCGCAGAGCGACGCGCCCTCTGTAGGCAGTGAGAACATCCCCAGACCTGCATTGATCGCAACTGCTCCCGCGCTCAACCAGGTGGCAGCAGCAGCGCTGGCGTTGCAGCCACAAGGCGTGCAGCAGCAGGCCGCGCCGCAAGCGCCAATGCTAGGGCCGCCGCCGGCTGTGGCGGTGGCGGCGGCGGACCCGCAGCAGCCCGTGCAGCTGCGCGTGCAAGTGGTCACGTTCAACATGGCGGGCACGCTGCCGGCGGCGCTGCCGCCCGACTTTTTCAGGCAGGACGACCGGCACGTCGACGTGTGAGTGCCGCCTGTGCCTGTGGCGCATCACAGCGCGCAGTGTGGCTGAGCGCACTAACATGGTGTTGCCCTTTCCTGGCGTGTGCGCGGGTGCAGCTACGTGGTGGGCACCCAGGAGTCGTGCGCGCTGGGCGACTGGGAGCGGCTCTTGCGGGACGGCCTGGGCACCAGCTACGCAAAGGCAAGGCGTGGTACAGTGCCTGCGCTCACACCGTAGGGCCGTCTCGTCCCCCCCAGGGAGCGCAACAAGAAGTCGTCTTGCCACTGATTGCCCCGTCGGAATGAGTGCACCTCTCCCACCTCCGCACAGAGGGCGCAAGAGTCGCTCATGGCCATCTCCCTCCTCGTCTACGTGCACAACTCGGTGAGCGCTTTTGCCGCTCCGTGGGCAGCAGGCGCCGCGCCCACCCGCCCCACGGCCCACCCCGCCCGGCGCGCCTCTCCCCATCCCTACTTACACAGGTGGCGCCGCGGGTCAAGGACGTGCGCACGTCGAGCATCGCCTGCGGTGTGGGCAACGTGCTCGGCAACAAGGGCGCCGTGGGCGTCTCGCTGAGCGTCGACGCGCTGCGCCTGCTCTTCATCAACAGCCACCTGGCGGCGCACGACGAGCACATTGAGCGGCGCAACGCCGACTACCAGCGCATCTTCACGGGCCTGTTCAGCGCATCGGCCACCACGGGCAACGTGGCGGTGCCGGCCACGCCCGGCACGGCCGCCTCGTCCGGCGCCAGCACGCCGCGGCAGGCCGAGAGCCCGCAGCGCGGCAGCAGCCCCCGGCTGGACGAGCTGGCGGGCCTGTCGCAGCAGCAGCTGGCGGCCAACCCCAGCCTGGCGCGCATGTCCCGGCTGGCGCACGTGTCGAGCATGTCGCAGCTGCCGCAGCCCGCCGCCTTCAACGCCACCAGCTTTGCGTCGCAGCCCAGCAGCGCACGCGACCCGCCGCCGTCGCCGCCGCCCGCGGCGGCCGGCGCGGGGGGCGCGGTGGAAGGCGGTGGCAGCCTCTCCACCTCCTCGGTGCCGCCTGGCGGGGTCGGCGTCGCCCCCCCAGCAGCGTTGGTACCGCCGCCTCTGGTGGTGGGCCCGCAGCAGTCGGCGCTGCCGCTGCACGACGTGGTGTTCTGGAGCGGCGACCTGAACTACCGCATCAATGGCGCCGACGCCGCCATCAGGCAGCTGCTCACCTCGGACATGATCGAGGTGTGTGTGTGGGGGGGTGGCTCGCGCTTCGTGTTCTTGCTCCGCGCCGCTGGCCACACGATTGACGCCCTTCGCGGAGCTCAACGCCGTGCCGCAGGTGCTCCACGCCAACGACCAGCTCCGGCTGCAGATGCGCAAGGGCAAGGTGTTCCAGGTGAGGCGCGTGCCGCTGCTTTCCGGGGGACAGGGCAGAGGGGGTTCAGCGGGGCCGGGACGGCTCAGCGGGCACACACACGCTCTCCCTGCAGGGCTTTTACGAGCAAGCGATACACTTCCCGCCCACCTTCAAGTACAAGCCGGGTACCAACGAGTACAGCGCCAAGCGCATCCCGTCGTGGTGCGACCGCGTGCTGCACAAGACGTACGCCGAGGAGCCGGCGTGCATCCTCGAGCCCGCCTACTACAAGCAAGTGGATGGATGCAGTGGATGGATGGATGCATGGGTGTCTTGCGCACGGCGTGCGCACTGGCAGGGGGGGGGCAAGCAAGGCGTGCAGCCGTGACGTGCGTCTGCGCAGGGCGGTGCCGAGCCTGATGGACTCGGACCACCGCGCCGTCGTGGCGGGCTTTGACGTCGTCTTCACGCCCGGGCTCCTCACGTTGCCGGCCGGGACGAGCGGACCGGGCTCCGGCTGTCTCGTGGCGTGAGCAGACGTGGGCCTTTGAGCTGTTGGGAGGGCGCGTGCGGCGCGTGCTCCGTCGAAACATTTCCGAGAGCAAACAGTTTTGAGGTCGCACAGGTCAGAGCAAAGGAACACAACAGCAACGCACACACGCTCGCCCCAGAGGAAATTCCTGTCCGCTCCGCATCGCGAGATCGCCCACCGACTGATGGACGCGAAAGAGGCAAGCGCGGCGAGCTCGCGGGAGGGGAGGGGAGGGCAAGCTTGCGAGCGCAGGCAGCACGTTGAGCGTGGCGCAGTCATGGGCAGCAGCCTCGTGCTCCGCGCCGCAGCGTAGCGATGAGTCTCGCCCGCCACCCCGCAGGACCCCAAGAAGATGGGGCAAGTGCAGTCCAAGGAGCAAGAGCAGGCTGCGGACGCGGCCGGCAAAGGCCACCACCACCACCACCACCGCATGGCGAGTGCTGCTGCTGGTCCTGGTCGGGAGGGAGGGCGTCGCGTCGCGCGCGATCTTGCTGAGCTGGCGAGATCTTTCCACCGTGAACGTGCACCCACCGCAGCCAAGGAGCTCCCTGGCTTTGTTCCCCCCCGCAGGACAACTTTGAGGCCAGGACGAACGAGATGGCGCACGGCGCAGAGACGCCCGACGGGCCCATCGAGGTGAGGTGGGGCCGCCCACCGCCTGCCTCCATCTGCCTCCATCAACCCCTTCATGCCCAGGATGTGCTGCGTCCCTGCCATCGATGCCCCCGCTGTGCAGGAGCTGGGTCTGCACCACGACCAGGGCAAGGAGGGCGCGGGCTCCAAGGCCGACGCGCAGCTGCAGGAGATGATCCAGGAGCACCACCAAGCTGCCGCCGCCGCCAAGTAGCCCGGATGTGGGCCACCCCTGAAGGCGCCCGCCTGCCGTCCCACGTGTAACTCTTGAGGGATTGGGATGCTGCGCTTTCAAGCAACACGTTAGTGCATGCCGCTCAAGCAGGCGATGCAAGCGACCAAGATGCACGCTGCCGTTCAAGCGAGCGCAGCTTCTCTGTGAGGCCGCCCAGGCCGCCACGACGCAGAGCACGCTTGCAGCGAAGCAGGCAGGCGCAGAGACGCGTGGCCCCACAGCGCGCCCACAAGGCTGCTGCGTCGCAGGCCCCGCATCAGCCGCATCAGCCGCAGCACGCGCACTGAGTCCAGCGCAGGCGCCAGCGCGGCACCACGACGTGTGCATCGAGAAAACAACTGAGCTCTGCGTGGCAAGCGCCTAGCCTTCCAAGAGCACTCTTCTCGGTGCGAGGCTCGCTGCGATGAGTCACGGGGGTGTAGTCAGCGCGGAAGCAGGGCCAGAGCATCGCCACACAGCGCACACAGGCAGTGCTGCACACTCGCGATGGGCGCCCTGGCGTGCAATGTCGGCATGGAGGCGCGCAGATAGAGAGGTGAGGCCGCGAGCAGCTTGATTATTCATCATCGTTGGGCACTGCAGGCACGCGCTCCTTTGGCGCGCAATCGCAGCGGAGCTCTGCAGCGCGCTTTGCTCGACGCACCACTCTCTGGCGGCTCAGGCGGTGTCCCGACACTCTGCGGGGCTCCCTCAGGTCCCGCAGCAGCTCAAAGCGCAAGTCCACGCAGCTCGCCATCCCGCCAGCCTGTGACAGCAAGAAGCAGGCAGAAACGAGCAGTAGAAGAGCGTGAGCAGCTGCTGGGCTCAGGCAGGTGGGCGTCGCTCACGGGAGCAGCCAGCGGCACGTGCACGCCCCTTCACGCCCGCTCCGCGGCCTCCACCGCAGAGCCTGGGGACGTGCAGAGCGTGCAGCGCACACCCTGCCGCCCGATCGCAGTGCGTGCTGTGGCCGCTCCCTCTGCGTTCGCAGGCCGGACCAGTGGCAACGGCCCGGCCGCGCCGCCACCCGTGCAGCGCAGCGGCGGCTTGCTTGTGGGCGCCGTCCGCAGCAGTAGATGCAGTATGAGGCCGCCGCCATGGTGTGCAGCCTGCAGGAGGGCGGCGGGTTCGAGACGCTAGGCGCGGCCGGCGGCGCCGGCCTCCAAGAGAAGCCGCAGGGCCCTGCAGCAGCAGCAACAACGCCGCGCGGCGGCGGAGGGCGCGGCTCCGGAAAGGACTCCTCCTCCTTCGTGTGCAGCGCCGGGCGCGCCGCCACGCTCTGGGCCGGGGCGTCCTTGGCGGTGCGTCTGACGGCCAGGGCGATGTCCACACTTGCCTGGCCCACGCCGCATTCGCACACGTGGGCGCGTGCTCGCAGCGCCTTGCGCTGGCGAGAGCGAGCACTCTAGCCCGCTCCACCCGTCCTTGGCGGGTTCGTCCTTGGCCCCGGCTCGTGCAGGTGGAGACCATGATGACCCAGGACGCCGTGGTGCAGGACTACTCGCGCATGAACCAGGGAGACGAGGTGGGCCGCCGCTCTTGCTGCAGCTGTCGGGCCTGGCAGTGTATCTGGCAGGGCTACCGGGGGGGACCAGGCCCCAGGGCAGCCATGGCGGCACCGTTGGCCGCCAAGCCAGCTGGTGTGCCTTGCCGTGGTGCGTCACCCATGCACGTGCGCGCGCAGGAGATGCTGCGGCTGCCTACGGCCGCCAACGGCGCGCGGCCCCGCCCAACCTCCTCCAACCCGCCCCTCTCCACGCGCGCCAGCAACTCCGCCGATGCCGCCGCCACCAACGCCGCCGCGCCGCATCTCCAGGCGCGCAAGCCCGCGCAGCAGGCGCTGCCGCGCCTGCCCTCGCCGCTCCCGCCCTCGCAGCCGGCGTCGCCCTCCGTCTCCTCGCAGCGCCAGCCGCCGGCCGCAGGGGCCGCAGCGCGCCACTCGGCCCCCCTCCAGCAGCAGCAGCAGCAGCAGCGCCAGCCCGCCTCGCCTCTGCACCCCGCGGCGCAGCGCGCGGCCAGCTCCAGGGCCGCGCAGACGCCGCCCTCGCCGCTGGCGCAGCCGCAGCACAAGCGGCGGCACGAGGGCGCGGTGGCGGCGGCGCAGCAGACGCCGGAGCAGCACGCGGCGGCGGCGGCGGACAATGATGATGGCCCCACCGAGTTTTGGGTGGCTGGCCCCGACGACGTGCCGCCGCCCTTCCCGCAGCCCGCCCTGGTGGCCGCGCCAGGCGGCGGGGCGGCGCAGGCGACGGGAGGCGCCATTGGAGCCTCCGCTGCGGCACCGGCGACGCGGCTGCTGCCGGCGGAGGAGCCGCGGGGCGGGGCGGCGCCCGGGGCGTCGGCGGCTGAGGAGGAGGTTGGGGAGGGGCGGGGAGGAGCGGTGGCGCAGGCCGTGGGCGGCGGCGGCAACGACGCTGGCAAGCGGCGGGTGCTGGATTCGCTGGCGCGGCGGGTCAAGCGCGCGCGGGTGCGTGAGCCAATACTGGGTGGAGCCTGCGGGCAGCCCGGATTGCCGCACGCTGTCGCAGCCAGCCCGCAGCGAGCTTGCTAGGCCCGCCGCATGGGGGCGCCTGGCCGCCTTGCGAAGCGACGCTCGTGCGCCCCGCCGGCGGTGTGCGTGTGTGCATCTCGCATCAACGGAACGGGCCGCCGCCCGCGTCATGCAGGAAGGATCAGCATTGACGCAGATTCCACGCACCAGCCCAGGCCACAGCACGCGTCACCCGACCGCCGACCTCCCTACGTGCGCCGTTGCGGCTCTCTCCACATGTGTGCCACACGCGAGCAGGTGCAGCGCGACGCGCTGTGCGCCGACGCCACGGCGGCGGGTCTGGGCGGCGTGTGCAGGGCGCTGGGCGTGGTGTTCCAGACGCACGTGCTGGCGGGGCAGCACTACCGCCGCGAGCTGGCCAGGTGCGCGCATGCACCTCAAGCCCTGCGTTAGGGTTAGGGCAGGTCTCGAGCGCCGCGTCTCCTCACGTTCGCGCACGTGGATTGACTGTCGCAAGATCCCGTGGCTGCGGCGCTGGCAAGCACCTGACGACCTGCTCTTCCTTTCTGCTGCTGCAGGCTCGGCGTCACGACCCCTGGGCCCGCGCCCGCGCCCGGCCGCCTCCCGGCGGCGGTGGACGGCGCAGCCGCCGCCCCGCTGCCCGATGCTCCCATCCAGGGAGACGGCAACGCAGCGCCTGCGGCCACGGTCACCGCCGCCGACGACGACGGCAACAACGCCCCGCTGGCGGCGGCGCCCCACGCCGGCCCTGCCCACGCCGCCGCCGCGCACGCGCTTGGCGTCCGCAACACGTGGCGCAAGCGCCCCGCCAAGGGCGTCCCCACGCGGCTGGCGCAGAGCAGCAGCAGCAGCGCGCTCCCACCTCCCCCCACCTCTGCGCCGCCGCCCGCGGGCGGCCGCGGCCGTGGCCACGCGCCGCCGCCGCCGTCGGCGGTGGTCGCTTTGCTGCGGGAGGCGCTCGACTCGGTGCTGAGCAAGTGCGAGACGAGCGTGCCCCCCGCCGCCGCCGCCGCCACCAAGCCGCGCCCCTCACGCGCCGCCACGCCCCGCGCGCCAGCACCGCGCGGCGCGGCCCCCTCGCCGCCGCTGCCCGCCGCAGCCGACCGCCCCGCACCCTCTCCCTCGCAAGCCCGCCCCGCGGGGCCGGCGACGTCAGCCCCCGGGCCGCACGCACCGCCCCCGTCGGCGCCCGCATCCAGCAACCCATCCCCGCCACCCGCCGCCGCCGCTCCCACCACCTCCGCATCTGACGCTGACGCCCCCGATGCGGCGGCGGCGGCGACGGACGAGCCACCTGCCGCCGCCGCTCCTGCCAGCCAGGGCGAGGGCGCGGCCACCCCGCCCACCAACGGCGCTTCTGGCCACGCCACGCCAGCCCACTCTGCCGCCAGCCCAGCCCACACCGCCTCCCCCATCGCCTCCCACGGCAGCGGCGGCGCGGCGGCCGGCCCCGCGCCCGCGCCCAACCCTCTCGACGGCGCCGCCGCCGCACCTCCGCCCACGCGCTCCCCAGCCCTGGGCGGCCACGAAGCTGCCACCGCCACGCCGGGACCGGCCGCCAGCCCCGCCTCACCTCCCACCTCTGCCGCCGCCGCCGCCGCCGCGGCTTCACCGCCCGGCGCGGCGTCCCCCGTCGCCGCCGCCGGCCCCCCCTCGCCAGACGAGCATCACCAAGCGCCCGACCACCGCGACCCGCCGCCCCCGCAGCACCCCTGGGCGGACCACCAGGAGGAGCAGGACGTGGACGGGCTGGTGGGCGTCGAGCACGACGTGCCGCCCGCCATGGCGCCCGCCGAGCCCCTGCACCCGCGCCCGCCACCGCACGCCGGCGGCGACGGCACCCTCCCGGGCGCCGCAGGCGACGAGGAGCAGCGGGCGGGCGGGCGGGCGGCGAGCGACGGCGAGTTTGCGCGCTGTGCCGACGGCGACGGCCACGGAGGCGGTGTTGGAGGTGTGGAGGGCGGGTCGGAGGATGGGGAGCTGTCGCCTTCGCCGCTGCCGGGACGGCCGGCGCCGCGGCGGCAAGCGCGGCGGGAGGCGGCCTCGCCGGCGCTGGCGCCGCGCGGCGGGGCTGGGGAGGCGCGCGGCGGCGAGGACGGGGGGGAGGGGGAGGTGGCCGCAGCGGCGGAGGAGGAGGAGGAGGGGGAGGTGAGCGGTGGTGTGGGCGGCGAGGTCGGCAGGCGGGCGCGGCGCCGCCGCGGCGTGCACACGTGGCACCCGGCAGTCGCGGCCAAGTGTCACAGGATGCGGCAAGCCGCGGCGGCGGCGGCGGCGGCGCAGCAGCAGCAGCAGCAGCAGTTTGCTGGGCCGGCGGAGATGGAGGTCGCGGAGGAGCAGGAGGGCGCGCCGGCGCCGGCAGCGGCGGAGGGTGCCGCGGAGGAAGCGCCGGGCGCGACGGAGGACGCCGCGGCGCCTGGCTTGCAGCAGGAAGAGGAGGAGGAGGAGGAGGAGGGGAGGGTGCAGCGCGACGCTGCACGCGGCTCCCCCGCGCGCAGCCCGCCGCGCGCCTCACCGCCCGCGCCGGCAGAGCCCCAGCACGCCGCCACGCCCTCCGCCGGCGCCGCCTCTCCCTGCGGCAGCTCCCTCCACCACCAGCAGCGGGAGCACGCCGGTGCTGCCGCGCCAACGCCCGCCGCGGCCGCCGCGCCTTCGCCGCGCACCGCCACTCCGTCTGGCAACGCCGAGCCGCCGTCCCCGCCCGCCGCCGCCGCCGCCGCCGCCGCGCGGAGCAGCGGCGCACACGCCGCTCCGCCCCGCGGCGACGAAAGCCGGCGCTCCTCCCCCTCCGGCCAGGAGAACGTCGCCGCCGCGCCGCCCCGCCGCCCGCGCTCCCCCGCAGACGCTGCGGCGCCAGGCGCCGCGCCCGCCCACGCCGCCAGCGGCAACCCGACCGCCCCGGCGGCGGCGGCGGCGGCGCCGCCGCCGCCGCCGCCGCCGCAGCAGCAGCAGCAGCAGCAGCAGCAGCAGCAGCAGCCGGCCGTGGTGCAGCTGACGCCCGCCGCGCCGCCGCCGCCGCTGCCCTCGCTGGCGGCGTTCGCGCTGTCGGCGCTGCCGTCGCTGGGGCCCGCCACGCCGGCGCGACAGCTCAAGGTGAGGCGGAGACAGGTGGACGGGCAGGCAAGCAGGCAGCTGCCCACGCCCGCACTGCACACCCGCAGCGCCCCGCTCCTCACGCCGCCTCTTACGCCACCGCTCCCTCGCCCCTCGCGCCCCCCCCCCACACACCACGCAGGTCTTCCTGGCGCAGGCGGGCGCCGCCGACGAGGCCGCCGCCTGCCTGGAGCGCGCCGAGCTGCTATCGCTCGCCGAGCGCAAGCAGACGGCCTGGGAGGTCCGCCGCCTGCTCGCCTGCGAGGCGCTCGGCGCCGCGCCGCACCCCGCGCCGCCCGCCGACCTGGCCGGCTGCGTGGCGCCCGCCGCCAGCGGCGCCGCCGCCGGCGGCTGGCTGCCGCTGCAGGCGCACGCCGCCGTCTTCTGGCCCGTGCTCGGCGACCGCGAGGGCTTGGCGAGGGTCTACAAGGACCTCCGGTTCAAGACGCACCCCGATAAGAACGGCGGCGACCGCCTGGCCACCCGCGCGTTCCAGTTCCTGCACCAGGCGCACAAGACGGTGGTGGCGCACCCGGCGTTTGGCCGCGGGGTGCTGGACGTGCTCATGTGGTCGGTGGGCACCGGCGCCAGCGCCACGACGCCGGCGGCGGCCACGCAGCAGCAGCAGGCGCAGCAGCAGCAGCGCGGCGCGGCGCCCGCGCCCGCGCCGGCGGCGGCGGCGGCGGCGGCGGCGGCGGCGGCGGCGGCGGCGGCGGCGGCGGCGCCACCTCGACAGTGGCGGCGGCGGCGGCGGCGTGCCAGGGCTCTGCCGGCTCCTCCCGCGGCATGGAGCTGGGCTCGCCGCTCAGCTCGGGGCCCTCCTCCACGCTCACCACGGTGCCGCAGCGGCTCATCTCTGGCGACACGGTCGAGGCGCCTCACATGGCACACGCCGCGCACGTGGCCATGGCGGCGGCGGGCGCGGCGCCGCCGCCAGGCGCGCCCACGTCGGAGCAGGACGGCGCGGCGGACGCCGCCGGCGCCGGGCAGGCGGCGGCGGCAGCGCCGCCGCAGCCGCCCCGGCACCACCACAACCTCCGCGGCCGCGGCTCCTCCTCGCAGCAGCTGCTCTCCGGCCTGGGCGACGGCGCGGCGGCGGCGGCGGCGGGCGGCGACGCGGCCGCTGCCGCGGCGGCGGCGGCGGCGGCGCAAGCCACCATGCAGGGCCCGCTTCTGGGCGCCAACGGCCTGCGCACCAGCCGCCTGCCCGAGGTGCCGCCGCCGCAGACGCACGGCGGCAAGAAGCGCGGCAGCGGCGGCGTCGGGAGCACGTGCGCGCGGCCGGTGCCCCACCCGACGGGCAACGTGTGCACGGCGTGCGGAACGTCGGTCACGCCAGTTTGGCGCGCGGGCCCCCAGGTGCGAGGGGCTGGCGCTTGCGGTGGCACCAGGGGTCAAACAGCCGTTGTCGTGCACAAGCAGCACGCACCCACAGCAGCTGTGCGTGCGCGGCGCACCGGGAGCTCGACGTGCCAGGCGCGGCCGGCGGAGCCAGGCACAGCCCTTGGGGGAGCTTTTCGCTGCAACCTGGTCGGGCGGCGGTGGCGGAGGAGGAGAGGCGAGGAAAGCGCGGATCCTCCAAGTGGTGCGCGCCATGTGGCGTGTGCGCCGCCACGCAGGGGCCCAAGACGCTCTGCAACGCGTGCGGCGTCCGCTACATGAAGGTGGCCAAGCGCAAGTGAGCGGCTCCGTTTCCCCTCTCCCTCGCGACGCCGGACCACGCGCCGTCAGCGCGCGCCGCTGGCACGAGGCGCCCGTGTGATCGTCGGGCGCCAGGGGTCGAATCTCTTTGTGGCCTGGTTTGGAGCGGGGCAGCGGGGCGGGCATTCCCATGCAGAGGTGCGGCGGTGGAACGGCCCAGAGAGATGCGACACACACCCCAGATGCACGCTGCGCCCATCTCAAAAGTGCGCTCGGGGCTTTGGCAGCCCTCTTTTCCGACCCCATTTGATCCATCTCAGGATCCTCCTCGTCCGCGTTCGTTGCCTCCCAAGGGCCGTGTGGTGGTGGTGGTGGCTGCTGCTGTTTGGTGGCAACGTGTGGTTGGTTGGGTGTGGTGGTGCGCTCACCGTCGTTCTCCTACGGGGCTGGCACGCTCTCAGAGAGGTGTGGTTGATGGGGATGGAGAATCCAGGCAGTGTCTTGTGCTCTGCCACTTGGCGCCGCGCCGCGCCGCCGCGCCCTTGGGCCGCGTTTGGCATGGCTCGCGGCGTGGCTCTTGAGGAGTGGGGCCGAAGGTTTGCTCTGGAAGCGTGCGAAGGGCGGCGTGCGACAGGTTTTCGGAAGAGCGAGCCTGGCTGTGGGCCCCGGCATGGCGCTTTGCGGCGGGGTGCGTTTGAGAGCAGTCGCACATGTCTCCGGAAGTCGTGGGGGGCGCGGTGCGACGGCGGAAGACGGCTTTTGCGGACCTGCTGGGGAGGAGCGTGCTGCGTGCTGCCCGTGCGGGCGCGCGGCTGGCTGTGCGGCGAGGACGGAGGCCCAAGAGGCGCGGCGCTCGCTGGCCCTTGGCGCCTGCCTGCGCACGGGGTGACCGCTCGCGAAGCCTCACCGACGGCCCGCCCTGTGTCTCGGCACAAGGTTCGACCTCGCCCCCACCCAACCCCGAACCGTTCTTACACGTGTTGGGAGGCGGCGGCGCGTGGCGTCGCCCGGCGCTCCTGGCGGTCCTTGCGCCCCGGCGCCGGCGTTGCCACGCGCCTGCCGCGCTCTCTCGAGCCCCTCTCCATTCTCCCATTGCGTCCCGGTCTCGCGCCCGCCCGGCCAGGGCACGGCGCGGCGTGCGGTGCTGCAGCACTGAACCGTGGCCCCATGCGCTGTCCGCTTCGTGGAGGGTGTCTGGTGTCTCTGGCCGTTTCCAATCCATGGGCACTGCTGTGCGAGTGTGCGGGCGACGAGTTTAGTGCGGGGGAAATGGTGGCACCTCGCGAGGCTGATGGCCAGGGCGCCCGCAGAGGGCGGGCCTTGGACGCCCTATCCCGCAGCAGGTAGGTCCTGCCGCAGAGGTGGAGGCGCGCGTCGGGGCCGGCGGCGTGTTTGGGCGGGTGGGGTTGGGTGGGCGGGGTCGCATTCTGTTTCGCAAGCGCGAGTGGTGATGTTTTTGTGGGGCAGTTCACGAGCAAGTCCATCTTGTCAGTCAGTCAGTCAGTCAGTCAGTCAGTCAGTGAGGTCGCCGGAAAGACACCATCGTCCTCCTGGAGAAGAGTGTTTCCCTGCTGGGCAGCAAAAGAAGTGTGTACCAGACGCGCGGCTGCGGTTTGTACTTTGTCTGTCTGGGTCCGGTGCCTGGGGTCGAAGAGCGTTGTGCGGCGGCAGCTCAGGTGACGTGCCCCAGAGTCTTGGGAACGCAACGTGTCCGGGGAGGGAGAGGGTGGGGGGGGTTGGGTTCGCTCTTGGCGCATGATGGAGTTTGGGCCGTTTGCTGCTTTCTGCCGCTGCTCAGGTCTGGTGTTTGTCGTGGCCTGGCTGGTGGCCGTGGGTTGCGGCGTGCAGCCGGAGGTGGTTGGGAGCGCTCTTGGGTTCTCTGTTTCCAGGTGCAGCAGGTGTGGCGTTGCGTCACCAGGACTCCCGCACTCTTACCGCACGCGTGTTGTACATGGTGGGGGCGCGGCCGCCGAAGATTGAGCCTGGGTGACGCCGCGTCCCTGGTGGGGCGGACGGTGACGGCGGCGGCGGCGGTGGTGGCGGGGGACACGCAGCAGCAGGGTTGCACGTACCCGACTCGCACTCGCGGATCTCGTTCGTTGCGCGGTTTGGTTTGCCCTGGCAGCGGGAGGGCGCGCGCGGACGCGGCCTGCCTGGCGCGGCGCCGCGGTCCCGACCCGTTCCGCCAGCAGGCCTCTTCCCTTTCCCCTTCTCCCCCTCCCTCTTGGTTTATCTGGGGCGCCGCCAAACGCACCTGGAAACCTGGTCCCCAAGGCAGCAGCTGTGCTCTTGCGTCGGCAATCCCCTCAGCCTGTGAGCCATTCGCGTGGCGCGAGCAAGGGAGCACGGGGCCCTGGGACCCTCCTGGGCCCCCGCGTTCCCCGCGTGCTCGCCATCTACACTACACTATCCCTGTTGTTGCTTCTCTCCCCGGGTCCCTCAGCACGCTCTCCCCGCACCCCTTGGCCGCCGCGCACGCTGGAGGAACTCCCCCCACCCACCCCACCGCAGCGGGCGACTCCTGACTGACCCTTTCGGCACCACACAAAGCACGGGGGGCGGCGGCGGCGCCCGCGCACCCCGCCCCTGGCTGTGCGCACGCAAGGAACAGAGAGGGCGGGGCACGGCCCCGCTCTGCGCGGAACGAGCCCCTGGAGAAAATGGAGACTCTGCGCGCACCGCTGCGTCTTGCCACTTCTTTTTATGCATGGGCACCTCACGCGCGGCGTGGGCGCGGGGCGACGGCCAGGTGGTCGTCGCCGCCGCCCTCGCTGCAGGAGCGCCATCATGTCATACGTGCGGTGCCCTCGGGGGGCCTTGACTCCCCGCTGCCGTGGCATTATGCCCGCAGCGGGCGTGACGGCGTCGCGGTTGTGCAAGTGCCTTGTGGGGGGCGGGTGGGGCGTGGGCGTGCGAATGCCCGCCTGCGTGCCCCAGTGGTGGGGCGGCGAAGAGCCGCCTGCGGCGCGCACACGCACTGCGGCCTGCCTCGCCCCTGCTGTCCCCCATCTCACTCGAACAAACCTGCTGACTCCTGCCGCTGGCGGTGGCGCTTGCCCCGTGACAGAACCTGACTGACGCTTTGCCGGCCTCAGTCCCTGCTGTCCCCAATCATGTGGTGGCGCCGGATGCCCTTTCTCTCCTTCCTGCGCTGCTGTCCCGTGGGTGCCGGCACCGGCGCGGCGTGGCCTGCGATCGCGAGCGTCGAGGTCCCCCCGTGCCTTGGTCACCACCATGACACTGCTGTTGCGTATCTCTGCGTGCGTATATCAACACTGGTGAGCCCGTCTGCTGCACGGGTTGCCGAACATGGCAACGATGCGGGCCCGCGACACGAGCGCAGCAAGCGAGCGCAGCAAGCGAAGAGCAGCAGCACGTCGTGACCCACACACACTGTTCTCGAGAGCCCCCAGGGGCGAGCGCCTGCAGCAGTTCGTGCGCGACCTGTGCGGGATCCGTCGGGATGGTGTGCTCGTGCATCCCGCCCCCGGCGTCGCTGCGGCCGCGCAAGATCTACAACTTCCTCGTGCCTGACATTTTCGACACGGGCGGCGTCGTGCCCGACATCCGCGAGCCCACCAGCCCCGCCACACTGCGCAAGATTGCCAAGCTGCAAGAGTATGTCGCCAAGAACCCCGCCAAGGCCGGCAAGGCAAGAAGCAGCAGCAGCAGCTCCCGTCGCAGGCATGCACCGCGTGCTCATCAGGTGCCCTGGCGTTGGCCAACGCGCACGCCGCCCATGCGCGCACGTTGACGCACCACGCTCGTGCTCGTGCTCTGCTCCTCTCAGGTGTCGCGGCGCCTCACCCGCCGCATCAAAAAGTCGCTCTACGACCACCAGCTCGGGTTCGTGCGCGTGGCGGTGGACGCGTACGTCGCGCTGCTCGCCAGGAGCGCCTCGGAGCCTGCCGGCAGCAGCAGCAGCGGCGCAGGGGACCACTGCGCGGGCGGGTACTCGTACGCCTTCTTCAACAAGGAGCTGGTGCACCAGCCCGACGCCGTCGTGAGTTTTGGGGTGGGGCGGGGGCGCGCCAGTGCGCCAACGGGGGGTGCGCCGTGCCCGTGCTCAGGATCCCACACCTCGCAAAGACGACGACGACAGCTGCGTGGACACCAGCATCACAATCCAGCTCTGCAAGATCACGCCGGGAGGGCTGCGCTGCGAGCGATGCGGTGTGGTGGAGGCAGAGGCAGACGCGCCTGGCGTGTGCGTGCTTGGCTGGTTGCCGCGCAGATCGCGACGCTGCTGGCCTACACGTCGCGGGCCGAGGTGCAGGGCCTGGGCGCCCAGCTTCTGGCCAGCTACCTCAAGGCCCAGGTGCGAGGGCGCCTTTGGGCGGGGGCCCTTGGCGATGTGCGGTCCGCTGTTGGCGCCAGGCATTACGGTGGGCGTGCCTACCTTGCAAGGGGCCTTCCTCAGCCCAGGGCCTTGTTTGTCTGGTCCCTGTGCAGACGCCGCTTGACCGCCAGGCGCAGGCCCCTCACTCATTCATGGCCCAATCGTCGCCCTGTGCCTGTCTCCCTGACGCCTCCCCTGCGCTGCCCTCCCGCTCCCGCCCTCCCCTTGCTTTTGCTTTGTGCGCAGACGCCTCTGGACCACCAGGCGCAGGTCAACGCCGAGCTCGTCAGCACGGTGCTCAAGTTGAGCAAGCAGGTCCGGCGGCAGGTACCCGGCGCGCCGCAGCACGGCGACTCGTACACGCTGACCCAGGTGCGGAGGGAACTGGAGGGGAGGAGGGCTG
>VFQP010002430.1_pt1 | contig 20808 bp, 24 predicted proteins | sample 3512351 | NCBI WGS metagenome assembly VFQP01 (sample SAMN10412372, study PRJNA504923) | tailings metagenome | isolation source: Relicate 1 Philex TSF1 revegetated site | place: Philippines: Tuba, Benguet | collected 2017-08-29
CGTCCTTGTCGCCGGACGCCGCCCGCTGCGCTTGCTCCAGCGCCGCCTGCGCGACAGCGGCCACGGACGCACGGGCTCATCGCGTCCTGCGCGGGTCAAAGCGCCGCTCCGCCGCACCACCACGCGGCTCATGGCGGCACACACCTGCTGGTCGGCGAGCTGCTTCTCGAGCTCGGCGAGCTTCTTGGCGAGCTCCGCCTTGGCCGCCTCGGCCTTGGCCTCGTTGTCGCGCATCTGCATGTCCAGCGAGTGAGCCTGGCCCTTCTCCTGCGCGCGGAGCAGGCGGCGCAGCACCTCGCGCGACGACTGTCGGTCTCCAGCGCGGGGTGTTCGCCGACGCGGCCGCGCAACCATCGCGCAGCGTCTCCGCGCACCTTGTCGATCTGGTCCTGCATCTGCTTGCGCAGCGCCTCCATCTCCTTGGCCAAGCGCATCGCCTCCTCTACCTGCGCCGCACATCACGGGCGCAAGCTGGGGTGACGGGCCCGCGCAGCACCTGCTTCACAGCCCCGCCCCACCGCACGCCCGTCGCGGCCGCATCGCGCGTCCGAGCCCCTGCCTCCCGCACCCGCGACCCCAGCGCCCACCTGAGCGCGCCAGGTGGCCTCTGCCGTGTACACCTTGACCGTCTTGAGGTTGAAGGTCCACACGTACCAGTTGTGCGCCAGCAGAGCGCGCACGCCGGCGCCCTGCACGCCGCGCGCGCCCACCAGCACCGCCACCGTGCTTCTCCGGAGCTCCTCCCGTCCACACGACACGTCTGCAGGTGCGCTAGCTCACTGCTGCGCCTGCAAAGTCTGCCACGAGCTGGAGCGCGCCTCCTGCCTGCCAGGCCCCCGGCGTGCGCCTTGACCCCCCCACCTGGCAAGCGCACCTGGTCGCCGAGGGAGAAGACCGTGGTGCACGTGGCGGCGTCGTGCGCGATGATGTTCTTGTCACGGCTGGCGCTCCACACCTGGGTGCCCACCGCCGCCAGCGCGTCCACCGTGTCGGTGTGCGCGCGCAGCGATCGCACCAGACGCCCGTCGTCGATCGAGTACACGCAGATCTGCGCGCAGGCGGCGCGCGGCAGGGCACGCGGCGCGCTGGTCCACTTCCAACTCGAGACGGAGGAAGCGGCGCGACCTGTCCTGGGCGCCGGCTGGTTGCAGCGCCTTACCTGGCCGCCGTCGCAGCCGCACCACACGTTGGAGCCGTGCAGCGTCATGCACTTGACGGCTGCGTGCGGCAGGCACACGCGGGCGCGCGCACGCACACAGGCAGGCAGCGTGAGGGCGGCGGCGAGAGCGCCTCCGCGCCCCGCTCCCGCACAGCGTGAGTCAAGGAGCAGTCTGCCGCAAGGAGTACGAGCGCACTACTCACGCTTGCCGCCGTCCACGCGGATGCTCTGGCCGCTGCTGTCAATCTGCCCCGTGCCGCTGGCGTCGGGCCAGGCGTACACGGTGGCGTCGGCCGACCCCGACCAAATCTTGCCCGCGCCGCCGCCCGACCGCCCCATGGGCGTCAGCAGCAAGCAGTCCACCTGCAAGGCAAACTCAGTCCCATCCACTTGATCGCTCTCCGGCAACTTTCCTCGCGACGGGTGTGCGTGGCTGCGCTGGCAAGCGTCGTGCATGCGCAGGGCGCGGACCTGCTTGTTGTGGTGGCCGCTGGCCGAGACGGGCGTGCCCTCGGGCGTCCACGTCTTGACCTGGAAGTCCACGCCGCCCGTCACCATGTACTTGTCGCCGGGCCCCGCCACCATGCACGTGATCTCGCCCTTGTGCGCGGCAAACGCCTGCGGCAAGCGCGCCGCTCGGACCAGGGCGCACGTCAGCAGCAGCAGGCACGCGGCGTCGTGCAAGCCTGCGCTGTCCTGCCCTGCCATCCCAGCGCCTGCTTTGCCAGTCTTGCGCGTGCCGCTTCGTTGGCGCCGTGGCGCCCTCACCTTGGTCTTGACGGCGCCCGTCTCCAAGTCGTAGATGACCATGGTGCCGGCGTTGGAGTTGTTGCCCGTGCACACCCACAGGTTGCGCCCGATGATGGCAATCTGGTGCACCGGGTCCTGGAAGGCCTCGGAGGGCACCACCTGCTCATTCCTGCAGGGGGGGCAGGCGCAAGGTGCAGCGCAGCACCCTGTGAGGCGCCTGCATTCGATGCTGTGGCCCTGGAGAGCTCGCTGCGCCGCTCAGCAGGCGCTGCAGGGAAGCACCACACTTTGTCGTGCGCGGCGCTCCGCCGCCATCACGCGACCAGCGCCGCCACCTCCCCTCCCGCGGGTTGCAGCAGCGGCTGAGGCGAGCGCTCACCCTCCCGTGCTGATCTCCCAGCGCTTGATGCCATCTGACTGGGAGCCCGTGTACACGTCCGACCCCTGCAGCGTGACCGCCTTGACCTTGCCGGTGTCCTTCTCGTCAAATTGGTGGATGGTGGCCCAGGAGAAGGCTCCGGCGGGCACGCCGCTGGCAATTGCCTTGCCTCCACGCGCCACCGAGCGAGCCTGCATCGCGTCTTAGAGGTTGGCCCACTCCACCAGGGCTCCCCGCAGGCTCAGGAAGCGCGCCCGACCATCGAGGCGCGGCACAATTCACGCGCTCGACTCAGACGCTGTGGACGCGCAGCCTCTCGCCCGCGCTGCTGCGCTCCAGCGCTCGTCGTGGCACGCCCTGCGCAGGCCTCGCCCTGGCATCATGCCCTCCGGCGCTGCACGCCATCCCAGTCTACCCAGTGCTACCCTCGCTGCGCTCGCTGCTGCTGCTTCCTGCTGGCGAGCCACGCTTTGAGGGCATACGGCCGCACAAGCGTGCAGGACGCGAGCAGAGGCCCTATCCTCGTGTGCGATGGCGCAGCAGTGTTGCAGGCACATGCAGGTAGCCGCCAGCATGCACGCCAGGTTGCCCGTGGCGGTGCAGCACGCCCTGCCGGCGCTGGACGCGTGGCACCACAACGCCTCAGCAGCACGGTGCCACCACACCCACCACCGCCACCACCGCCGCAGGTGGCATGCCTGCAGCCCAGCATCAGCAGCCATGCACGTCGCCGCATCGGCGCCTGAGGATGCCGCACAGCCGCCGCCACAGAGCCAGCCACACATCTCGGTGCTGCTGAGGCCCGTGCTGGAGGTCTTCCAGCCGCTGCGCATGCGGACTTACGTGGACGGCACGCTGGGCGCCGGAGGGCATGCCTGCGCCGTGCTGCAAGCGCACCCGGTGCGTGCACGGACGAGCTCATCAGCAGCGCCCACGCACCGCTGCTGGTCGCCGTGGCACCTGACTCTCCTGCGCCGGCGTTGTCACGTGCTGCCTCAGGAGCTGGAGATGCTGGTGGGCATTGACCTGGACCCCGTCGCGCACGCCATCGCCGGGCAGCGGCTTCAACAAGCCGCCAGCGCCAGGACGCCGGCGTGCGACATACGGCTGCTGCGTGGCAACTACAGGCAGCTGCGCACGTTCCTCTCCAGCCTGCCAGCGCCGCCCGAGTCCCACGGGCAGCGGCAGGGCGCGTCGCTGTACGGCCAGGTGGATGCCATGCTGCTTGACCTGGGCGTGTCCTCCATGCAGGTGAGAGGGCGCTGTAAGCAACGCGCCTGCCAGCGTGGGCAGTGCCATGCTCACACCTAGGGCCGCGCGCCATCGGCCCATGCCATGCACGCGCCTCTGCCGCCGCACGCTGTGCAGCTCGACACGGCGGAGCGCGGCTTCAGCTTCATGCGGGACGGACCGCTGGACATGCGCATGGACCCGCAGGCGTCCATTAGCGCGGAAGACGTGCGTGTGCCATGAGAACCGCTGCCGCGTGCGCGTTGCGCCTGGTGCCAGGGTGAGGAGGTTCTCAGGACTGGCTCCAAAACGGTGTGCAAACGCGTGGCTGTTGGGCCGCGCGCAGGTGGTCAACACGTGGTCAGAGGCAGAGCTGGGGCGCATCATCCGGGACTACGGCGAGGAGAAGCTGTGGCGGCAGGTGGCGCGGCGCATCACGGCGGCGCGGGCCAAGGGGCCCATCCGCACCACCATGCAGCTGGTGGAGGCGATAGGGCACACGCAGGTCCCCAGCAAGGGCGGGGGAGGAGGCAAGCGCATCCATCCCGCCACGCGCACTTTCCAGGTGCGGCAGGTGCCCGGAGTCGCTGCTCTTGCCTGCGCGTTGGCCTCCCGTGTCCGTCTCTGCACGCCCCTGTGCGGTCTGCTCAGCACTGAACGGGCTGAGCACTCTAGCGTTGCGCTCGCTGCCACACGCGCGTGGGGTACGCAGGCCCTCAGGATAGCGGTGAATGACGAGATTTCCAAGCTGGAGGAGGTGAGCAGGCAGCAGTGCGCACTGCTCACGGCTGCCACAGTGCGCGCCGACGAGCGCGCAGCACACGTGGTGATGCGCACGGCTCCCCCCTGACTGCAGGCGCTTCCCGAGGCCATCCACGCCATGGCGCCGGGGGGGCGGCTGGCCATCATCAGCTTCCACAGCCTGGAGGACCGCGCGGTCAAGCGGGCGTTTGCGCGAGCGTGCGGCAAGCCCACGCCCGAGGACGAGGAGCACATGTACGGCCCCAACAAGTTTGCCTACCTCGACGCGCTGCAGGCCAACGCCGTGGCCAAGCTGGTGACGCGCAAGCCGCTGGTGGCTGGAGAGGACGAGAGCAGCAACCCACGGGCCCGCAGCGCCAAGTTGCGCGTCATTGAGCGTCTGCCGCTAGCTTCTTGAGCTTTTTTGTGGGTTTTTGCAATGGAACGCGGGGCGGGGTACACATACACAGAGCAAGCGAGAAGGCGAACATGCTGCCTGAGCAGCAGCGGGAAGACCGGCACAGCAGACGGGATGCAGGAGTCTGCCCGCGAGGAGGCTGTGGCAACCGCAGGCGCGCGAGAGAGAAGTCAGTTGTGCAAGGCTCGTGAGGGGCCCGGAGCGGAAGACCGTGCGTGCATGGTGAAGAGTCAGGGGAAGCGCAAGGCGTCAGCGCCGTGTGGGTGTGCGTCAGGGGCGTGCCACCGCGACGTGGCCACACCACATCGACCACGACGGCAAATGCACCATCCACGCCCAGTCGTCAAGGGGCGGCGCTCAGCCGGCGCAGACAGCGTGCATGAACGGTGCGGCTCCAGCACGCCCGCCACCAGCACCAGCGTCCCCGCACGCGTGCGCCGCGCAGGCGCACATTGTGAGGCTCGCTCAGATCTTCTCGGGCTTGCCCAGCTTGTTGATGAGCGACTTGTGGATGTGGGGGATGACACCACCGCCGGCAATCGTCGCCTGCGCCACGCCGCACGCCACGCAGAAAGGGCCAGCCACAAGTTGGTCCACTCAGCGAGCACGCGGCCAACCGCACCCTGTGCACCACACTGGCCCAGAGGCGTCGTTCTGCGCCGTCTGTCGCCGAGTTCGTGCGCACCTTGATGAGCGTGTCGAGCTCCTCGTCTCCGCGGATGGCGAGCTGCAAGTGGCGCGGCGTGATGCGCTTCACCTGCGCGCGTCGTGGCGTGTGTGCGCAGAGGGGGCGGGGCGGTCATCGCAATGCTTGTTGTTGAGGGGGCCATCGCGTGGCCAGGCAGGCGCAGGCTGCTCGCCTTCAGGTCCTTGGAAGCGTTGCCAGCCAGCTCCAGCACCTCGGCCGTCAGGTACTCTGCGCGCAGCAGCAGCAGGGGCGATCGTCGTCGAAGCAAGCTGCGCGGACGCCTCCTTGTGTTTGGCCGCCCCGAGCAGCCGGCCGAGCGCGAACGACGCACCCAGGATGGCGGCCGTGTACACGGCAGCCGTGGCACCGACGCGTCCGTTGGCCGTCACGCGGCTCTGCGGGCACAGGGGGCGGGGGCACCTTGGTCCACTTCTCGCGATGTCGAGGTTGTTAAGTTTCGAACCGGCACGAACCCCTCGAGGCCACGCGAGCGGCGCACCTTGAGCAGACGGTGGATGCGGCCCACGGGGAACTGCAGGCCGGCGCGGCTCGAGCGCGAGGTGGGCTTCTTCTTGTCTCCGCCCTTGCCTCCCGTCAGCGTGCTGCAGTCAACACCGAGCAGCGGCAAGAGGTCAGGAGCAGCCGCGGAGGCCAGCGAGCCGCCTCACCGCCACTGCACTCCGCTCTGCGCGCTGGTGCTGCTCCTGGTGCGCGCGCGCCGCTTGTTGCAGCTGGTGCTCACCCCTTGGCGCCCTTGCCAGAGAGACCCTTCGCGCCCTTTCCAGACATGGTGCTGCGAGCGTGGAGGAAAAAGGCTGAGCGTGCGTGTGTGTGTGCGGCTCGGCGGTCGGGGCGTAGTCAGCGAGTGCGCAGGCTGCGCCCGCTCCTCGGCACGAGCCCTCGCCCCATGCACGGGCGCCGTGCCCAACCGCACGCGCGCGCGCCCGGACACGCACACCACACGGAGGCTCCTCCCCTCGCGCGCGCTCCCCTGCCGTGCTTTTCGCTGCCTGGGTGCCCAGCGCCGCCCCTGGATGACGTGCGGAGTGGTGGAGACGCAGCACAGGAGGACCCACGAGCAGCGCCAGCAGGGCGCCGTTGGACCTCTGGGCGTGCCAGTAGCCCAGTGCAGTGAGGGAGCGGGGCCGGCCGGCAACCTTGGACACGACCAAAGCGAGGCGGGGGCGCCCCCGCAGCGCGTGGTGCAGCCCCCAACGCCACCAGCGAGCTGCTCACGTGGACGCCACACAGTGCCCCGCTGCCACTTCAGGACCCAAGATGTGCCAAGACGCGGCGCGACCGCGGGCCTGCCACTCGACGCCTTGCACGTGCCTCCGCACGCACGCGCCAGAAGTCTCACAAGTCAGTCGGTGGCTGCTGCGTCTGGCGCTCCCGCGCCAGAGCAAACCTGCCCCGCACGGGCAGCACGTCCGAGGGGCTCAGCGACGGCGCCGCCGACATGGGCCGCGCCTGCAGCCGCGCCACCTGCGCCGGCGCCCACACCGCCGCTGACTGGGGCCTGCTGCCGGCCCCTGAGTGCGCCGTGCCGGCTTCCCCGGGCGCGTGGGCACCTTGCTGGACGAGCAGGGGCGGCGGCTTGCTCGCCCCACCTGCCGCAGCCGCCGCCAGGCCACGGGGCGGCGACGCTGGGGACGCTACGGCCTCCAGGAGCTCCCTCGTCAACCTGGCCACGTTGGGGTGCGGGTCGCCCTGCAACTGCTGCTCGTCTGGCATCGCCGCGCCGCCGCCGTTGCCCACCTGCTGCAGCTGCTGCTGGGCCGCGGCGGCCGCCGCCGCCGCCGCCTGCTTCTGCAGCTGCTGCGCCGCCTGCGCCTGCTGCTTGGCGGCCTGCGCCTCGTTCCAGAGCTGCTCGGCCAGCTCGCGCCGCTGCTGCTGCTCCTGCACCTTTTTCTCCTCCACCATGTTGATGCCGTCCTGCAGCCGGCGGCGCGCGCCGCAGGGCAAACGCAGGCACCAGTGTGTGGGTGGTGCTTGCGCGGCGCGGCACAAAGCGGTGGCGCAGCCGCTGTCTCCCCACCTGCAGCATGCGCTTGAGCGTGGGCTTGGGCGCCAGCACCAGCATGACGGGGTGCACCGGCTTCTTGAGCGAGTTGGTGGCCTCAAGACCTGCATGGGTGTGTGTGCACGCTCGCGCACCTCCAAAGTCAGCAGCGCCTCCCGCTTCCCTTCCTCCCCGCCCCACGTCCCCACCGCCGTCGGCGGAAGTGCGCAGCGGCGTCTGCTCACTGCTCACGCGCACGCAAGCAAGCGGGCCCGCCCAGGCGTCCAAACAGATGCAAATCCCAGGACGGACGTGCGCGCGCACCCGCGTCCTGCAGCAGGCGTATGCGCAGCTCCTCCATGGGCAGCTGCAGGCGGTACAGCTCCATGGCCGCGCCGTACGCCTGCATCTGCCGCTGGAACTTCTGGCGCATCTCCAGCAGCGTCTTGTGCACCACCTGCGCGGCGCCGCGCCAAACAAGCAAAGCACCCGCAGGGATCGCTTCACGACGACGCACCGGGGGCGACGTCCTCCTCCTGCTCCCGCCCCACCACCGCCTGCTGCGTGGTGCGCTGTGCATGCGGTCAAGCTGTCTCTCTCGGCTGGTGAGTGGCGTGCGGTGGGGGCCCGGCCACGCACCGCCAGGCGCACGTCCTTGGGCAGCGGCTGCTTGTGCGTGGCCAGCAGCGCCTCCAACAAGGGGTCCTCCACCTCGGCCGCCTTTTTGCTGCGCCCGCCCAGGCCAGCGCCGGGGCTGGCTGGCGTGTCGTGCGTCGGGCTCGGCGGCCCTCCCTCGTGCCTGCGGCGGATCCGCCCGCCCACCACCCGGGACGACACGTGAGGCTGCCTGCGCGGTGACAGCACTGGGGGTTTGCGCTGCAGAGCGTGTGGGCTGCGCGGAGCGGCGCTCACCCTTCTGCGGCGCCCGCCGCCACCGGTGGCGCGTGGTGCTTGGAGGCGCTGCGCAGCCGCTGCCGCGCGGCCAGCTCCTCGGCCTGGCCCTTGTGCGAGTTGCGCCGCAGCACGTGCTTCTCGTAGCGGCTGAAGTGCGCGTAGAGGATGGCGCGCTGCGTCTTGCGCACCAGGTAGGCCACGCGCCAGGCCTGCTGCACGTAGCGGATGCGCGCCTGGAACTGCGCCAGCGCCGACTGCGGCGTCGCGACGTCAGGCATCCAACACACGTCCACATGACGTGCGTCAGACAGTCACACGGCGCGGCACGCGCACGGAGTTGCTAGAGGATTACTGCTCGGTACGCACCACGGCGGTCGCCGCGCCGCCCTCCTTGACCATCTGCAGGAAGTGCACGATGCGCCCGGCGCACTTGCGCCGCACCTGCGCCGCAACGCAAAGCGCACACCGCTGACCCAGCACCAGGCACATGCAGCGCGCGCCGTCGTCCAGCGGCGATGGCCGGCAAGACAGAGAGACGACGCCCTGGCGGCACCGGCCCAGCAGCAGCGCGCACCTCCTCGCGCTTGCGCACGACGTGCCCCTTGAGCAGCCGGTCGACGCGCTTGATGAGCTCCATCATGGCGGCAATGTGCCGGCGGTCCAGCAGGTGCTTGTACCACGTGGCAATCTTGACCGCCGCCTCCTTGCGCAGGTCCCGCAGCGGCCGCAGCTGCGCACGCCACGCGCAAAGCAGGCGGCGGTGGCGACGACCGCGCTACTGTGCGTGCTGCGGGCCTGCCGCACCGCGTGCCTGGCCATGCGAGGGAGTGAGAGAGAGGGAAGGCGGCAGTGGATAAGGTGGCGGTGCTGGGCCAGATGTTGCGCACCTTTCGCGCCGCGAGGACTTCCTGCTTGAGGAAGGCGAGCTTGAAGGCGAGGTGCGTGACGCCGGCCCACTCGTTGTGCCTGCGGCAGAGCCGCACGTGGAGGACGGCGCACAGGACGGGATGAGTCGGCGTGTCGAGCGCGACGGGGCGGGCGCACCCGCGCACGTGCTGCCTGCCCCCATCTGCGGAGCACCTTCTCTGCAGCTCCTCCTTGGCCGCCTGCTCCTGCCGCCGCGCCTGCTCGGCCGCCTCGCGTGCCTGCCGCTGCTCCGCCAGCATCTCGGCCCTCTGCTGCTTGTACTGCACGCGCCCAGAAGCATGTTGGCGAGCAAGAAGCGTGAGAGCCAATCACCGCCATCCTCCATTCAGCTCTGCCGGCCACCCCACCCGGCAGATAGCAAGAGCCCTCACCTCCTGCAGCTCGTCATGCCGCACCCTGACCTCCTCAGCGTGCTCAGCGCGGATGGCCGCCAGCGCGCCGCGCTGCGCCAGAAAGTCCTGCCGGCGCGTGGGCGAGCCCCCGCTGGCGGGCCGCGCCGTGATGGTGAGCCTCGCCTCGCGCAGCAGCAGCGCCGTCTCCGGGGACGTGGACCTGCACGCTCGCCACATTTCATGCACTTTCTGCAGGGGGACGCAGACACCTCGAGGTGATGCAACAAGATGCACCCGCTCAAGCAAGCGTTGCCTCGTCGCTCGCCCTGCTGGCCCTCTGCTCCAGGCAGACTCCAGGCCCACGGCTCACCGTGGCGAGGTGGACGAAAAGACCGAGGGCACCGGTACGTGGCCCTCAGCAACTGCGAGGTGCTCGGGGATTGCCAACGCCGCCGCGCCCGGCGGGTGGTGCTGCGTGAAGGACGCCGACGGGGCGGCGGCGCCGCCGCCGCCGACGTGCACGCCGTGCGGCGTCAGGCTCAGCACCGTGGGCACCAGCGGGCGCTGCGCCGAGGGCGGCCTTGCGCTGGCGGGGCGCGCGTGCGGGTGCGGGTGCGGCGCGGCGGCGGGCCGCGAGGGGCCGGCGCTGGTCCCAGGGCGGCTGCTTGCGGCGCTGCTGAGCTGCGCCGCGGACCAGGGCCTGGCGGCGTGGGCGCCGACCGCAGCGTGGCTCGACCAGGGCCGGGCGCGCATGCTGGCGGACGGGGTGGCGAGGGCGTGCATGCGGGAGAGGTAGGGCTCGGGGTCCTGCCGGAGGCTCAGCAGGTTGGCCTGGATGAAGTCGTGCGTGCCGGTCTGGAGCGCCTTCTTCCTGCACTCTGCCTCCTCCAGCACCTGCAAGCACAACCGCCGCACGTGTGCCAGCACGCTTGGTGGCGGCCGCTGCTGCGGTCGCTACACAAGCGCTGCTGCCGCAATGCGCGGCACGTGGCGGCGACGCCGCAACCGTTCCCTTGCACCTTTTGGTGCGCCGTGCAACGCTCTGCCAGGTGCGCCCTGGCCAAGGGGTCGGTGCGGTACTGCGCCACCTTGACGTTGAGCGACATGGGCGCGCCCGGGCCCAGGCTCTGGGCGCGCCGGTGGATGCGCTGGTTCAGGTACGCCTCCTCCTCGGTCGGGCCTTCCTCCTGCGGACGAGCACACGATGCCGTACGTGTGGGCGCACTTCCACCCCAACAGCTGCGCCCGTGCGGCATGGCGCCCTGCACGCTGTCCCTTGCCCAAAGCTGTGTCCAGCTGACGGCGCCCTAGTGCCGCCGAGGTTGCAGGCGCTTGCCTTTTTGCGCGCCGCCCGGCCGGTGGGCGAGCGGTGGCCCTTGTTGCCCGTGGCGCCGCGGCTGCCCTCGCGGCGCTCCTCCTTGGCCTGGTCGTTGTACTTGTTGAGCATGGCCGTGATCTCGGCCAGCTTGTCGTCAAAGCTGCAAGAGGAGGAGGAAGGGGAGGACGGGGAGACCATGGGCACAGCGGGCGCAGCGTGGTGGTGCCGGTCGTGGTCGCGTGAGGTGAGGAAGCGAACGCTGCATTGCGCAGATGCTTTTGAGGAGAGCACGCACTCGTTGATGGCCTTGCTGGGGTCCTCGTCCTGGCCCTTGACGCCCTGCCCGCCCTTCTTGCCCATGCCCACGCTGACCGTGTCCACCTGCGTGGCAGCACAGGGGCCGCAAGGAGTGCAAGGGGGTGCTGGGGGCGCTGCTTGCTGGGCCTCTGGGGCGCGCAGGCAGGCGGGCCTGAGCAGGGGCGGGCGCGGCGCCGCATTCGCGTACAACGGAGCAGGACGGCTGCCTGTCGCGCACTCACCTTGATGAAGTTGGTGTTGATTGCCTGCGCGAGCTTGTGCGCATTGCCTGGCAGCGCGCCGGACTGCGACTTGCCGCGCTTCTGGGACATGGCGCCCATCCCTCCCAGCATGATGGCGGCCTCCCTCCACGCAGGCTGGGCGTGCCTCCCAGTGCCTCAGCTGCAGCCCGCAAGCGAGCTGCCAATCACAGCAGGAATCCCGTCCGCGCTCATGCCGCGCCTTGCGCTGTGCCGCCTCGAGCTGCGTCGACGCTTGGCCGACATGCCACGAAGCTTGCTGCGAGGATTGGCACGCTTCCAGCTGCTGCACGCGGTTGCTGCGAGCGCGACTTCGCGGTGCCCTGAGGGGCTTGGAGTCCTCATGTGGAGCGCGGGCAGATGCAGCATCCGCGCCAAGCGAGCAGATGCAGCATCCGCGCTCAGGTCGCCAGCAAGCTTGAGGCGGTGGTCACGCAAGTTGCTGGGCCGGAAGGCTGGGCACCTTCGAGCGTGGGCTTCGAGCAGGGGCACGCAGTCGCGCTGGGGCGCTGAGCAGGCGTCCACGACGACAATCGCAGCGCCATGGACGACCAGAGTGCCGCTGAGGAGGTGCGTGTGACGCCGCAGCGTGCTGCGCGCCTCTCACCCGCTGATGCCAATCGAGCCCGTGCGTGCCCCGCCGTGTGCAGTCGGCCTTTGTCGCTGACGACGTGAGCAACATCATCAAGGAGTCAGTGGACGCCGTGCTGCAGAACCAACAGTACAACGAGGCCAAGGTGCGCCTCTGTCGGGACGCGCGAGCGAGGCGTGCCTGCTTGCCAAGCAGCGCTGGCAACGACAAAGCAGCAGGATCACATTCATGGGCAGGCAGGAGCGTGCTGCCGCTGCCGCCGGGCCACGCGCACCTGCGCAAGGGCCGCACACACGCGCACGTGAGATGGCGCGCGGTGAGCGTGCGTCGCTGCCCACGCACGCCTGTGCGCTGCAGGTCAGCCAATGGACCTCCAGCTGTCTTGAGAACTGCATCAAGAAGCTGGCAGGGCTCAACAAGCCGTTCAAGTACGTCGTCACCTGCGTCATCATGCAGAAGAACGGTGCGCGGCGAGACGCGGTTCGCGCTGACTTCAGTCCGCCCAGCAAACCTTGAACCAAGAGAGGGCGGGGTGGCGATGCGCAGACGCAGCGTGGCTGGCAAACATGCTCTGTGCTTCTCACGCGCGTCCTGCTGTGTGCCGCGGGCGACGACTCATGCGGTGCTGGCGTGCCCCTCGTGCGCGCTCAGGTGCCGGGTTGCACACGGCGGCGTCATGCTGGTGGGACAGTACAACAGACGGGAGCCGCACCGTGCGGTGGGAGAACAAGACCATGTACTGCATCACGACCGTGTTTGGCCTGGCGATATGAAACCACCGCGTGTGCACAGCGGCGACCAACCCAAGGTGCCATTGCAGCTGTCGGCGAGGCGTGTTGGCAGGGGGCGAACGCAGGATGCAAGTTTCGTTCCAAGTGCCGATCCTGAACACACGTTCAGCGATGAATGGTGCCACACCAAAAAAAGCGCCCGAGCCGCGCATGCGGGGAAAATGACCATCCTCTCAGCCTGTCTCTCAGCCGCTCGCACATACATACATGCGGAATCAATCGTCGCAAGGGTTGAGCTGCAGCCCGCGTGGCCGCATGGGCACGTGCTCTCTCAGCGCAGCCCTGGCCGCCGCCGATGACGCACGTCAATCGAGCGGCCCCGACGGTGCCGCCGCCCGTCGACGCGGCACCTAGCCGCCAAGGGAGCCGGGCCCGAAGCTGCCGCGCGCCGCGCTGGCGCCGCCGCCGCTGACGCCGGCCGCGCTCCCGTCGGCCGCGCTCGCCCCGGCCACGCTCTGGGACTGGCGCTGCTTGTACTCCATCTTGAAGTTGGCCTGGCGCAGCTTCTTGATGGATGGGCTGATCTCCAGCTGCGCGCACAGAAAGGCAGCGGGTGGCCCGGCAGTCAGAACCCACGTCTGGCAGCGTGGTGGTAAGAAATCGCCGCAGAGAAGGGGCTGCTGCCTCGGCACAGAGTGCGCAGCCACATGAGGTGCTGGTGGGCGTGCCCGCCAAGCGCGCCGGCTCACCGCAGGGTTGTTGATGATCTCCTGCCGGTGGTGCTCCATCTTGGCCAGCACAAAGGCGGTGCCCTCGGGGTCGAGCGGCTGCTGCTCCTCCACGCAGCGCATCAGCTTCTCCAGGCTGTTGAGCTTGCGGAACGGCCAGCGCTCAACCTGCGGCATGCGAGGCACACGTGCAACCGATGGAGCTGGTGAGGAGTCATGCTCGAGCAGCCACAGACGCGGCACGGCAGCCTGGGCGCGGCCAAAGGCCCAGGGCGCGGGCACGCACGTTGAAGTGGCGGCACTCCTTCTTGAGCACTGTGACGCCAATGCCCAGCTGGTGGGCGGCCTCGGTGATGGGCAGGTGGAACACCTGCGCGGGCGCGTGTTGCGTGGGAGCAGACGCACACAAACGCAACGTGGGCGACGGCCCTGCGCATGCGCGCACGTGACAGGCACCAGCAAGGCCAAGGGACTGAAAAGCAACCGCAGCCTCTCACCGCTTGGAGGTGGGCGAACGTCAACCGGTCGTGGCGGACGGGCGTGGCAGTGCGCCTGGCGAGCCCTCGGCGCTGGCGGCGCCCGTCGGAGTCCTCGCCGTCCTCCTCCTCGTCGTCGACGTCGCGCTGCTCCCGCTGCTCGCCGCTGTCCTCCTCGCTGGCGTCGTCGTCCTCCCGCGCGCTGATGTTGTCCTCGTCGTCGCCCTCCACCAGGAGCATCTCGTCGTCCTCGGGCCCCTCGCCCTCGTCGCTCACGGGGGCACCGCCGCGGCTGCGCGCGCGCCCGCCGTCGCTCCGAGGCGACTGCGTGTGCGTGCCCGCACGCCGAACAGCCGTCCGGCGGGCCGCCGCGCGGCACGGGATGGCCAAGGCCGGCGACGGGCCCGCGGACGGCGAGCGCACGCGAACGGACAGCTGGCGCGGGGAGGCCGAACGCGGGAGGCCCGCGTCGGAGAGGCTGGGGGTGTCGCTCGTCCGCAGGGGCACCGCCGTATCCACAGCCATGCCTGCGTGCAGCGCAACACCAGGCGCACGTGGGCTGAGGGCTCACGTTGCATGGCACGGCCCAGCACGTGCGGCTCTCGCCGTGCCCTCGCCCCGCCCCCACGCCTCACCGGCATGGTAGGCCTGCTCGGCCATCTGCGCGAGCGTGCGCACGCCGTGCGCGTGCAGCTCCGCCTGCTCCAGAGTGCCGGGCGCGGGCGGGCGCCCCGCGCGCTTGCCGTCGGGCGACGGCGTGCCGCCCTTGCCCTTGCCAGGGCCCAGGTCCGCCGCGTGCCTGCTCGTGAAGCCGCACGACGCACACAAAGCAAGAGCGCTGAGGATGCTGTGAGCGCGCTGCAAACCGCTCGACCAGCGCCAGCGGCGTTGTGAGGCACCTCACCTGCGGCGGCTCGTGGGCGTGCCGCCTGCGTCTCCGCTGCCCAGGCCGCCGTCGGCGTGCTGCCGCAGCGCCTCGCGCCACATGTTGGTCTCGGTCAGCGACGTCGGACCGCGCTGCCGCGGGTTCGCCCCGCTGCCAGGCGCTTTGCGCTGCCTGCCGCGCTTCCTGCCGCCGCTGGCGCTCGGGGACGCCAACGCAGCGTCGCCTGGGCCGTCCGCGTCGACGCCCGCCGGGCTGGTGGGCAGCGAGGGGACCGGCGCGCCGCCCGCGGAGGCGTGTCCCACCGGCAGCGGCGCGCCGCCGACGTGGCTGGCAGGGCCGGTGGAGCGCTGCGGGTGGGGCAGGGCGCCGCCTTGCGCTCCCTGCTGGGCCGCAAGGGCAGGCACCGCCAGGTTGCCGCTGGTGGTGCGCACCGCGAGTGGGTGGAAGTGTCGGGGCGGGCTGGGGCCCGGCAGGTGCGCTTGCGGCTGGGGCAGCGGGGCGCCGGCGCCGGCGCCCAGGGCCGCGCCCACGCCGCGCAGAGGGGGATAGGCGTGGAGGTGGGAGGGCAGCGGCTGGCCGGTCGATGAGACGCTGAGCGCCTCGATGGGGAGGAGCCGCTCCTCCCACGGCGCGTGCCACGGCGTGGCATCCACGGCCTGCGTTCGCGGCGCACGAGGCGAGACGTCGCAAGGCGTCGAGCCGCAACTGAGCAAGCGAGGGAGCGAGCAGCTCCCTCCTGCACGTTGAGCTTCCTCTCACCTGAGGCCGATGGTTGGCGTCGATGCCGTGACGCGCGGGGTGCTGCACGGCCGGCGGCGGCGACCTGAGCGCCGCGATGGCGCTCGCGTTGAGCTGCGAGGCGCTGGAGGGGTGCGAGGAGGAGGGCAGCGTGCCCGTGAGGGTGGTGGTGGTTGTGGCCGCGGTGGCGATGGGCGTGGCGCCTGACGTGAGGAGCAGCGTGTTGAAGTCGTGGAGCGCGCCCTCGCCGTGGCTTGGGCGACGCGCGGCCGAGGCCGACGCCACCGCTGGCTGGCGCTGCTGCTGCAGCGAGGGCTCCAGCAGGTGCATGGGCACCGACCACGCGCTGTCGCTCCTGCTGCCACGCATGCGCGACGGCGTGAGGCCGCTCGAGGGGTTGCTGGTGCGCGCGTGCTTGGCCGCCGCGCCCTGCACCGCCGCGAACGGCTGCGGCCCCAGCAGAGAGGGGAACGTGTCTCCGGACGCCGTGTGGACGACCCTGCGAGCAGCACGCGCTCATCACGCACCGGCCTCGCGCTCAATCTCCTCCCACACTCCGCGGCGGGCGAACGAACCAGCACCGCACTGAGAATCGCGGACCCACTCACCCGTTGTCGCCACCGCCCATCACGACGGGCTGCAGCTGCTGGCTCTGGCTGCTCAAGCCGCTCCCCAGCCCAGGAGGTGGCGCCACAGGGTACCACCCCGCGGGGTAGCTGGACGCCTTGCCCAGCCGCGCCGCGCCCTCCACGCCGCCCGCCTGAGGCCCACCCACAGCCCCGCCCGCCGACACGGCGGCCGGCGCCGATGGCAGGGCCCTCAGCGCCCCGGCCGGGCGCACGTCGTGCCCCATGCTGTGGTGCTGCGACGCCGCGCCCGCCACGGGGCCAGGCCACGCAGACGTGCCGAGCGGCGGGCGCGGCATGTAGAGCAGCGGAGCGTGCGGGAAGGTGGGCAGCGGGAGGTGCTGCGCGCCGCGGTACGGCTTGGCTCCTGCCGCGCCCAGGGAGGGGAGGCGCTCCAGGCCGGCGTCGCCCACCACGGAAATGGACGCGGGGCGCGCCGCGGCGCCGGGGCCGGCCGCCACGGCCTGGGGCAGCAGCAGCGTCCCGCCGCTGCTCGCCGCCTGCGCCTTCCGCGCCGCGGCGCTTCCGAGCGGGCCGTACAGCGTGGTGACGGTGTCTGCGCCGCTGAGCAGCGGCTGCGCCGGCGCCTGCGGCGGCAGCATGCCGGGGCCAGACACAGAGGCCCGCGCCCGCTCCGCCAGCAGCGGCTGCGCCGCCGCCGCCGCTGCGCCCGCCTGCTGCAGCTGCTGGCAGTGGAGGTGGTGGTGCGGCTGCTCCAGGAGGGCGCCGCCCACGCCGCCTGGCGCGCCCCCGGCCAGCTGCAGCGACCCGCTGACGCTGCCCGCGTGCCTGCGCCGCGCGGCCGCATCGTGCGGGTGGCCGCCGCCGCCGCCGCCGCCGCCGCCGCCGTTGAGCGGCGCCGCCCGGTCCGCCAGGGGCGTCAGCGTGGCGGCGAGCAGCGGCAGGTCATACCCCAGCAAGCCAGGCGACGGCGAGACGCCCCCGCCGGCGATGGCGCCGTCCTGCGGGTGCATGAGGCGGAGCAGCTCGGACGGCGTGGTGGGGAGCGCCGGCGCCGGGACGGCCACCGGCCGGGGAGGCGCCAGCATGCGGCGCGGCGCCAGCGCCAGCGGCGTGGCGGCGGCGCCGACGGCGTCGCCCAGCGCCGCGCCCCGGGCCCCGCCCAGCGCCCGCGCCGCTCCCATGCCGCCACCGCCGCCGTCATTGCCGCCGCGGCGCCGGCGCCGCCGCTCGCCGGCAGCAGCGGGCTGAGCGCCGGCGGCATCATCCAGTCGTCCTCCCCCGCCGCGCCTCCGTCGGCCTGGCCCAGCGGCACGCCCACGCCCACGGCCCGGAAGCTGACAGCCCCCGCACCGCCCTGCGCGGCACCCAAAGTGGGCAGGGCCACGTAGCCGCCCCCTGCCCCACCCAGGCCCAGCCCGGCGCTGAAGCCAGCCCCGAGCAGGCCCACGCCCGCCGGGCCGCCGGGCCCCCAGGCCCCGCTGGCGGCACCCAGGCCGCCCGCGCCAAAGCCGCCGGCGCCGAGGCCGCCGCCGCCGTCGTAGCTGGGCGCCCGGTCGTCAAAGTGCGCCAGCGCCTCGGCGATGGCGTCCATGCTGTGTGTGCTGTAGCGTGCCGCGCGGTCGTGCGCGTCCACGGCCCAGGGCAACTCCAGGTCCAGCTGCGGCGTGGGCGGCAGCGCGCCGCCGCCCAAGGAAGCCGCCAGGAAGCTGCCGGGCCTGCGATGGAAGCAGGGCGGCGCCCCCGCGTGTCAGCCGTCGCGCTGCCGAGAGAGGTGGTGGGTGATGAAGCGTCGCGCGTGTGCGGGAAGCGCGGTCCCGTCTCTCTCGCGCGCGCACCTGGGCGTGTGCGGTGCGCCGCCGCCGGCCCGGGCGCCTAGCGTGTGCCCGCGGGGCTGCAGGTGGCTCGGCGTGCGGGCGCGCGCCTTGCCTGCGCCTGCGCCAGGCGGCGCCGACGTGCGGGCGGGGCCCTTGGGTGCCACCTGCAGTCGCATGACGCACGCACGAGGGCACGTGAGGCAGACGCCAGAGGCACTTGCTCAACCGTTCATGGCCACGCGAGGCATCGACACGCCGCAGAGACGGAGTGCGCGAGTGAGGATTGGCGGGCTGGAGCGCGGCGGAGGAGCGACGCGCTTCGGCGGCGCCGCGGGCGCACCTTGCTGGAGCGCGGCGGCTTGGCGACGCCTCCGCTGAGCGGCGCGGCGCCGGCGCCGCCGGAGTCCTTGCTGCCGGCTCGCTGCTGGTGCTGCGACGGCTTGCGGGTCCTGGAGCGCGGAGCCGGCGCGTGGAGCGCGGGCGGGGGCGGCGCCACCGTGGCCACGCCGTCCACGCCGGGCTGGAGGCCGGGAGGCAGGCCTGCCGCGCCCGAGGGCCCCGCCTGCGAGATGGAGCTGGGGCCGGCGCCGCCGCCGCTCTGCTTGCCACGTCCCGTCAGCCGCGCCCTGCACGCCAGGCGAGCATGCGACGACAACGACGTGCCTGTCTGAGCGTGTTGCGGGTGGGCGTGCGTGAGCGAGCGCACGCAGCGTGCGTGCGAGCATGCGTCTTGCGCAGTGGCCGGGCGGTCCGCCGCCGTGGCAGCGCACCAAGGAGCAGCACACGGAGAAAGACCAGGAGCCAGACGGCCCTCGCCTGGGCTGGCGCCTGGTCTTCCTCGCTGCTGATCCTTGGTGCGCTGCCGCGGCCAACGGACCGCCCCAGGGTGCGGAAAGCACGTGCCGCGCGTCCATGTTTGCTTGTGTGGGGGCCGCGTGCGATCAACTCACAGCAGGAGCTTGAGGTCCCCTGGCGTGGCGCCGTTGTCCATGGCCTCCTTGAGACAGCTCAGCACCGCCGCGTCGGACGCCCCGCCGTGCGACGCCGCAGAGCTCTCGCCCGTGCCGCCGCCCTGAGCCTGGCCCACTGCGCACACGAACGCCACGGGCAGTAGCGTCGGGTCGAGCAGACGACGGTGCGGCGAGCACTCCCGAGCGTGGCAGCGCGCGAGCAGCGACCGAGCCCGGCGGCGCGAGTCGACCCTGCTGCAGGGAGGGAGGGAAAGGGACGCGACGCACAGAGGGCGACTCGGTGGAAGGCGACCGTGGTGGCCAGCTTGTGCTTCTGTGCCGCCTGCACGCTCTTGGCCATGCTGAAGGCGATGCGCGCCGCGCGGGCGCCCGCCGCGACGGGGTTGCCCTTGACGTCGATGACGATGGGCACGTTGGGCGCGGCCTCCTTGCGCGCGATCAGCTGCGCGGCGAGGCACAAAGCAAAGCACACGAGGCGCGGTCAGGTTGCGCACTGCGGCATCGAGCGGCGACTCGGCGACCGGGCAGCGCGTCAGGGAGGTGCGGGACCACATCCCGCGGGACAGCAGCGCCCCACCTCGGCGGTGGTCTGCTTGAGCTTCTCGGTGGTGTCCCAGAACGGCACGGCCAGCGTCTTGCCGCCGTCGCCCTGCACTAGAGGAGAGCAGCAGGGGTCGCACCAACGCGCGCGGGCCCGGTGGGTGTGACGCCGGCGCTGGCCGCGCGCCCCACACGTGACAGCATGCCCGGCTGCTCCATGCGGCACTCAACCCACCCACGCTCACCTCGTAAGTGCTGTAGTCCGCCTCGCCGTCGTCCTCCTCCTCAACCGCGTCGAGCGCGTCGATGCGCGCCAGCAGCCCGTGCAGGCTGTCGTACCGCACCTGCATTGTCACGGACGAAGAAAGGCAAGCAGGTCGCGGTGCGCCCATCCCGGCCCGCTCCTCCGGGCAGTAGAGCAACGACAGAATGGCAACAGGGTAGGGGCAGGCCGCACCGCCGCACCTGATGGGCGCCGCCCTCGTTGAGGAGGCTGCCGTCGTCGTCGTCTTCCGTCTCCTCGTCCTCCTCACTGCTTTCCGCCTCTTCGTCGCCCTCCTGCTGGCCGCCGCCGGCGCCCTCATCCCGCGACTTTCTGCGGGCCGCCGCCGAAGCAGCAGCAGCGGCCCTGCGGTTGCCGCCGGCGGCCGCCCTGCTGCTGCTACCGGCGCCGCCGGCGCTGGCGGAGCGCTGCCTCCGGCCTGCCGCCGCGGCGGGCCGGCTTCCGCCGCGCCGCCGCTTGCTGCCGGTGCCGCCGGCCCTGCGGCGCCGGGCAGAGGGCCGCTGATCCACCACGCCCTCGGCATCAGCGGCGCTCAGGAGCGCCGCCACAGCAACGCCGGCTGCGGCCGCGAGTGGCGCGGCGGCGAGCGCCGCCGGAGGCAGCGTCGCGGGCGCGATGAGAGCGGCGGCCTGCGCCGCCGCCGCCGGCGCTGTGCTGGCCGTGCGCGTGGTGCTGCCGCTGTGCATGGGGGCTGGAGCGGGCTGCTCAGGTGCGTCCGCGACCCGCGTGGCGTGGTCGCCGTCGGCAGGAGCCGCGCCGTCGCCGTCGCCCGGCTTGGCAGGAGACCGGGTGCGGGCCGCCGTGTCGCTGCCGCTGCTGGACGCCTTGCCGCGGCCACCGCCTGCAGGGAGGAGGCGGCGGCGCAGCGCTGGCTGGCGCGCCGGCGGCGCCGTGGCGTCGGGCGCGCGCTGGTGGTTGGTGTCGCCGGCAGAGGCGGCGGGGCTGGTTGGCACCAGAGGGTCCGCGGCGGGCGGGTGGGCCTTGCCGAGGGCGCTGCCAGATGAGGGGTCCAGGACGAGGCCCTCATCTAGGTGTGCGTGGACGGGTGGTGCGTCGTGCAGCGC
>VFQP010002431.1_pt1 | contig 20807 bp, 17 predicted proteins | sample 3512351 | NCBI WGS metagenome assembly VFQP01 (sample SAMN10412372, study PRJNA504923) | tailings metagenome | isolation source: Relicate 1 Philex TSF1 revegetated site | place: Philippines: Tuba, Benguet | collected 2017-08-29
GAGGAGATTTTAGAAAAAGAGATACTTATATGTTTGTAGGTATTGGCATAACTTATACCTTTGTGAGCCAAAAGTGTTTTTAACTTTTGACGGCCTCAGCAACTATAGATGGATTTTAAAGATCAAATAGATATTAAGCGTTTGCCAGAACATATTGCCATTATCATGGATGGTAATGGGCGTTGGGCAAAAAATCAAGGTAAATTTAGGGTTTTTGGCCACGAGAGCGGTGTGCTTTCTGTAAAAGATATTGTAGAGGGCTGTGTAGAAATTGGAATAAAATACCTTACGGTTTATGCTTTTTCTACAGAAAACTGGAACCGACCAATAGAAGAAGTAAATGCTTTAATGGAATTACTGATCTCAACCATTAACCAAGAAGCAGAAACTCTTAACAAAAATAATATTAAGCTAAATGCCATAGGCGATTTAAAATCTCTCCCACAAAAATGTATAGAAGACCTAGCGGATGCTATGGATAAAACCAAGGATAATGTGAAATGTACCCTAACCTTGGCGCTGAGTTACAGTGCAAAATGGGAAATTGTAGAAGCTGCGAGAAAATTAGCTGCCCAAGTGCAAGACGGAAAAATTAGGGTAGAACAAATTGATGAGCAGTTGTTTGCAAATCAGTTAACTACCGTAAATATACCCGATCCAGAGTTAATGATACGTACCAGCGGAGAGCATCGTATCAGTAATTACCTGTTGTGGCAAATGGCTTATACCGAATTGTATTTTACCGAAACACTATGGCCCGATTTCAGAAGAGAGCATCTTTTTGAGGCTATTGTAGATTACCAAAAACGCGAACGTCGCTTTGGAAAAATTAGTGAGCAATTGAACTAATTTTTCTTTTAACACTTTTTAACATGAGTTTAAATTAACTTAGCAACGTTTTTTAGATTGTAAATGAGAAGAATATACCAACTAGTATTTCTGCTTTTGATCGGTTTTCCGTCATTAGCTCAAATTCGTAACCAACCAACACAAGCAACACCTTCCTTAAAAGTAAATGGTTTAAATTTAGACTATTTCACCCCAAAAGAATACATCATTGGAGGTACCACTTTAACAGGCGCAAAATATCTGGATAAGGATGTAATTGTTGTGCTTTCTAAGTTAACCCAAGGCGAAACAATTATGCTTCCGGGAGAGGGCACCGCAAATGCTATTAAAAACTTATGGGCTCAAGGCTTATTTGATGATATCAAGCTAAACGTTTCTAAAATAAATGGAGATACCGTGTACTTTGATATTGAAGTGGTAGAGCTTCCTCGCCTAAGCGGTTTCGAGTTTACTGGTATCAGTAAATCACAAAAAACAGATATTTTAGAAAAACTAGGAGACAGACCTGGAAAATCTATCATTAATGATAACCTGTACAATACTACGAGGTCTATCATCACCAAATATTTGTACGAAAAGGGTTTTTTCTACACCAAAATCGATTATGCTTCTAAACCTGATCCAAATCAAGACAATAGCGTAGTTCTTCAGGTTAATATAGACAAAGGCCGTAGAGTAAAGGTGCAAAAGATAGAATTTACAGGCAACAAAGAATTCAGCGCTGCTAAACTTAGAAAATACCTTAAAAAAACTAAGCAACGTGCGTTTTATAAAGTTTTTGGTAGCGGTAAGTTCAATAAAGAGAAATACGAAGAAGATAAACTGGCTTTTGTAGCTAAGTTGCATGAGAAAGGGTATCGCGATGCTGCAATTATCAGCGATAGCGTTTATAAGTACAATGATAAAACCGTTGGCATTAAAATTAACATGTACGAAGGACCGAAGTATTATTTCGGAAAAATTACATGGGTAGGTAATGCTAAATACAATACGGAGTTTCTGGAGAAAGTTTTCGGCATTGAAAAAGGAGAAGTATTTAGTGAAGAAAAACTAGAGAAGAAATTAAGGGGTAGTGCTAATGGTGACGACGTTTCTAGTATTTACCTTAACGACGGTTATCTTACTTTTAACGTTGATCCAGTACAAACTAAAATTTATAACGACACGGTAGACGTAGAGATGCGTATTTACGAAGGCCCGAAATATACGATCAATAAAGTAAGTGTTTTAGGAAACACTATTACAAACGATAGAGTAGTGCTGAGAGAAATCCGTACAAAGCCGGGAGATTATTTCTCCAAAGAATTGTTGATTAGAAGTGTTCGGGAAATTGGACAGTTGGGTAACTTCGATGAGTCTAAGACTAATCCGGTACCTAAGCCAAATCCAGCAGATGGTACTGTAGATATCGTATATCATGTAGAAGAAAAGCCATCAGATCAAATTGAGCTTTCTGGAGGTTTTGGAGGTGGCCGTGTGATCGGTACTTTAGGTTTAACATTCAATAACTTCTCATTAAGAAACTTATTTAAAGGCGAAGCCTACAGACCATTGCCAAAAGGAGATGGACAGCGTTTAAGCTTACGTGGACAAACCAATGGTAAATTCTACCAATCTTACAGTTTCTCGTTTTCTGAGCCTTGGTTTGGTGGTAAAAAACCAGTTAGTTTTGGCGTAAGTGCGTTTACTTCGCTACAGTCTAATGGTTTGTCTAAAAGTAATGCCAACTACTATGGCATCCGTTTAAATGGTGTGTCGTTCAGTTTAGGTAGAAGGTTAAAATGGCCAGATAACTGGTTCTCTTTGACGCACTCTATTAACCTAAACCAGTACATCTTAAATAATTATCCAGGCTTCCTTTTCAGTACTGGAGAGTCTTATAACTTAAACTTTACCCAAGAAATTTCAAGGGATTCTAGAAATCACAATATTTTCCCAACCGGTGGTTCGTATTTAAGGTTTACCGTACAAGCAACCCCGCCTTATTCTTTATTTAACAAGGTAAATTATAATACGGCATCTGATAAAGATCGCTACAGATTTACCGAATATCACAAGTGGAAATTTGAATCGCAGTGGTTCGAAACCGTAGTTGGTAAGTTGGTATTTAAAGGACAAGCGCAATTTGGTTTCTTAGGCTCTTACAATAGTGCAGTTGGCCAATCAGCATTTGAGCGATTTAAATTAGGTGGTGATGGTATGCAAGGGTTCGACTTTTTACAAGGTTCAGAGATCATCGCAATGCGTGGTTACTCAAACAACTCAGTAATTCCGGTAGGCGCCAATCCAAATATTGCACAAAGTTCTGGTAGCCCTATCTTTACCAAATACGTAATGGAATTAAGATATCCAGTAATTAGTTCACAACAAGCTACAGCGTTTATGACCGTTTTTGGCGAGGCTGGTAATACTTGGGATAGGTTCCGCGACTTTAATCCATTTAACGTTAGAAGGTCTGTTGGTGTTGGTGCAAAAATATTTTTACCGATATTTGGATTACTTGGCATAGATTATGGTTATGGATTTGATAACATCCCAGGTGTGCCAGATGCTAATAAAGGACAGTTCCACTTTAGTATTGCGCAACAAATGGGAGGGTTTAATTAATCGCACACAATTAAAGCTTGTATAAAGCGTTAAGCAAAAGTTCAATTATGAAAAAGATATTTTTAGCTAGTTTTTTACTCCTTATGGCATTAGGAGTATCGGCACAGAAAATGGCCTATGTAGATACAGAATATATTTTGAAACATATTCCTGACTATAAATCGTCGTTAACTCAAATAGAAGGACTGTCTAAGCAGTACCAAAAAGAAGTAGACGAGGTATTTAAAGAGGTAGATGCCATGTATAAGGCTTACCAAGCAGATCAGGTATTATTAACTGATGATATGCGTAGACGTAGAGAAAATGATATCATCGAGAAAGAGAAGGCAGCAAAGGAATTACAGCGTCAAAAATTTGGACCAGAAGGAGATTTGTTTCAAACTCGTACCAAATTATTGAAGCCTATTCAAGAAAAAGTTTCTTCAACCATTGCAGAAGTTGCAAAAAACAAATACATTGACTTCGTATTTGATAAAAGCAGTGAAAGTACCATGATGATCTACGCCAGTGCCAACTATGACATTAGTAACGATGTAATTATTAGATTAGGTTTTAAGCCAGGAACATTGGTAAAATAATAAAACAATAAACATACAGAAAATGAGACTATCCAAGTTTAACGGGATGGTTTTATTTACATTAAAACGAGCTCAAAAGCTCATTGAACAAAAAATACAAAAAGCAATTATCAACAAAAACAAATTATATTATAAATGAAAAAGTTAATTAAAGGATTATTTGTAGCTGCAGGATTACTTTTAACTACGCAAGTTGTAAGTGCACAACAAAAATTTGGTCACTTAAATTCGGATGAGATCTTCTCTACTTGGTCGGAAGCTAAAACTGTTTCTAGTACTATAGAGAATTTAGCAAAAACAAAACAAGCAGAGATTGATAAAATGATCACCGAGTATCAAAACAAATTAAAAGCTGCTCAAGACAAAGAAAGAACATTAAGCGAAGCAAATAAAGATGTTGTTGTTAAAGAATTGCAAGTTGCTCAAACAGAGTTAACAGATTTGCAAAAGAGAATTGAAGATGCTCGTAACAAAGCAAGAACAGATGTTGAAGCTAAGCAAGCTGAGGTTTTTCCTCCGTTGCAACAAAAAGTAGCTACAGCTATCAATGCAATTTCAAAAGAAAAAGGTTTGTCTTACGTTTTTGATATTTCTGCATCTCAAGGTTTCAATAATTTAGTTTATTTTGATGGTGGCGAAGATATTACTGCTGCTGTAAAAACTAAATTAGGTATTGCGGCAACTGCTAAACCAGCTACAACTCCTGCTAAAAAGCCATAATCTTATTTAAAAATTAAATGGCGGAATTAGGTAAGCTTAATTCCGCTTTTTTGTGCTCAAGAATGTTTAAAAATGGGCAAATAATAACTTTACAATGTGCGGAGACATTAACATTCAAAACCTTTCAAAAAAAATTGATATGCAAGGCAATAACGCGATAGGTATATTCGATTCTGGCTTTGGAGGCTTAACCGTTTTTAAAGCCATTGCCGAAAAATTGCCTAATTATAACTACATCTATTTAGGAGACAACGCCCGGTCGCCTTACGGAGATCACTCTTTCGATACGGTTTATCGATATACCCTAGAGTGTGTAGAGTGGCTTTTTGAGCAAGGTTGTCCATTGGTTATTTTAGCCTGTAACACGGCTTCCGCAAAAGCTTTGCGCAATATACAGCAACTAGATTTGCCCAAGAAATATCCTAACTGTAAGGTTTTGGGCGTAATTAGGCCCACGGCAGAGGTTGTTGGCGAAATGAGCAAAACCAAATCTATAGGTGTGTTGGGCACAAGAGGAACAATACGTTCAGAATCTTATCTAATAGAGATCAATAAGTTTTTTCCAGACGTGGAAGTTTATCAACAAAGTTGCCCAATGTGGGTGCCTTTAGTAGAAAATAATGAACATGAATACCCAGGTGCAGATTATTTTGTGAAAAAATATATTGATGCGATTATGCAACAATCGCCCAATATCGATACGCTATTGTTGGCCTGTACGCATTATCCTTTGCTTATCAATAAAATCAGTAATTACGTTAATAGCAATATAAAACTCATTTCGCAAGGCGAAATTGTAGCCAATAGTTTGAAAGATTATTTAGGCAGGCATCTCGAAATTGAAAGTAAACTCTCGAAAAATAATAAACAGCTTTTTTACACCACTGGCGATCTAAGTACGTTTAACGATCACGCTTCTGTATTTCTAGGTAGAGCTTTACAGGCTAAACCTATGCACGAGAAATGACGACCTTGTTTTATAGGTAAAGAAATTAACAAGATAAGCGTATGTTCGCCATTATTAATGTTGTTTATCGAAAGGCTACCAACGCATTAATAGCAAAAATAGTTCGGCGTTTAGGGCATACATAAGGCAAAAATTACCGCAGGTTACGGAGCTAACGTATTAAGTTTTGTCTTTAAAATGTTAAAATTACATTCCTATAATTGCTAAAAAGCTAATTAGCAGGCTATTCTTTAAAATATAATAATTTTACGATAAAACTTACATTTTCTGTTAGGTTGTGGTTAATTAAAGCGGTAAATTTGCGGCTCAATCACAATCAATGAGCGAACAGATCAAACACGAATGCGGGATAGCCTTTATCCGCTTGTTAAAACCTCTCTCATACTACCAAGAAAAATACGGTACTGCACTTTACGGCCTTAACAAATTGTATTTGTTGATGGAAAAGCAGCACAATCGCGGTCAGGATGGAGCTGGTATTGCCACTATTAAGTTAGACATGAAACCAGGTAGCCGATACATTAGTCGCTATCGTTCAATGGCTCAAAATGCTGTTGCAGATATTTTTGGGTATGTGCAAAGCAAGTTTGTTAGCATCCAGGAAGAAACTCCGGAGCTAATGAAAGACACCGAATTTTTAAAGCAAAATGTGAGTTTTATTGGGGAGGTGTTATTGGGGCATCTTCGCTATGGTACACACGGTAAAAACAGTATCGAGAACTGTCATCCTTTCTTACGCCAAAACAACTGGATGACTAGAAACTTGGTGATTGCTGGTAACTTTAATATGACTAACGTAGATGAGCTGTTAGAGCAGTTATACGAACTGGGTCAGCATCCGAAGGAGAAAGCAGATACCGTAACTGTACTGGAAAAAATTGGTCATTTTTTAGATGATGAAAATCAAACTTTGTTTGATGAATATAAAAAAGAGGGGTTAACTAACGTAGAAATTACCCACAAAATATCTGAAGGCTTAAACGTTGCAAATATCCTAAGAAGATCGGCAAAAAGCTGGGATGGTGGTTACACCATGTCTGGCATAGTTGGTAATGGCGATGCTTTTGTGATGAGAGACCCAGCAGGTATTCGTCCGGCATTTTACTATATGGATGATGAGGTGGTGGTTGCCGCTTCTGAGCGACCAGCAATTCAAACGGCCTTTAAAGTGCAAATCAAGAATGTAAAGGAAATTAAGCCAGGACATGCATTGATTATCAAAAAAGATGGTACAGTTACCGAAGAAATGTTTCGTGAGCCATTAGAGAAAAAAGCATGTTCGTTTGAGCGTATTTATTTCTCAAGAGGAAGCGATGCAGACATTTATAAAGAACGTAAAAAATTAGGCGAGCTACTGTGTCCGCAGGTGTTGAAAACTGTAAACTACGACCTTAAAAATACCGTTTTCTCGTTTATCCCGAACACGGCAGAGGTTTCTTTTTACGGAATGGTAGATGGCCTGCACAAATACATTACCGACTACCAAAAGGAAACGTTACTTAAACGTAAAGAGGTGTTGGATGATGCTGCTTTGGATGAGTTGCTATCTATGCGTCCAAGAGTGGAGAAACTCGCTATCAAAGATGTAAAGTTACGTACTTTTATTACTTCTGATGCAGATAGGGGAGAAATGGTAGCTCATGTTTACGATACTACCTACGGGGTAATTAAGAATCATACAGACACTTTGGTAGCTGTTGATGATTCTATTGTAAGAGGTACTACCTTAAAACAAAGTATCATCAAGATCATTGATAGGTTGCATCCAAAAAAAATCATTATAGTATCTTCTGCTCCTCAAATTAGATATCCAGATTGCTACGGTATCGATATGTCTAAAATGGGACAGTTTGTGGCTTTTGACGCAGCTATCCAATTGTTAAAACAAAGGGGGCAAGAACATATCATTGAAGAGGTTTACCAAAAATGTAAAGCTTCTTTAGAGTTGCCAAAGGAGGAGATTGTTAATCATGTGAAGGACATTTACAAGCCCTTTACGCCGCAAGAGATTTCGGATCAAATCGCAAAGATCATCACTCCGGCAGATACAGTTGCAGAAGTTGAGGTTATTTATCAAACTTTAGAAAATCTTCATGAGGCTTGTCCAAATCACTTGGGCGACTGGTATTTCTCAGGAGATTACCCAACACCAGGCGGTAACAAAGTAGTAAATAAGGCCTTTGTAAATTGGAAAGAGGGCAATAACCAAAGAGCATATTAAAGTGACCCGGTTTTAAAAACCTACTTCGCTTTACACGTAAAGGAGAACTTAGAAACGGTTCTCCTTTTTATTTTAAGAGAACGATTTGTTGGTTGTTTGTTTGGTGACCTGAGTTCGATTTTTAACCTATTAAAGTGAGTTCGATTAATATTTATCGCCCTACAACACCCCGGTCTTCGACCACCCCTCTGAAAGAGGGGAATGTAGGTCGCAATTCCCCTCCTTTGGAGGGGTGCCTGAAAGGCGGGGTGGTTACAAATCGTTATAGCGTGTTTAAATACCACCCAATCACACTTTAACAATCGAACTCAGGTTATTAATCAGAATTAAAACTGATGCTGAACTAAATTAAATTTAGCATGAAGAACTGCCGATTTTCCGTTACCCTAAACCACGTAGCAAATTTATTTAAGGGTCGGTTAGCGAAGATTAAACCCTATAATTCACGTTATTTATTTCTAAAATAAACGAAAGATAAAGCAATATAAAGCAATAAGATTATCGGGATAGCTATAAATTGCTGCCAAGCAAACAGAATAATAGATAAAATCATGAAAACGAACTTGATTTTATTTTCGCTCCATCTAAAGTTGCTAAATTTCAAAGAAAAAATCTTGATTTCGCTGATCAACAAATAACTACATACGAGAGTAATTGCAGCTAAAACTATCCAATTGCCAATAGCTTGAGGGTGGTAATCGGCAACATAAGGTAACGATACAATGAACAACGTATTCATTGGTGTGTTTAATCCAATAAAATCTACGGTTTGTCGGGTATCGTTATTAAATTTAGCCAACCTTAACGCAGAAAATAAGGTAATGACGAAAGCAAGATATGGTAAATATGGATGAGGCGCATCACTAGCTTTAAAAAGATGGAACATAATTGCTCCGGGTAAAAAACCGAAGCTCACTACATCAGCCAATGAGTCTAAATCCTTACCAATGCTATTTTTAATTTTTAAGGCCCTAGCAGCCATCCCATCAAAAAAATCAAATATTCCAGATAGGATTACAAAGTAGGCCGCAGATTTTAAATCGCCATTAAAACAAAATACAATACCTATACAACCAGAGAATAGATTGGCACAGGTTAAAGCATTAGGGAGGTTCAGCATTTGAGTTGTTACGTTATAGGTATTACGTTATACGTTTTTATTGTAAGCCAAACTTACAACTTATAGCGTATAACGTAAAACTTTTACTATCCGTTCATTCCCAAGAGGAATTCTTCGTTGCTCTTAGTGCCTTTAATTTGGGCTTGTACCAATTCCATAGCTTCCTGAGAGTTCATATCTGCCAAGTGGTTACGCAATACCCAAATACGCTGTAGGTTCTCTCTATCTAATAATAGATCATCTCTACGTGTACTCGAAGCGGTAATATCAATAGCAGGGAAGATACGTTTATTAGCCAATTTACGGTCTAATTGTAGCTCCATGTTACCTGTACCTTTAAATTCTTCAAAGATTACCTCATCCATTTTAGAGCCCGTTTCTGTTAAAGCTGTGGCTAAAATAGTTAGTGAACCACCTTTTTCAATGTTACGTGCCGCACCGAAGAAACGCTTAGGTTTGTGTAAGGCATTGGCATCAACACCACCTGATAGAATTTTACCCGAAGCTGGAGCGGTAGTGTTGTAAGCTCTGGCTAAACGTGTAATCGAATCTAATAAGATCACTACATCATGGCCACATTCTACCAAGCGTTTAGATTTTTCTAGCACAATGTTTGCGATTTTTACGTGACGCTCAGCAGGCTCATCAAAGGTAGAAGAAACTACTTCTGCTCTTACGCTACGAGCCATATCGGTTACCTCTTCTGGTCGCTCATCAATTAACAAGATAATTAGATAAACTTCAGGGTGATTTTTGGCAATAGCGTTAGCTACTTCTTTCAATAAATTGGTTTTACCCGTTTTAGGTTGCGCCACAATTAAACCACGCTGACCTTTACCAATTGGGGTAAATAGATCCATGATACGGGTAGAATAATTGGTGCTATCAGTAAATAAGTTTAATTTTTCTGTAGGAAAAAGCGGCGTCAAATAGTCAAAAGGAACGCGGTCACGCACATCAGCTGGAATACGGCCATTAATGCTAATTACCTTTACCAAAGGGAAATATTTTTCGCCTTCTTTTGGCGGACGGATGCTTCCGTTAACGGTGTCACCAGTTTTTAAGCCAAATAACTTAATTTGAGATTGAGACACATAAATATCATCTGGAGAAGATAAATAATTGTAATCGGCCGAACGTAAGAAACCATAACCATCAGGCATAATCTCTAAAACACCTTCGTTGGTAATGGTATTATCAAAATCTAAGTTAGAATAACTGGTTTCATTTTGTTTATGGTTGCCATTGTTATTCTGGTTTTGATTTTTTTGCTGGCGATTATCGTCTTTTTGAGGCTTTTCTTCTCTTTGAGGTTTTTCGCTTTTTGCAATTTTCTCCTCTTTAACGGCTTTTTCTTCAACCACAATTACTTCTGCACTGCCGTCGTTTTTGCCTTTCGGTGTACGATCTTTCTTGTTTTTCTGATTTTGGATCTTATCCGCAATGCTTTCTTGTTTAGAAAGGTCTTGGCCGGTAACTAAGGCAATAGCTTCAAAATCTGGAGAAGGTATTTCTATCTTATCAGATTCATCAAAAAGTGTAGGCCTTTGCGTTTTTTCTTCTGCAACTGGAGCAGTATCTTTAGCTATACGTGTTCTTTTTCTAGCAGGTTTTTCAGTAGAAGAAGCCTCGGCTACTACGGTTGGAGTAACGGCTACTTCCGCAGTTTCAGTTTGTTTTTGAAGAATTTGTTCGATCAAATCGTTTTTGCGTAAATCGCCAACATTATCAACACCATTCGCTTTTGCTAACTCACGCAATTCGGCAGTTAGCTTTTCAGTTAGTTCTGTTTTACTAAACATTTATATTTTGTCGAGAATTTTATTTTAAGAGTTTAACCAAATAATACAACCAAAAAAGGGCTTAAAAGATTTAAAAGAATTTTCTTGCTTAAGATATTTTCGGGAGGTATTCAGATAAACGTTCTGAGAATTATGGCACAATTGTAGGCAATTGAATTTTAATCTGCAAGAGATTTTGAAAAAATTTTAAACATCCCTCGTAATAACCGTTACTAGAGCTGTTTTTTTATGCTTTTAGGTAGGATGAAAATAAGCGTCAAATTTTTATTGGTAACATTTGTTCCGCTCCAAACGGAACCCTTTGGGGCTTTATACTGTAACCAATAATTAAACTTTACCAATCAACAATTAAAAAATCTTTGTGGTTCTTTGTGTCTTTGCGGTTTTAATCCTCATCTTTGCACATCTTTAAATCTTATCGTAAATGAACAAGCAGCAGCTTTTTGAACAAATTCAGCGTAAAAAATCATTCTTATGTGTAGGCTTAGATCCGGTTATGGATAAATTACCCAAGCATTTACTAAAGTACGAAGATCCAATTCTTGAATTTAACAAGCAGCTAATTGATGCTACCCATGATTTATGCGTAGCCTACAAGCCTAATACGGCATTTTACGAAACCCGTGGTGTTAAAGGTTGGGACACATTAGTGAAAACTTGGACGCATTTCCCAAAAGATGTTTTTACCATTGCCGATGCCAAACGTGGCGATATTGGTAACACCTCGGCCATGTATGCAGAAGCTTTCTTTACAGAAGAAAGTTCTGGTATGAGTTTCGATTCGGTTACCGTAGCGCCTTACATGGGTAAAGATTCGGTTACTCCATTTTTAACTTATCAAGATAAATGGGTAATTCTTCTGGCATTAACCTCTAACGAGGGCAGTAAAGATTTCCAAACCAAGCAGAGCGAGAGCGAAGAGCAAAAGCTGTACGAACAGGTAATTAGCACATCACAGCAGTGGAGTGATAGTAACCAAATGATGTATGTAGTGGGTGCTACTAAACCAGAAGAGTTTCAAAATATCCGCCGTTTGGCGCCAGATCACTTTTTATTGGTGCCTGGTGTGGGTGCACAGGGTGGTAGCCTTAGCGCTGTTTGTGAGTATGGTTTAAATAGCGAGTGCGGTTTGTTAGTCAACTCAGCCCGTAGTATCATTTACGCAAGCAGCGGCGAAGATTTTGCCGAAAAAGCAAGAGAGGAAGCATTGGCTTTACAGCAAGAAATGGAGCAGATTTTAAAGGCTGCCAATTTGATATGAGCCAAAAAAAAGATGTGAAATTAATTGTAGCGTTGTTTGCCATCGCTATAGTTTGGGGTACCACCTATTTGGGTATTCGCATTGCGGTACATACTATACCCGCTTGGTTTGTGGCCGGTTTTCGTCAAGTAGTGGCCTCTTCTATATTGCTAGCTATTTTACTTTACAAGAGAGAGTTTAAGTGGATTGGCTGGAAAAGTTTTGGCCGACAAATTTTGGTGGCCAGCTTAATGATTATTGTAGCCAATGGTATGACTACAGTAGCCGAAGAAAGTATTCCCAGCGGATTAACATCTTTGTTAACAGCGCTATCACCAATTGTTGTTTTTTTGGGAAGCTTAATATTTGGTTTGCAAAAGCCGAGCCTAAAAGGTTTTGTAGGAGTTATTATAGGCTTTAGTGGTGTAGCCTTTATATTTAGAGATGGTATTGGCGATATACTAGACCCTAACTACAAAACTGGTGTAGTTTATTTAGCTATTGCAATTTTAGGATGGGCTGCAGGAACTATTTACACCAAGAAATACACGCACAAAAGCAGCAATATTTTTCTTGATCTGTTTTATCAATTCGCTTACGCCGCCGTGGCGCAGCTAATTATTGCTTCGTTCGTTTCTCCTACTACTCAATTTACTCAGTGGAGTTGGCAAAGTATAGCTGCTATAGTTTATTTAGGGGTTTTCGGGTCGGTAGTTGGTTTCTTTTGCTATAACTACGCACTTAAAAAAGTAAGTGCTACAGAGGTTTCTATTTTATCTTACTTTAATACCATTATAGCCATATTTTTAGGGTGGTTAATTCTAAACGAAACAGTTACTTACGATTTGTTGATTGCAACTGTACTGATTATTTTAGGAGTTTTTATTACCAATTATAAGAAGAAGGAATTGAAATAGTTATTCCTCAAAGTTTTTAAATTGCCTGATTAAATATATTATTGTTAAATTCAATCATGCGATTTTCCGAAGAATTTCTACATTTCGTATGGCAGTTTAGACTGTATGATGCCCAGCAATTACAAACTGTGGACGGAAAGCCATTACAGGTTTTAAATTGTGGTTTTCCAAACAAGCATGCAGGACCAGATTTCACCAATGCGAAAATTATCATTGGCCAAACAACTTGGGTAGGGCAGGTAGAAGTTCATTTGAAAGCTTCGGATTGGAAAGCACATCAACACCAAAAAGACAATGCTTACGATAACGTTGTTTTACATGTAGTTTGGGAACATGACGCTGAAATTGCCCTGAAGGATGGCACCATCTTGCCAACATTGGTTTTACAGGAGAAAGTGCCAGCGCATCTGTTCAATAATTATCAAAACCTCGTTAGTGCAGTAAGTACTTTTCCTTGCGAAAACCAATTGAAAGAAATAGATGAGTTTGTGGTAAATGGTTTTCTTTCGAGGGTTTTGGTAGAACGTTTAGCCCAAAAATCTGAGGAGGTTTTTGATCGCCTTGAGCAATTAAATGGTAATTGGGATGAAACTTTTTATCATTTTATGGCCAAAAACTTTGGATTTAAAGTAAATGCTTTGCCCATGCAGTTGCTTGCTCAAAGTTTGCCACAAACATTATTCGCCAAGCACAAAGACCAATCTTTACAAATCGAGGCATTGATTTTTGGCCAAGCAGGTTTTTTAAACCAAGATTTTGAAGATGATTATCCCGAACAATTAAAAGTCGAATACAAATTTTTAAGGCAGAAGTACAAGTTAGCGCCTATAGATAGATCGCTGTGGAAATTTTTAAGAATGCGGCCCCAAAATTTCCCTACATTAAGGCTAGCGCAATTCGCAGCTTTGGTAGCTGTTTCCAACCATTTGTTTTCTAAAATATTGGAAGTTAAAAATGTAAAAGATTTACGGTTGTTATTCGGTAATTTGCCCGTAAATATGTTTTGGCAAACACATTATCATTTCAATAAGCAAGCCGAAAAAGTAAACCTGCAATTGGGACAATCATCCATTGACAATATTTTAATCAATACAGTAAGTTTATTTCTATTTGCTTATGGCAAATATACAGGGCAGGCCAATTACCAAACTAGGGCTTTTTATTTATTAGAGAGTATTGCTGCAGAGCATAATCAAGTTATTTCTCAATATGCAGCAGCTGGCATTAGGTTAGAGAACGCATACCAAACGCAGGCTTTACTACAATTACGTAAAAGCTACTGTAATGAAAAGAAATGTTTAAATTGTGGTATTGGATTGAAAATTTTGAAGAGGAATTAGTGCTAAGCGTAAGTAATAAGCACCTGATTTTGTAATGATGAACGTTGATAGATATCAAAACATTAAAAAATTCGTTAAATGATAACTGCAGATTATTTCTTATGTTCTAACTATTATTTTTGTAAATTAGGTCTAAAATCAACGTAGCATGTTTCAACGTATAGTTACTTTTTTTGAGCAACGTAGTTTTGGCGTATCTGCCTATTTGGCTAATAAGTTAGATATGAGTACGTCTAAAGTGAGGTTATTCTTTATCTATTCTTCATTTTTGGCTGTAGGTTTTCCAATTCTGTTTTACATATTAGCGGCAGTAGTGTTAGATATTAGAACTTATATGAAACGTGTGAGGTCTAAAGTTTGGGAATGATAAAGTTCTAGGTTATAAGTTTTAGGTTTTACGTATTAAATATTCAGAACTAAACTGCTACTGGTTTCCGCACTTATAACGTAAAACTTATAACTTTAATCATCGTCTCTCAATATCTCTGCAATTTCTGCAAAACCTTTTTCTGCGGCTAAATCGGCAGGTAGTTTGCCACCCTCCATCCTTAAAGTTACCTCGGCACCATGTTCTAATAATAGGATAATCAATTCTATGTTACCCAACTGTGCGGCACTATGTAAAGGCGCAACACCAGATTTTTGGCAAACATTTGGATAGGCACCGGCGTCTAAAAGTACTTTAGCAATATTGTAGTTGTTGTTGGCCACGGCAGAGTGTATCGGAAATACGTTAAAACCATTTTTGCTAGGCAGATTTACATCTGCTCCTTTTAGCACTAAAAAGCGAGCAATCTCTTCGTGACCAAAATAGCAAGCCAAACCTAATGGCGTAAAACCATCAGCAGAATATTCGTTTACAGCTCTAGGTTCTTTGAAAACTAATAAGGTAACATCATCGAATTTACCAATAGCACAAGCATCAAAAATGCTCAATTGGGGCATAAATTCTGCAATTGCATTAGCAATATCCATTTTTTTATAGTAGCAGGCCAGCAGCATGGGAGATATTTGATGCGAAGTGATTTGAGTGGCCAATTGAGGTTTTTGCGATAGTAGGGCCACTATTTCATCTAATTGGCTGTTCTCTATAAACGTTTCGAGTTGCGTGATATCCATTTTCTTAATTAGTTTTCGCTAACAGGTTAAATTAACGAAATTAAATTAACATTTAGAAAACACCTTTTTAAATGAGTTTAGCCACAGATGCACAGCTATCTGCCCATCTGAGCGCCTTGCCGTACTAAGGCAATAAATTAAGGAACCCCATGCAATAAACAGAGAGCTTCTAATAGCAAAATGCTGATATCAAAATCTCTGGATCTGTAGCTTTCACATAAAAAAATCCCGCACAGCTGTTACTCCGCAGGATTAAGACTAAAATAAAAAACCTATACAACAAATTTATTGCTTTTGTAGTTTCAGACTGTAGCAAATGTAAAAGGTTTACCTAGGCTTAAACTAAATAGTGATAGCTAAATGCTTCGCTTATTAAAAGAATATAAACAGTTTCTTATATTTGTTCATTAATTTAAACGATACGATGTCGGTAAGGGGAAATTCATTCAAATCTAATTCTTTTAAACAAAATGCCGAGACAGGCAAAGGCGGACAGAAAACCAGTCCGAAAGAGCCCCGAGTAAAATCTGAGTATCTTCCTACATTTAACCTGCAAGATGGCAGACTGGTAAAAATTATCGGCCTCTTTTTTGTCATTCTTTCTATTTATTTTTTGGTAGCTTTTACGTCTTATCTTTTCACTTGGGAGGAAGACCAAAGCTATGTAATAGATGCCAATGGTGGGTGGGGCAACCTGTTTAAAAGCATAGAAGAATTAAAGCAGAGCGGAGTAGAAGATCCGGTGGTACAAAACTGGTTAGGTAAAATTGGGGCTTTGTTATCTCATCAGTTTATTTACGAATGGTTTGGGGTGGCCTCCTTTCTTTTTGTGTTCGTTTTTTTTGTAATTGGCTACCGCATGCTTTTTAAGGTAAAGATTTTTGCGATAGAAAAAGTACTGGCATATAGTTTCTTTTTTTTGTTGTTTACTTCGTTGGCTTTTGGTTTTGGCCATTCTTTTTTTGCCAAAACACCACATTTTTTAGAAGGCGAATTTGGTTACTGGAGCAATAAGCTATTAGAAGTACAAATTGGTAGAACCGGAGTAGGAGGCTTATTGATTTTTCTAGGGCTTTCGGTACTCATTGTAGCTTATAACATTGATTTTAAATTTCCAGAAAAGCAGCCAGCCCCAAATCCTAGAAGGATTGTAGAACCAGATATCCCCGAAAATATTGAATTGGTGGAGGAAGAAAAATCGGAGCCTGTAGAGTTTAGCTTAAATGATAGATATGTCAACCGGCAGAAACAAGAACAAAATATCGTTTTAACGCCAAGCAGATTTGATAGACAAGAGCCTGAAAAGGAGGGAAGTTCTTCAATTCCATTGGGCGCTAATGTTTTGCTAACTCCAACACCTGTAGTTGCGGCACCGCCCATTGCAGCTTCGGTTAGCGATGTTGCGTCTTCAATGCCAATGGAAATTACTCCTACTACCAAGGTTGACGATACTGTTGAAGAACCTAAGTTTGTGATAGAAAAAACGGAAGAAGAAGTAAAATCTGATGAGTTGGTTGAGCAATTTGGTAATTATGATCCTACGTTAGATTTATCTGGCTACAAGTACCCACATTTAGATTTGATGGAAAACTATGGCACCAATAAGATTTCCGTAAACTCTGACGAACTAGAAGCTAATAAAAACAAGATTGTAGAAACCTTAAATCACTACAATATCGAGATCGATAAAATTAAGGCGACTATTGGCCCAACGGTAACCTTGTATGAAATTATTCCGGCACCAGGGGTACGTATTTCAAAAATCAAAAATTTAGAAGACGATATTGCATTAAGTTTGGCCGCTTTGGGTATTCGTATCATTGCGCCAATGCCGGGTAAGGGTACCATTGGTATAGAAGTGCCTAACTCGCACCCAGAAATGGTAGCTATGAGAAGTGTTTTAGCCACCGAAAAATGGGCACAGAACACCATGGATTTACCTATTGCTTTAGGTAAAACCATCAGTAATGAAGTTTACATCGCCGATTTAGCAAAAATGCCTCACTTACTGGTTGCTGGTGCTACTGGCCAAGGTAAGTCGGTAGGTATCAATTCTATTTTGGTATCACTGCTTTACAAAAAACACCCTTCGCAGCTGAAATTGGTACTGGTAGATCCTAAAAAAGTAGAGCTTACGTTGTTCAATAAAATTGAACGACATTTCTTGGCTAAACTGCCAGGCGGTGAAGATGCCATCATTACCGATACCAAAAAGGTAGTGCATACGCTAAACTCACTTTGTATCGAGATGGATCAACGGTATGATTTGCTGAAAGATGCGATGGTAAGGAACCTCAAAGAATACAACGAGAAGTTCATCAAGCGGAAGTTAAACCCTAATAACGGCCATCGTTTCTTGCCTTACATTGTGTTGGTAGTAGATGAGTTCGCCGATTTAATTATGACCGCCGGTAAAGAGGTAGAAACGCCAATTGCTCGTTTAGCGCAATTAGCTCGTGCCATAGGTATTCACTTGGTATTGGCCACACAACGTCCGTCGGTAAATGTGATTACGGGTACTATAAAAGCCAACTTTCCTGCACGCTTGGCTTTTAGGGTGTTGTCTAAAATAGACTCGCGTACCATTTTAGATAGTGGCGGTGCCGACCAATTGATTGGTAGAGGAGACATGCTTTTGGCCACTGGCAGTGACTTAATTAGGCTACAGTGTGCTTTCGTAGATACACCAGAGGTGGATAGGATTTCTGATTTTATTGGTAACCAACGTGGTTATCCAGATGCTTATTTACTTCCTGAATATATTGATGAAAATGGTGAAGGAAGTACAAAAGATTTCGACCCAGATGATAAAGATGCACTTTTTGAAGATGCGGCAAGGCTAATTGTAATGCACCAGCAGGGTTCAACTTCGCTTATTCAACGAAAAATGAAATTGGGTTACAACAGAGCCGGCAGAATTATAGACCAATTAGAAGGCGCAGGTATAGTTGGGCCTTTTGAAGGTAGCAAGGCTCGCGAGGTTTTAATACCAGACGAATACGCTTTGGAACAATTCTTGAGTAACCTCAACGACAAATAGAACAGAATTTAAGATTAGATAAAATGAAGAGAGTAATATTGGCGTTTTTAGCGCTAGGTGTTTTTGGTTCATTAGCTTCGGCACAAACAGACCCTAAGGCCAAAGCAATTTTAGCGGAAGTAAGTAAGAAATACCGTTCGTACGATGTAGTAAAAACAGATTTCACTTTTACCTTAGATAACAAACAAGCTAAAGTTAAAGAAACGCAGCAAGGCACTTTATACGTAAAGGCCAATGCAAATAAATATAAGGTGGCCATGACTAACCAAGAGCTAATTAGTGATGGTAAGGTACAGTGGACTTATTTGAAAAATGATAAAGAAGTACAGGTTTCTAATGTAGATCCAAGCGGCGAAGCCTTAAATCCGGCTAAAATTTTTACCATTTACGAGAAAGGTTTTAAATATATTTATACTGGCGAGAAAAAGGTAGGGGCTAAAACTTATCAAATGATAGACTTATCTCCAACAGATGCTAAGAAAAATGTATTTAAGGTGCGTTTAAGTATAGATAAAGCAGCTAAGCAGATTAGTAATATTGTAGTGTTTGAGAAAAATGGAAACACCTATACTTATAATGTAAAAACATTCTCGCCCAATGTAAAGGTCTCTGAAGCAACCTTTGCTTTTGATGCTAAGAAATACCCAGGTGTTGAAGTAGTAGATTTAAGATAGGCATAAGGTTAACAAAATATCTTTCAAAAAAAGGGTTTGGGTTATTAGCTTAAGCCCTTTTTTGTTAGATTTGAAAATCACGTTTCATAAATAGATTTGAAGATAACTTTTTTAGGTACGGGCACATCGCAGGGCATTCCAGTAATTGGATGTGGTTGCGACGTATGTAAATCTGGCGATAGCCGAGACAAAAGATTAAGAGTGTCAGTGTTAATTGAAATTGATGATACGACCATTGTAATTGATAGCGGGCCAGATTTTAGGTATCAGATGCTGAGGGCCGGTGTAATGGATTTAGATGCAATATTGTATACACATGAACACAAAGACCATGTTGCAGGCTTAGATGACATAAGGCCCTTTAATTATATCCTTAAAAAACATATTGATATTTATGCCGATATTAGAGTGCAAGAAGCGTTGAAAAGAGAGTTTTCTTACATCTTTTCTGATATCAAATATCATGGATTGCCCTTGATTAATTTATATACAATTACTAATGAACCATTTGATGTGAAAGGTAACTTGGTAATTCCCATTGATGTAATGCACTATAAATTACCAATTAAAGGTTACAGGATTGGTGATTTTACATACATTACCGATTCCAAAACCATTAGTGAAGAGTCGCTAGCAAAAATCAAAGGGACAAAGGTTTTGGTATTAAATGCTTTACAGAAAGAAAGCCATATCTCTCACCTAACTTTTAGTGAAGCTATTGCTATTGCAGAACAAGTAGGTGCGGAAATGACCTATTTTACGCATATCAGCCATAACTTGGGCTTGCACCAAACCGTAAGCAAGGAGCTACCTACAAACATTCAGTTAGCTTATGATGGTTTGACTATTGAGCTGTAGGGCCAAAATCTGTATACGATCTAGCAAATAGGGGACATTTTCGTTTCAAATGATATATTTGCAGCATAAATACCCGGGTGGCGATCCCGATAGCTATCGGGGTGGTAGCGCACCATCTTGAGTAGTTCTGATTTCTCTATGGCTTCTGTTTACATTCTATATTCGAGCACGCTAGATCATTTCTATGTTGGAAGTTGTGCAGAGCTTTCGTTTCGGTTGCAACAGCATTTGAATAAGGATTTTATCCATAGCTTTACAGCAAAGGCTAATGACTGGGCTGTTTTTTATACCATTGAAAATTTGAGCTACCCACAGGCCAGGTCAATTGAGGCGCACATCAAGAAGATGAAGAGTAGTGTTTATATCATGAATTTAAAGAAGTATCCGGAAATGACCGAGAAGCTGGTCGCAAAAACGTTTGAATAATAAGGTGTTTTTTCGTTTCAAATGATATATTATGCAGCATAAATACCCGGGTGGCGATCCCGATAGCTATCGGGGTGGTAGCGCACCATCTTGAGTAGTTCTGATTTCTCTATGGCTTCTGTTTACATTCTATATTCGAGCACGCTAGATCATTTCTATGTTGGAAGTTGTGCAGAGCTTTCGTTTCGGTTGCAACAGCATTTGAATAAGGATTTTATCCATAGCTTTACAGCAAAGGCTAATGACTGGGCTGTTTTTTATACCATTGAAAATTTGAGCTACCCACAGGCCAGGTCAATTGAGGCGCACATCAAGAAGATGAAGAGTAG
>VFQP010002432.1_pt1 | contig 20802 bp, 16 predicted proteins | sample 3512351 | NCBI WGS metagenome assembly VFQP01 (sample SAMN10412372, study PRJNA504923) | tailings metagenome | isolation source: Relicate 1 Philex TSF1 revegetated site | place: Philippines: Tuba, Benguet | collected 2017-08-29
CAAAGGCTCCGCCAAACGGAAAAAATTCGATGAGGAATACGAGGCTTTCAAACTCGGTATTCTTATCCAGCAGGCGCGTCAAAAGAAAGGATTAACGCAGGAACAGGTCGCTGAGCAATCAGGCACCGACAAATCGTATATTTCCAAACTTGAAAAAGACCTGAAGGATGTCCGCTTTTCAACGCTAAAAAGAATTGTTGAGGACGGGATCGGAGGAAAATTAAGTATTCAGATTGTTCTATGATCCGATAAATGAATAAAGGGCACCGGGGCACCCTTTATTCATTTATTCATCGACTACTTATTCATTGATCGTCCTTCAATTCATTCCGACCGCCTTATATATCGCATCCTGTATCTTCGATCTCACCAGCAACGTCGACAACCTGGGATTCTCTCTTGTCGGATACACGCGATTCGAAAGAAAAATATAGATCAGGTTATTCTTTGGATCGGCCCAAACACAAGTACCCGTATAACCCGTATGTCCAAAAGTTTGCGGCGATGCCAGCGCAGAAGGATACGGCTCCTTTCTTGTTGCATTATCTTTCTCAGGCTTATCGTAACCATATCCGCGACGGCTGAACTTGCTTTGATAGGCTGTGAACAACCGGATCGTTTCCAGGTCCAAAAAACGTTTTCCATTCAACTCGCCACCATTGAGCAACATCTGGTAAAGCTTTGCGAGATCATAAGCATCTGAAAATAATCCGGCATGACCTGCCACGCCACCAAACATCGATGCTCCTTCATCATGTACATCGCCGGTCAGCAATTGCTGACGAAAAAAATTATCGTTTTCTGTGGGAACGATGTTCTCTTTTGCAAATCGTGTCAAGGGAAGAAAACCGGTCGTGACCATATTCATTTTGTGATAAAAACTATCCTGCACGTATTTGTCGAGCGGCATCTTTGTGACGGCCTCTACTATCTCACCCAGAAAAATAAAATCCAGGTCGCTGTATACGTATGCATTCTTTGCTCCGAGACGACTGTCAACAATACGTTTATGAAGCGTGTCCCGCCAGTCTTTCCTGATGAACATTCCGTTTGCAACACGCTGTGGAAATTCAGCGGAATAATTTGGGGAATAAATAGCAGGATTTGGTATGCCTGCAGGAGTAAGCGTTTCTTTATAGAACTGGATAAACGGGATCAATCCTGCCTGGTGCAGCAAAATATCTTTTACGAGAAGGTTGGCTTTATTGGTTCCTTTCAGATAGGGCAGGTAAGTGCTGAGTTTTTTATCAAGTCCTATCTTCCCGTCTTCATATAATTTCATAACGGCAACGGTGGTCGCCGAAATCTTTGTTACTGATGCAAGATCGTAAATGCTTTCGAGCGTAACTGGTTCTGAAGGTTCATACCTGAACTGACCAAATGCCTTATGATAAACGATCTTTCCATCTTTCGCGGCAAGGATCACGCAACCAGGAAAAGCCTGTCTTGCGATCGCGTCTTTGGCAATTGAATCAACGGCATTGAACCTCATATCACCAACTGGAAACAATGTTGTTTTTCCTGCGGGAAAACGGAGCCCGTCGCCGTATTTGAAATTACACACACGCACAGGTAATGTTCCATCCGCAACAAACTGTCCTTCGAGCCAATCTGCTGCAGTGTTCTGGAAAATATCATCATTCTCATTACAGGCAACCAGTGATTGTGCGGAACAAAAATTCGCCATCGATAGCACATTTCCAAACACCATGGTGATCGCATTCCCCGCATTCAGCTGGTTCCATACGCTGATCGCTTCCTTGCTGATGCCATAGTTATTGGAACGGCCAAGACTAACTCCATGAATGCCCAATACCACCGCATCGTATTTTCCTTCATAGATCGCTTTTACAAGCGCCCCACCCTTTGAAGTGCCATCTTTGTAAGAATAGAAAAATGTATCTGCACCCAGATCTTCTTTCAATCGTTTACCAAAGGCATTCAGCTCAGTTGTGCCAAAACCAACATAGGCGATCTTCTTTTCCTTCTTCAGCGGAAGGGTCAGGTATTCATTCCGGAACCCGATCGGGTTCACCATCTTCACCCATGTCAATGCTTTTCTTGATACTTCTTTTCTGATCTCATCTGTTTTTGCATTGAGATCATTCAACAGATTGTTTGTGTCGATCGGTTTGATATTCGACATTCCCAGCTTATATTTTTCCGCCAATACTTTCCTGCATTTGGCGTCGATATCATCCCAGGTGAGTTTTTTATCAGCGATAGCTTTCTTTACTGCATCAATCGTTTCAGGAACACTCGCCGGTAAACAAAGCATATCATTACCAGCGATCAGCGCTTCTACCGAAATAGTTCCACCCGGAAAGAATTTAGCCACTCCTTTCATCTCAAGTGCATCCGTGAAGGTAAGACCATCATATCCCAGATCTTTTCTCAGGATACCCGTGATGCTTGCTTTTGAAATAGAAGTTGCCCTGTTTGCCGTTTTATCGATAGAAGGAATGAACAGGTGGGCAACCATCATGCTTCCAACACCAGCCTCGATCATTGCGCGGAACGGAACAAGCTCCAGCGAATCAAGCTGGCTGCGTACTTTTTTTATAACCGGAAGATCGAAATGCGAATCAACATCCACATCCCCATGACCAGGAAAGTGTTTCGCACACGCCATGATCCCCGCGTCCTGCATACCACGCATGTAGCTCACGCCAAGACGGGATACTTTGTATTTATCTTCTCCAAATGAACGATAACCGATGACCGGGTTGTTAGGATTATTATTGATATCAACAACGGGCGCGTAGTTAACATGCACACCCAATCGCTTACATTGTTCTCCGACAGCGATTCCCATTTTGTATACGAGCGCTGTATCCTGCAGGGCACCAAGAGTGATCTGGTAAGGAAAACGGGTTACGCTATCGAGACGCATTCCCAGTCCGTATTCACCATCGATGGTCACCATGATCGGCGTTTTCGCGAGACTTTGATATTGATTGGTAAGATTTGCCTGCCTCACCGGACCGCCCTGGAAAAAGCAAAGTGCGCCGACATTATATTGTGTAATATCATTTTTCACTTTTGCCACATGATCTGCACCGAGATTTGAATGTGCCCTGATCACGATCAGTTGTGCAATACGCTGTTCTTCAGTCAGGCTTTTGAATACACTGTCCACCCATTGCTGTTGGCCAAGTGAACTGGAGCGCTGTGCGTCAGCGAGAAACGGAGTTGTTATCAATAGGGCAAGTAAGAGCCGGTACGTCCTCATCATATTAAAATTAATCGTCAGAATTAATAGCGATAAAATTAGCCCTTTTGATGGGATTACGGGCTTAATAGTTGCTTAAAAAATCGATGCCCGATGTTCGATGGCCGATGTTCGGGCTTCGCAATCAGAAATAGCTTGCCTGTTTGCGGATATCTGCAACCGCTTATTCTTTTTATGAGGATTCTCGCAACCAGTAAGCCTGATTACGAACATCGATCATCGAACATCGATCATCGAATTACCCTCTCAAATCGCTATTTTTGACGCCGGAGAAAACATATTGTGCCAGATAAAATATTTCTGTTACCTGATAATATTGCCAACCAGATCGCTGCAGGTGAGGTGATACAACGCCCTGCCAGCGCTGTGAAAGAGTTGATGGAAAATGCGGTGGATGCCGGAGCTACGGCGATTCACCTGATCCTTGCAGATGCGGGAAAGTCGCTGATCCAGGTCATTGACAATGGCGGAGGTATGAGCGAGACCGATGCCCGTATGTGCTTTGAACGTCATGCCACGTCAAAGATCAAAAATATTGATGATCTGTTCCATATCCGCACGATGGGTTTCCGCGGAGAAGCACTGGCTTCCATTGCTGCTGTTGCGCAGGTTGAACTCAAAACCAAACGTGCTGATGACGAAGCGGGCGTTTACATAGAAGTAGAAAACAGTATCGTAAAGAAACAGGAACCGATTGCTGCGCCAACAGGGACCAGCATCGCCATGAAAAACCTGTTCTTCAACGTTCCTGCAAGAAGAAATTTTTTGAAAAGCAATGCGGCCGAAATGCGGCATATCGTGGATGAATTCACCCGCGTAGCCATGTCATTCCCGCATATCCTTTTTACATTGACCAATAATGGCCAGCAACTATTCCATCTCGAAGCCGGCAGTCTGAAACAACGGATCATCCAGTTGCTCGGCAACAACTACAACACAAAGCTTGTCGCTGTTAAAGAAGAAACAGATTACATGAATATCTCCGGTTTCGTCGGCAAACCGGAAACCGCCAAGAAAACCCGTGGAGATCAATATTTCTTTGTCAATAACCGCTTTATCAAAAGCGGTTATCTGAATCACGCCGTGATGAATGCATACCAGGAAATGATCCCCGGAGACAGCTTTCCGATGTATGTGTTATTCATCGATCTCGATCCCACACAGGTGGATGTGAATGTGCATCCTACCAAACAGGAGATCAAGTTTGAGGATGAAAAGATCATCTATGCATTTGTGCAGGCCGCCGTTAAACATTCACTGGCACAGTTCAGCGTAACGCCCACGCTTGACTTTGAGCTGGATGCTTCTATTCAACAGTTATCTTCTATTCAACAACCATTCACGGAAGAGCGGAAAACAGCAGTGTCTTCATCTTCGCTTTTCAAAGGTTTTACACAAAAACACCAGGCGCACTTTATAGAAAAATCGCAGGAAAAACAGGAGCTGAAACACTGGAAGGATTTTTATGAACCACTTCCTGAAACACCTTCTGCAGAAGCGCCGGCGCTTCATCCTGTTGATCCGCGGGCCAAACGATTTGAAGAAGTGGATCTTGCACAGATCCTGAACAGCTATATCACCGTTCCATCCGGAAATGGCTTTATGCTGGTACATCAACAGGCAGCACATGAACGCATCCTGTATGAACAACTCGTTACTGCGAGCCTGGGAAAATCCATTCCCAGCCAGCAAAGTATGTTTCCTTCAACATTGGAACTTACTCCTGCAGACGCTGTTATCCTCGAAGAACTCATGCCCGATCTCCAACAACTCGGTTACCAGATCGAACCATTCGGAAAAAACACATTTGTAATACAGGGGACACCTGCTGATGTGGAAGCCGGGCATGAAAAGCATATCATCGATATTCTCATCGAACAATACAAACACTTCAGCAACGACGTAAAGTTTTCCAAACGCGAAAAACTGATCCGTTCGCTTGCGAAACAACAAGCAGTAAAAACCGGCACGCGGCTCACCGAAAGAGAACAACGACAACTGATCACAGACCTCTTCAGTTGCGAACAGCCCAACATGTCTCCTGATGGAAACCCAACATATCTGGAGTTCCGGCAGGATCAATTGGAAAGAATGTTCCGGGGCTAAGAGTATAAAAGAGTGGAAAGAAGAAAAGGAGGCTTCCGGGTTGGAGGTCTCCTTTTCCTCTTTTTACTCCTTCAAACTCTTAGTCCAGAGATTGTAGCGAATGAAGAATTGAAGCGACTGATTTCTTTCTTTGCGCTCGGCTTCACCGGGAAGGGTGAATTTTAGATACGGGCTCAAGCCAAATGTGTAGCGGGCGCCGAAGGAGAATTTCTTCCATTGATATTGCGATTCTATCAATCCCTGAAAGTATGATTTTGAAAGCCCCTGGCTGGCAGGATCTTTGGCGATCATGGTTTCTTTTGAAAAAATCGTATCAAACGGGTTGAGCGGATTGAGGCTGAACTGACTCTCTTCAAAAATTGATTTGGTGAACCGGTTCCATACAAGGCCGGCACCAAGCGCCCAATCGCGGGTGATATAATAATTAAAACTTAAGGGCAACTGATGATAGTATGTCTTTTGCACGCTCTTTTCAGTTCTGAGGAAAGAAGAGCCGGTGGTGTCTTCTATAATTGAATAGGTAACCGGCTTCGTGTATTGAGGAGCGCCGTAGCGGAATTCGCCCTGTAGAAACCAGCGGTGTTTTTTATTCAACCGGAAATAAACGGAAGGAATATAGTCTGTGAGGCTGAAATTTCTGCCCTGCGAACTGTAAGGAACCGCTTTTTGTCCGGCGATAGGAATTTGCTGCGTCAGAGCAAGGCCGGCAGAAAGGAAGAACTCTTTTTCTGTTGTATCTGTTTTATTTATCGACGTGTCTTTCGGAGGCAGACTATCTGTTTGCTGAGTTGTAGAATCTTTGATCTGATGCCGGATCGAATCACCGGTTACAAATGCTTTGATGCTGTCGATTGGCCAGTTATGACGGATTGTGGTATTCGAATCGCCGTTTAACTGAGTAACACTATCCTTTGTTACAAATGCTTTGATACTATCCACCGGCCATTTGTCGGGTGATATCAACACAGTTTCTTTTCTACGGACAAGAGAATCTCCGGCAACAAAATGCTTGATACTGTCTACAGGGAAGTTCTTTGTTGCAGATACTGGCAGATCAGTCTTTTCTGCTATTCCTGTATCGGAGGTGTCTGTTTTTTCCGAAGGCTTACGGGATGCAGGAGATTTTTTTATTGCCTGAGTTGTTTCATTTTTCCGCGATCTGATCTGTTTTTCTGATGAAGTGTTTTCTTGTTTAACCGTATTGTATTGCGTGGTTTCCTGCTGCTGGTTTCTCCGGAGAGACGCATTTCTCTTGCGCGCGGATGTTATGGTATCGGATGAAGGCTCGGGAGACTGCTGCGGCAATGGATCGTGTGGAGCAACAGGCAAAGTAGCTGCCTGATGATCTGATGAAATATTTGTGAGAGTATCCCTGTCTGTTACTCCTGACCCTTTTTTTACGGATGGATCATTTGCTGTATAGTTGTTCGCGGTGCGATCATTTTTCTCCCTGTTGAAATACCACCATCCGGTGATGAGTAGGGCAACGAGCAGTCCAAGACCGATCCACAGAGCACAACCTCTCCGCCACCATACGATGGGGCGGTCGTTGTCGTCATCGTCGAGCCTGCGCTTCATGTCGGCCCATGCGGCATCTTCATCCGGAAGGCGGAAGTCACGCAGGTGCTGCGGCAGTTGTTCCTCGTATGGTAACCGTTCACTCATTCAGCTGGCGGATCATTGTTTTTAATTGTTTGCGGGCCTCACTGAGGTGCCATTTGCTGGTACCCTCGCTTATCTGAAGAAGCTGCGCGATTTCCCTGTGCCCATATCCTTCCATTACATACAGATTAAAAACTGCTTGTGTGGCTGGCGGAAGTTTTCGTACAACACGAAGTATGTCTTCAGATGACATCTTACTAAACACCTCAGGCGGCAGGTCAACCCCTGCCGCCTGATCCAGTTCCTGTTGTACTATACGCCCATTTTTTGCTTTGATAAAATCAATGCAGGTATTCAGAATGATGGTACGGATCCAGGTATATAGTGCTGCTTTTTGTTCATCATACTGATGGATATTCTTGAGCACTTTGAAAAAACCTGTATTCAGTACCTCCAGTGCATCCTGTTCGTTTTTTGTATAGCGAAGACAAAAAGACATCATGGCCCCATAGAAATTCCTGTATAAGAGCTCCTGGGACCTGCGGTCGTTATTTCTGCAACCGCTGATGATGCTATCTATATTCTCGCCGCCGTGATCCAAAAAAAAGGGTTCGTGTTTTCCGATACAGCAAAATACATCTTTTCATCGTTGTCTTCTCAATCTGAAGCTGCCGTTTATCAAACGAACAGGATTCTGCCCCGTTGAATCTCTAAAGCTGCCGGAGAAACTTCCTTCTATAAATCCGCCAACAACCTGAGGATATGTTGTAACGGACACAGTTGCCGGGCTGACCAAACTCACGTTTCCAAACTGATTCACAGACAACCTTTCCATAGGGAAGTCGCCCGCCGCGGACGTAGGGCTTGTAAACCAGATCCACACCAACTTACCTGCTGCCAGGTTAGAAGCTCCCAACATGTGATTAACCTGGGTTGATGGTTCCTGAAATGGATACGAATAATAAGTAAATGAATCTGACGGGTTGAAGTTATTCAGCTGATAGTTTGTACCATCAACTGTATAGTTCACAAATTCTGACGCAGACACTCCACAGGCCGTAATGTTGCCAGCGTTGACTTCCGGTGAAGTTCCCAGCGTAAAGCTTGCCGCCGTCCCCTGTTGCATTTCAGCGTTATCAATCCCAGTGATCGACATGGATTGCGCATTCGCCCGGCACTTCACATATGCCATTGAAAATCCGCCTTGCTGATCAGTACTTATAAGGTAGCTGTTATTCTCTACATTGATCAGTGCAGTACCATTTGTGACAGCTGCGCCGATACAATTGACCAGCCTGCCTTTGATCGTAATGATAGAGGCGTTTGCTGATGAAATAGTAATGGTTCCAATGTTTGTATTCGTGGCGAAAGGTCCAATAGTTGTTGTATAGATCGCATTATTACATTCACCTCCTATCACTTCAAGCGTGAGTGTCTGACCAGCGAGTACAAGGCCGCTCGCTACTCCAAGCGAATCCGTAAATCCGGATACTTGTGTTACACCTCCGTTTGCATATCCTTTTAGTCTTACAGCGGTGTGTATAAGCGGAAGCCCTTTATCACTTTTCAGTGCGAGTGTAAGCGAAACCGTTGGCAGTCCGATATCACAGTTCCAGAAAGAGAAGTGTTTTACACTTCCTGTGTAAGTGTTCCCGGATCTTACCGCTTTTCCTTCTTCTTTCCATACACCTGTTTCTTCGTTCACATACCAAAGGCTGATAGATGAAGGAGCGCTGCTTTGCAGTGATGCAGGGACCGGCATACTTAATGCAGCTTCTTTGCCATCTGCGATCTGTAATTTCTCGCCGGCTGTTGATTCAAGCTCAACCGCCATCATGCCATACGATGCGAGGATCACGCGGTTTCCATCAGTATTGTCTGCCATGAATGAGCCGGGAACCGCCGCATCAATATCATTGGCAGTTGGATCGATATAGGCTGCATACACGCGTATATCACCCGTATAAGATCCACCGGCAGCTTTCACTGCAGCATTTGCAGGAAGTGACACTTTCGATCCGTTTGCGAGTGCAACATCTCCTCCGTTAGCGCTGATCGTTCCTGTCAGCGATCTTTTTAAAAGTTTTATTTTGATATGATTGGCAGCAGACGATGCCTGAAACGTTCTGTATGATCTGAAGTATCCGGGTTTTTCGGCCGTTACAAGCGAAGATGATCTATCCAATGATGCATTAATAATACGGAAGTATCCTTTTGCATCTGTTTGTACAACTTTGTTTCCGACTTTAATGGTTACACCTGTAGCGGGTGCTCCGTTCTCATCAATAACATTTCCCTGAACAGTGGCAGTTACGGGATCTTTTGAATGGACGCCGGGTTGGGGTCCGCCACCTTCCATACTCAGGTCTTTCTGACAATTAAAAGAAAGAATGGAAAGCAGCATAAATAGAATAGCATAGGATCGTTGCATAAAAAATCTTTGCTATCATATACCGGGGTGAAAAGAGAAAGGTTGGGTGGGAAGAAAAAAATCAGCCGTCTTCTGTTGACTGGCATATCATGAATGCAGCGGATGCAGGTCATTGCGTGCGCTGCGTACCGCTACGCCACTCAGCACTTCTTCTATTTGATACTCCGTGTTTTACGCAGAAACTTTTCAACAGCCCGTCTCACCTCCGTTGCGGATCCGTTATGATTATTTACAAGTGCTGAAAATATCAGCAGCTTTCCTTTTTTTGTATATAGATAACCACTCAGTGCTACCACACCTGAAAGCGTTCCTGTCTTTGCGAATATCTGTCCCTTCTCTTCCTGGTAATAACTGCTGATCGTTCCTTCTCCTCCTGTCGGAAAAATAGTTTTGATCCTTTCCATACCGAATTCGGTTTGCATTTTATTAAGGATCATTACAAAGTCCTGCGGTGTGAACAGGTTATATCGGCTAAGCCCTGATCCGTCTACCCACCTTGGCTTTTGCGGAAGAGAACGGAAATCTGTTTTCAATAACGTATCAATGACATCGTTGTCGTTCATTTTACCAAGCAGTTGCTGGCTGACCATCAGCAGCATTTGCTCTGCAAAGAAGTTGTCGCTGCGATGCATCATTGGTACAAGGATAGAATCAACTGGTCGGGAACGAAAATAAGCAGTTGTATTTTCCAATTGACCGATACGCGTTTCAACACTCACCTTTAATTCATCTGATAGTATAGCAGCCAGATCTTCTATGTTTGGAGTAAAAGGAATCTCCGCTGAAGTCTTATCACCGGGTATAAAAAAGAAATGATTGAGCTGAAAACCTTTTATAACATCAAACCCCGGCTTCCTGTCGTTCGGCGGAATGCTATTCTTTTTAAAGTAAGATGGAGTTACGCTTACATCATGATCTTTCCATTTGACCGAAACGATATTGCCGTATAAAGGAAGTTCCGCCCTGTTGGCCATATAATAATCCATATAATCATTCCAGGCCCATCCGCTTCCTAAAAATTCAGTGTACCCTTGATGGGTGAGTATAATATGCCTGTACTTTTTTAAAAAAGTGCGCGCCTCCTGTGCTTTAAAATCAGGATGAAGAAAATCTGGGTTTCCCATGCCCTGGATCATGATCGTATCTTGTCCTGTTTCCTTATACCGAAATACCGGCAAGCTATCTGGCAGGTACTTCATTGCCGCATAACAGGCAGGTATTTTTGTATTGCTGGCCGGAACAAAATATTTACTGCCGTCCTGATCAAAAACAAACTTGCCTGAAGTAACATCGTAAACTGAGAGTCCGATATGCGCCGACCTGATGACCTTTTCGTTCATAAGATCACGTTTTGCAGCGTTGAGAACTTTTTCTGCGCTACAGGAGAAAAGAAAAAAAGGCAACAGGATCCATCCGTATTGCCTTGAGAGTTTACATGATAATTTCATTGCAGTAAATTTAACCGGGCACTGGCTATTTCGACTTAAACACTGATCACCTTCCCTTCTCTTGCACTTTGCTTTGCCGCTTCAAGAAGCCTGATGGATTTTACACCCTCTTCACCCGGAACAGGATTCGGCGCGCCATTTACCAACGCCTGATATACGTCTTCAAAATAGTTCATGTAGTTCCCCGGCACAGATGTTCTTTCTTCACGGATCTCTGTTCCGTCAATTGTTGTATGAAGAAACCCATCCGGTCTGTCGGGAGCAGGACACCATGATTCAAGGGAAGGGGAAACACCTTTCAGCAACATCGTTTCCTGCAGATCAGAACGCTTTTGCAAAAAGCTGCCAAGGCTTCCGTTGAAAATATATTCCTGCACGGGTTCTTTGACAAAACAGGATGCTTTCAATCTTACGCGGTGTGATGGATAATATAAGATGATCTCAACATAATCATCCACCGGGCTTTTATCACGCATTGCCATCATGTCTGCAAACACAGCTTGCGGCCAGCCGAATAATTGCAAAGCCTGGTCTGCCAGATGTGCGCCAAGATCATAGGTGATGCCCGCGCCGGGAAGGTCTGATTCCTTATGCACTTTCGGGCTGATCTCTGGACGGTAGCGGTCGTAACGGATCTCCGCTTCCTTTATATTTCCGATCTGTTTTGATTGCACCACTTCTTTTACCGCACCGAAATCCCCGTCATACCGGCGATTCTGGTATACAAAGAGCTGAACGTTCTGCGAACGGGCAATATCAACCAGTTCCTGCGCCTGCGCGGAGCTTACGGTGAATGGTTTTTCAACAATAACATGCTTGCCGGCGAGCATTGCCTTTTTTGCATAATCAAAATGCGTTTGCACTGGCGTGTTGATGATGATCAGTTGTAATGACTCATCTTCAAACAATTCATCTACGGAACGGGCAAGTTTTGAATCAGGATATTTTTCTCTTGAATCATTCTTGCTGCGTTCCACTATAGCTGTCAGTTCAAACCCAGGATGTGCATTGATGAATGGTGCATGAAAAAGTTTACCGCTCATACCATATGAGCAGATGCCGGTTTTTATGATAGTTGGTCTGTTCATGATCAGTTTAAAAAATTTCTTTAGTTAGTTGAGTGAGTACCAATATGTGCCGTCCGGGCAATGTCATTAAGGTACGAAAACGCTCTGCTTTTACTGGCGTAGGCTTCCCGCAGATGAACGCAGATCAAGGTGCAGATACGCAGATCAGCTTCTTATAGCAGACAAAGATCTGCTAATCTGCGCGCCAATCTGCGTTCATCTGCGGGAAACCTACGCCAGTATGATTAAAGAGCATTCTATAACAGGCTCACCCTCTTTCCTGCGCGCGCATCCAGCGTTCCGGGATCTCATTGCTGCTGGCGAGAAGATAATCTTTGTAGCTGCAGGCAATGTATTTTTTATCGGGTAATTGCATCCACCATCTGCCGGTTTTTTTGCTTTGCAGGAAAACAGTTTCCACTTCGGCAAATGCTGTATGATATTCGTTGAATGATTCACGTTGCTCCAGGGTAGCTTCTCTGCGACCACGGCTTCTACCATCCAGCAGGTACCAGAGCATCTGGCTGATCTGACGTGCAGTCAACTCATCGCGATCAAACTGCGCCTGGTATCCATAGATCCCGACACTTCCCATACCAGGGCTCATGCCTGCATACTGCATCAGAATACATGATTCTTCTCCATTGAATCCATTTGGCGAGGCGTTATTAGCCGGCGCATAGGCATTCGCGATGGCGGTGATATCAAACGAGAAGATATTGCTGTTACGGATCACCGGTTCCATTTCTTCAATGGTTTCCTTTACATGGCCCACTCTGTAACAATCAAACCGGAGTTTATCCATCGTTTCGAGCATACGCGGATGAACGTAATAGCTTTGAAAACCGATATGATTGTAATGGCGCATATAATTCGGCTCACCGGTCAGCATTTCCATCAGGAAATTCTGATTGCGGAACGGAGAAGTCATATCCAGGTCGATCAACGCATCCACTACAGACGCTTCCACCTGCCGTTTCTTATCTGCATTGGCATGATACTGCGCAAGCGTAAGATCATGCGATCCTCCCAGGATCACCACCAGCTTGCCGTCATCATTCAATTCTTTGATCACTGTTTTCAGGGCGGCATATGAATCTGCAAATGAAGCACCAGGCTGAAGATTTCCGATATCTGCAATTTTTATATCGGTGTGCCAGTAGTACAACTGATAAAAATGACGGCGGATGGTATCCGGTGCACGGTTTTCCGAGCCGATCATGCCGCTGCCCCGCTGTTCACCACAACCAACAAGCACGATCTGAATATCATCAAGATCTGGCATTTCGCCATCGTATACGGATAAAATTTTACCGAACTGTCCATCTTTATAGCCTTCATCCTGTGAGATTTCATGCAGGTTGATGGGAGATAGGAAGTCGGAGAGATGAAGATAGTCTGACATGCCGCAAAACTAAGGCTAAGAGGGGAAAAGAATGAAGGTGAAGTTCGAATATTCGATCGGCGTAGGTTCCCGCAGATTACGCAGATTATCAGTCTTTGAAAGTTGCATTCATCACATTAGGCTGTATCCCTCATTCGCTTACAGATTCGCAGATAGTTTCCGAAAAATGTACTTTATCTGCGCATCTGCGCAAAACCAATAAATGAGTTCCTGACCGGCTAAAGGTGTTTATATCAAGAGGCCTGATAGAATCTGCGTAATCCGCGGGAACCTACGCCTGGCGGGTAGAAGAAACGCGCTGTCAGAAAGTGGAATGTTGTTTACATTTAAAGGTGTCTCCTGGCATGTTACTTTTCTGGTTTTATGGCCTTGACCGTATATTTGCTAAATGGAGTCACTCTTACAACAACTCGAAGCCTACAAAAAGGAAATCGCTTCTGCTTCTGCCGCTGATGAAAAGCAGCTGGAAGAGTTCCGCATAAAATACCTGGGAACCAAAGGACTGGTGAAATCTGTCATGGGGGAAATGAAAAATGTTCCTGCCGACAAGAAAAAGGAATTTGGCCAGATCCTGAATGAATTCAAGCTTTTTACGGAACAGCGATATGAGGATCTTAAACTTGCGGCTGACAGTGGTCCGGCAAGCGTCGGTGCCCAGATGGATCTGAGTCTCCCCGGTGATCCGATCCCGATCGGAAGCCGTCACCCGATCACGTTGATGAAGAACCGGATCGTTTCGATCTTTCAGCGTTTGGGATTTGCCGAGGCTGAAGGACCGGAGATCGAAGATGACTGGCACAATTTCGGGGCGCTTAATCTTCCTCCGCATCACCCGGCGCGTGATATGCAGGACACGTTTTATATCCAGCAAAATCCTGATTGGGTTTTGCGTACGCATACGAGCAATACACAGATCCGTGAAATGGAAAAAGGCAAACTGCCGATACGAGTGATCTGTCCGGGCCGTGTTTACAGAAATGAGACCGTTAGTGCAAGAAGCCATTGCTTTTTTCACCAGGTGGAAGGTTTATACATTGATGAAAATGTTTCATTCGCTGACCTGAAGCAAACGCTTTATTTCTTTGTGAAGGAAATGTATGGTAAGGATGTAAAAGTCCGTTTCCGTCCTTCTTATTTCCCTTTCACTGAGCCAAGTGCGGAAATGGATGTAAGCTGTTTTATCTGCGGTGGCAAAGGTTGTAATATCTGTAAGAAAACCGGTTGGGTGGAGATCCTGGGTTGTGGTATGGTGCACCCGAATGTTTTACAGAACTGTAATATTGATCCGAACAAATACACAGGATTCGCATTTGGTATGGGAATCGAAAGACCAGCCTTGTTGAAATACGATATCAATGATATCAGACTTTTCAGCGAAAATGATATCAGGTTCCTGCGGCAATTCACGCCGGCGATCTGATGTGAAAGCATAAATAGTTTAAAAGTTTAAAGGTTTTAAAGTTTGAGAGTCAGATCCCAACTTTAAAACCTTTAAACTTTTAAACTATTGAACTATTAAACTTCTTATGCTTTCATCCTCTTATAGCTGAAGTACGCGGCTGCGATGAAGGATATGACAGACAGGTAGAACCATGGTGTAAAGTCAACCGTGATACTGACATCCGATTTTACTTCGCCAATACTTATTTCTGATTTCAGCTGCCGGTAAACATCTATCATCAGTCCGATCAAAGATCCTGCGGCCAGAGCACCGGTAAGTACGCCGCCGATACCAGCTGCTTTGATATTGGTAAACGATAAGATCAGACCGAGCGCGCCTAATGCAAGTGCAGCAAGTGCAAAGAGGTTCGGTTCTTTATCATTCTTTGCAACGGCGGGTTTATTGTCGGTGTTTTCGTTCAGCAATCCCTCAAATAATGTATTCTGCGATCCGGGTCCTTTGATCTTATACCCGGTAGCCAGTTCTGCCCCTGTCAGCTTCTGGAGCGACATGTTATTACATTTTATGTCAAGAAAAGGAAGAAAGAACAGGAGCGTTCCGATCAGGAATGAAATGGAGGAAGGCACTTTTGCGCCTGACGGTTTCTTTTGCGGTGCCGGGTCGGTTGGAATATCCGGCGGGGCAATTGTGGTTTCAGTCATGGGAAAATTTTGTTCAAGGTAAAATATGTTTTTGAAGAATAAAAGCGAATGTCATTTTGTTACCGCAACTTCCCAGGCATTACAGAAGGCAAAATTCAACAGTAAAAAAGTAAAAAAAGAAAGAATAAAGGATCTCTTTTCTTTCCCGGCAAAAAATAGCCAATAGCTTTATTGTTTCTTGCTTTTAAATTCTTAATTCTGGAAGCGAATGGCAATTTAGGTCAGTTCAGTCTTCAATTCGTGCCCCGATCCCGCTTTAACCGCAAAGAGATATCTTTACTTATCAAAAACAGTTACTGTGGAAATCAACACAATTTGCGTTTGCGGAGCCGGCACCATGGGAAGTGGTATCGCGCAGGTAGCAGCACTGTCGGGCTACTACACGCTGTTATATGATCTTAGTGCAGAAATGCTTGAAAAGGCAAGGACAGGAATAGAACGCAATCTGCAGAGATCGGTTGAGCGGCAAAAGATCTCAGCGGAAGAAATGCAGAAAACGCTTGACAGGATCTCATTCACTTCGGATCTTCAAATATGTCTTGCTGATCTTTTTATTGAAGCCATTGTTGAAAAGCTTCCGGTGAAGATCGCTTTATTCAACCAGCTTGCAGAACTGAATCACAGCGAATGCATTTTTGCCAGCAATACCTCTTCACTCAGCATCACAGAGATCGCCAATGGTGTAATGCAACCATCCCGCGTCATAGGTATGCACTTCTTTAACCCGGCGCCATTAATGAAGCTTGTTGAAATCGTCACAACACCTCAAACAGCTCCCGGCGTTGCAGAAACAATGATCAATCTCACCAAACAGATGGGCAAAACACCGGTTGTTTGCAAAGATTCTCCCGGCTTTATCGTAAACAGGGTTGCCCGCCCCTACTATATCGAATCCCTCCGGCTGATAGAAGAAAACAAAACCAGTTTCAGTCAACTCGATACGCTACTCGAATCAACCGGTTTCAAAATGGGACCATTCAAGCTTATGGACCTGATCGGCAATGATATCAACTATGCCGTCAGCTGTTCTGTTTATGAGCAGATGAATCAACCGGAACGTCTCCGTCCCTCTTTTGTGCAAAAAGAGAAAGTGGATGCGGGGGAATGGGGGCAGAAGACGGGGAAGGGGTATTATGAGTATCGTTGACGGTTGTCCGTTCACCGTTGTCCGGAGAACGGATAAAGGATAACGGTCAACGCTTTTAGTGCTTCACGAAAATTGAATTTTCTCGAGAGTTGTCCTCCGGTCAACGGACAACGGTCAACGGTCAACGATGAACGATTCTCCCCATTCCTGACTATCTTCGCATCCTCTCATCAATAACTAAACGAATTTGTCTAACAAGATCCTTGTTACGGGTGGAACCGGGTTTCTCGGAGCATACATCATCAAAGAGCTGGTGGAGAAAGGATATGCCGTGAAGGCGATCCGGCGCGAGAAATCGAAGATGCCATTTTATATTGCGCAGGATATCCTGGATAAGGTGGAGTGGATCGAGGGAGATATTCTTGATGTGATCTTTCTTGGAGAAGCAATGGAAGGGATCGATGCTGTGATACATTCGGCGGCCGTTGTTTCGTTTTCTCCAAAGAACCGGCATGAGATGTACCAGGTGAATGTTGAGGGTACCGCTAATGTGGTGAATATCGCAATGGAACAAAATGTGCGGAGACTTGTATATATCAGCTCGGTGGCGGCTTTGGGACGAACGCTGCAGGGGCAATCAGTGAGCGAGACGAGTAAGTGGGAGAATAACAAAACAAATACGCATTATGCGCGCAGTAAACATAAAGCCGAGCTCGAGGTATGGCGCGCGATAGGCGAAGGCCTTGACGCTGTTATTCTCAACCCGGCAACGATCCTTGGTTATGGCGATTGGAATACTGGCAGCTCTGCCATCTTCAAAAGTGTTTACAAAGGTTTTGATTGGTACAGTCCCGGCAAAAATGGTTTTGTTGCTGTAGAAGATGTTGCCAGCGCAACAGTGCTGCTGATGGAATCGGCTATAACCGAACAGCGGTTTATTGTAACGGGAGATAACTGGACATTTAAACAGCTGCTTGATACAATGGCCGATGGATTCGGAAGACCCCGTCCCAAAAAACAAACAACTCCATCAATGATGGGCATTGCATGGAGATGGGAAAAGATCAAATCATTTTTCACCGGTCATTCTCCTGTACTGACAAAAGAAAGTGCGAAAGTAGCGCACAGCAATACGACTTTTGAAAATGATAAGATCCTCAAAACGCTTCCCGGGTTCACCTTTACACCGCTGAATGAAGCAATTGAAAAGGCCTGTAAAAAATATCTGGCCCAGACCACGACAAAAAAACCGTGATAATCATACCCTCCCAGCGATTCATCAGACAGGCATAATAGTTGGTTTAAACGTTTAAGCGTTTCATCGTTTAGCAATCGTTTCTATGTACCGCTCTCCCGATATTCAGTTATTGATAACTTTTAAACGCTAAAACCCTTAAACTTTTAAACTATCTTTAGTTCCTAATTCAATACTATGCAAAACACCAGGTTTCTTTTCTTCCTGCTGTTGATCTTTTTTTCTGTCGCAGCAAATGCCCAGTTCACGATAACCGGAAAAGTAGTTGATGCTGAAACGAAAGAGCCGTTATCCGGTGCTTCTGTTTATTGTCAGAATACCACTTCCGGCACCACAAGCAATAAGCAGGGTGAATTTTCTTTAGCGCTAAAATCATCTGGCGGCTATGAACTGATCGTCAGCTTCACCGGTTATCAAACCCACCGGTTACAGATCAGCAGTACCGACAACCAGCTTCCCGCGATAGAAATGACCCGCGAAGAGAAAAGCATGACCGAAGTGATCATTAAAAGCAGCAACGAACTGAAAGACGGATGGGAAAGATATGGCGGCTTTTTTGTTGAACAGTTTATCGGCACCACACCCAACGCTGCAAAATGCAGTTTTCTAAATCATGACGTACTGAAATTTTTCCTGCTCAAAAAAAGCAACAAGCTACGGGTACTGGCAAGCGAACCTTTGCTGATAGAGAACAGGGCGCTGGGATATAATATGCGCTATCAGCTTGATTCGTTCATCTATGATTACAATACAGGGATCAGTTCTTACAGTGGATTCTGTCTCTATTCAGAAATGGAGGGTAGTGATAGTTTAAAGAATGTTTGGACACAAGCCCGGGAACAGGCTTATCTCGGATCAAAACTGCATTTCATGCGCAGCTATTATGACAGCACCGTTATGCAGGAAGGCTTTACCATCGATCTGCTTGATGAAAACAAAGAAACAACCTTTAGCCGCATCACCAATCCATACGACACACTTTACTATGGTGCGCTGGACAGTACCTTGCAGGTGGAGATCTGGTACCCGCGTAAGATCAGTGTCACCTACACGCGTCAACGTCCCGATCCCGAATACCTGAAACAGTTCAAACTTCCCAAAAACGTAGCCATCCAAATCTCTTATATCGATATCAAAAACAGCATTGCCATTAAAGAGAACGGCTATTACTATGAACAGAAAGACTGGGTAAACCAGGGCTATTGGAGTTGGAAAAATATTGGGGATCAGCTCCCCCTCGATTATTGAATGAGGGCGAATTAACGCGAAGGCACACGAATAGTGCCTGATGAAACGAATCGACAAATATTTACAGTAATACATAAAGCCATGCAATGTTGCATGGCTTTATCGTTATTTCATACTACTTAATCAATCCGCTTCATCAGGCACCATTCGTGTGCCTTCGCGTTAATTAGCGTTTATTCATGACAATGTCCCAGAGTTGTGGAATTCTTTTGATCCACACAAATTCTCTCTTCTTCTGTCCGGCATCTTCGGCGGGATAGCCGAAGTAGGTTTTACCGCCGGCGAGTGAGGAGGGTACACCACTTTGAGCCAGTACGACGGCATCTTTGCCGATGGTAAGTGTTTTGCTTACGCCGACCTGTCCCCAGAGAATGACATTGTCTTCGATGGTAGTTGCACCGGCGATGCCGACCTGCGCGGCGAAGAGACAGTTTTTGCCAACCACGGTATCATGACCGATGTGAACGAGGTTATCCATTTTTGTTCCGGCACCAATGCGTGTATCGCCGCTTACGCCGCGATCGATGGTACAGCCGGCGCCGATCTCCACTCCGTTTTCGATCACAACCCTGCCTCCACTGAGCATTCGTTTATAATGGATATCCCGGTTTGTTTTTTTGTTATAGTAGAATGCATCGCTGCCAATCACTGATCCTGCCTGTATGACCACATCGTCACCGATCACACAGTGATCCATGATCGTAACATTAGGATGGATGACGCAATTTTCTCCGATGGCTACATGATTGCCAACATAAGCTCCGGGCATGATCACCGTGCCTTCACCGGCAACAGAAGTGTCACTGATCATCTTCATGGAAGGACTGAACGGTCTGAAATGCCGGACGATCGTCTGATATGCTTCAAACGGCTCGTTTGTGATAAGTAATGCCTTTTCACCGGGAAAGTCAACCTGCTTATTGATGATGATAAAACTTGCGGCAGAATGTATACAGGCATCATAATATTTCGGATGATCAACAAACACGAGGTCTCCGTTCTCCACCTTATGTATCTCGTTGATACCGGTTGCATGCGCTGTTGTATTACCAACAAGCTCTGCACCTATAAGAGAGGCGATCTCAGAAAGCGGAACAGGTTTATCAAACTTCATAGCAGGAATATTTGCCTGCAAAGTTAACAGCATTCACCCGCCAAAGCATAAACCGCCCGCTTTTTAAAACTTTGAGGGCGTCCGCCGGAAATTTTTTTGGCCTTGGGGACACCCGTCTTTCAAACATTTCAAACGTAAAAACATTCATGAAAAATCATCTTACCAATTGGAATAACATTGCGGCAGCAAAACATTACCTCAATATTTTCATCGTCTGAAACACAGACCAGTCAAGCATTTCAGCGTATCATATTATTCGCATGCATTCCTTCATCATCATATTGAACTGATCAGCATCAATTAAAAAATCATCACAGATCATTAAAAAAGGTCCATCCATTATCCACAGCCATTTTTAAAATGTGAATAAAATTCTTAATGATTTTTTTTTGGATAGTAAAAAATATATTTAATATTGTGATGGGAAATTTATTTCCCTGTACTTACTAACCCATCCATTATAATGATCCCTTCGATACTTCGAAGGGATTTTTAGTTACAGCTACTCCGGCGTCGCCTTCCTGTTGTTTGTGTTTGTTCAAGGGTTGAAAGGTTCAAGAGGTTTGAAAGGTTCAAGAGGTTTGAAAGGTTTAAGAGGTTTGAGAGGTTCAAGAGGTTTGAGAGGTTTAAGAAGTTTAAGAGGTTCAAGAGGTTTGAGAAGTTCCATAGGTTTTATTGGTTTGTTACTATTACCCAGGTAGAGC
>VFQP010002433.1_pt1 | contig 20790 bp, 19 predicted proteins | sample 3512351 | NCBI WGS metagenome assembly VFQP01 (sample SAMN10412372, study PRJNA504923) | tailings metagenome | isolation source: Relicate 1 Philex TSF1 revegetated site | place: Philippines: Tuba, Benguet | collected 2017-08-29
GTCGGGCGGCGGCGGCCTGATTGCCATGCAGGCCATCGCCTCGGCCGCGCCCGATGGCTACACGATCGGCCACGGCAACACGCAGACACTCGGCATCAATCCATCGTTGTCAAAAGCCGGCCTTGCCGCGGCCAATCATGTGGACCTTATTGTCCAGACCGGATACACGCCGAACCTGCTCTCCGTGTCGCCATCGCTACCCGTGAACTCGGTCGGCGAGCTGATTGCCTACGCCAAGGCCAACCCCGGCAAGCTCGTTTTCGGCTCGGCTGGCAACGGCACCTCGGGTCATGTCGGCGCGGAACTGTTCAAGTACTTGACCAGGACGCAGATGGTGCATGCGCCCTACAAGACGGCGCCAGCGGCGGTCAACGACGTCATGGCCGGCCACGTCGATCTCGTGTTCGACAACATTGCTGGCAGTCTGGCAGCCGTGAAGGGTGGCAAGCTGAAGCCCCTCGCCGTGACCAGCCAGAAACGTTCCCCGCTGGTGCCGAACTTGCCGACGGTGGCGGAAGCGGGTGTTCCTGGCTTCGAAGTGATCGCATGGTCCGGCATTATCGGCCCGAAGGGCATGCCGCCCGCCGTCGTGCGGAAGCTCAATACCGCCGTCAATCAGTCGCTCAAGGACCCGCACGTCGTCAAGGGTATGCGAGAGCTTGGCTACGAAGTGGTGGGCGGCACGCCGGCCGAGTTCTCGGTTTGGGTCAATCGTGAGCGCTCGAAGTGGGCCGATGTGATTCGCCGGTCCGGTGCCACCACGGACTGACCGCGCCAACGTCCCCGCATCTCTTGTTTTTCCTTCTACAAAATCAATGAGGCACTCTGCCTCGGAGTACGCTCGTATGTCAGTTCTGGAGACACTCGCGGCCTGGACCACCAGCCGTGAGCATGTATGGTCCGACATCGCCTTGACACGCGCGATGCACGCGTTCGGCGACACGATTGCCTGCATGGTGGCCGGGAGTGTCGACCCGGTCAGCACCAAGGTTGCACAAGGCCTGAAAGCGTGGGGAACGGGCAGCGCCACCGTCCTGGGTACCGACGCCACAGTCCCCGCGCCATGGGCTGCCATGGTCAATGGCACGGCCGCGCACGTGCTGGAGATCGATGACAATTTCTATCCGGCACTCACCCACGCATCTGCCGTTCTGGTGCCCGCACTGATGGCGCTGGGCGAGGAAATCGACGCCAGTGGCGCGGATCTGCTCGACGCCTATATCGTCGGCGTGGAGCTGCATGCGACGCTGGGCCGCGGCGTCAACCGCTCCCACTACTTCGCGGGCTGGCATCCGACAGCAACAGTGGGCTGTATTGGCACGGCCGGGGCGTGCGCTCGCCTTCTCAAGCTCGACGCTGCGCAAACGATGGCCGCGATGAGCCTGGCTGTGAGCATGGCTTCCGGCAACAAGGCGCAGTTTGGCACTGAGGCAAAGTCGTTTCAGTGCGGCATGTCGGCATCAAACGCAATTGTGGCGGCGCGGCTTGCCGCTTCCGGCCTGGAAGGCAATCCCGAAGTGTTGGAGGACCCGCAAGGATTCCTTTCGCTCTATGGCGGTCCAGCACCGCGCGGCTGGGACGAACCATTGAAAAAGCTTGGCAATCCGCTCGCGCTGGAGGAATTCGGATTGGCCCCGAAACGCCATGCATGCTGTGGTTCCGCGCACAACGCTATCGACTGTGTGCTCGATCTGAAGCGCGAATACGGTTTCGCTGCAGGAGAGGTCGAGACCGTCGATATTCTTGTCGGCGCCAGCAACAAGAAGAACCTGCGCTACGACGACCCTCAGGATGAGTTCCAGGCGCGCTTCTCGATGCACTACAACATCGCGCTGGCGCTGTTGCAGGGTACCGTGACATTGGCGGATTTCACGTCGGAAGCCGTCCAGCGCAAGGCCGTGCGCGACCTGCTCAAGGTGACGCGCCTCAAGGCTCGCGCATTCGAGGACGAGCCCAAAGACCCGGACGACCGGCCGCCGCACATCGTCGGCATCACGCTCAAGGATGGACGCAGGTTCGAGGCCCGGCGCATCTATGCACGGGGACTGATTCAGGATCCCTATTCCGACGAAGAGCGGCTCGCCAAGATTCTGGCGTGCTGTGAACCGCTGATGTCGGCCAGCGCGCTCGAATCTCTCGTGCAGCACCTTGCCGGCTTCCGCACGCTGGACAGCATCCGATCCTTGACGGCTACCCTGGGAGCCAGGCATGACTGAGATGGCAATGAAGCGTAAAGCATTAGAGAGCGTCCAACGCTTCTTCCAGGAAGATGGATTCGCCGAGGCGTTGGCCAGACGTGTGGGGTATCGCTCCGTAAGTGGCCCCGATGCCAGGGAGGAGGACTTGCTGCCGTACTACCACGAAATACTGGAGCCCGACCTGACTGCCATGGGGTTTCGTTGCACGTACCTGGCGAACCCGGTCGCGGGCGGCTCCCCCTTCTTGTTCGCTGAGCGCATCGAGTCGCCCGACTTCCTGACAGTCCTCACCTATGGACACGGGGATGTGGTGCCTGGCTATGACGACCAATGGGAAGAAGGACTATCGCCGTGGTTGCTGACGCTGCGTGGCGACGCATGGTACGGCCGAGGTGTGGCAGACAACAAGGGACAGCATCTTACCAATCTGACGGCATTGCGCGAGGTCATCGCAGCGCGCGATGGCCGCCTGGGTTTCAACCTTAAAGCGCTGTTCGAGCTGGGTGAGGAGCGCAGCTCGCCGGGATTGCGTCAGGTTTGCAAGGAGAACGCACAGGCGCTTGCTGCAGATCTGTTTATCGCTTCGGATGGCCCCCGCGTCAGCAAGGACCAGCCCACACTGTTCCTCGGTTCGCGCGGATCCGCCGTGATTGAACTGTCCTGCACGCCTCGTGCTGGCGGACTGCATTCGGGAAATTGGGGCGGCATCATGAAGAATCCGGGCGTGGTTCTTGCGAGTGCCATTGCTTCGATGGTTGACGGCAAAGGCCGAATCCTCGTGCCTGACCTGCTGCCGCCACCAATTCCCGCCCCAGTGCGTGACACACTTGCTCGTCTGAAGGTCGACAGTGAGAGCCTCGGAAGGAAGATTGACGAGGATTGGGGCGAACCAGGCTTCACGGCTGCAGAGCGGTTGCTTGGATGGAATTCGCTGGAAGTGCTTACGCTGCATGCAGGCAACTACGCAAAGCCCGTCAATGCAATCCCACCAGCGGCGCACGCGCATCTGCAACTTCGGTTTGTCGTGGGCACGAACTGGACAGCAATCGAAGACATCGTGCGCAGGCACCTGGACCACGCAGGTTTTCCCGATGTGCAGGTGAAGCTTGTTCGGGGGTCGCCCGCTACGCGTCTTGATCCGGCAAGCCCTTGGGTGAGCTGGGCCAAGGCAGCAGTGAAGGATGTGATGGGGGCGGAGCCAGCCGTGGTCCCGAACCTTGGCGGTACGGTGCCAAACGATGTTTTCTCTGACATCCTCGGACTGCCCACGGTATGGATTCCGCATTCGTACCCGGGATGCAAGCAGCATGCCGCCAACGAGCATCTACCGAGGTCCATCGTCCAACAGGGCCTGGCCATGATGGTGTCGGTGTTTTGGGAGCTAGGCGAGGGCGCTGCGCTAGAGGCACGCAGTCAGTACCGTGCGGTGCGAGCCGCTTGACGTCAGTCTGTCGATGATTTTCTTGGGTTGATAGGAATTGGGTGAAGCAGATATGTCGAAGAACTTGAAGGGACGTCGAGTTGTCCTGATGGCGCTAGGGTTGACGGTGTCGGGAGCCGCCCTCGCGCAGGGGCCGGCCGGTTATCCGTCGCGTCCGATCCAGTTGGACGTGCCGTTTCCCGCGGGCGGCAATACCGACGTGGTGGGACGTATGGTGGCTGCGAAGCTGGGTGAGCAACTCGGGCAGTCCATTGTGGTCGAAAACCGCGCGGGTGCCGGCACCGTCATTGGCGCGGCGTTCGTCGCCAAGGCGCCGGCCGATGGCTACACACTGCTCATCAGCTCGGGCTCGACCTTCACATCGGGGCCAGCCATTGCGCCGAAGCTGCCGTACGATCCCGTCAAGAGCTTCGAGCCCATTGGGCTGCTCGGCCGGAACGCGCTGGTGCTACTGGCAGGCAAATCTGTGACGGCGCAAACATTGAAGGACGTGGTTGCGGCAACGCAGGCCAAGCCGGGGGACTATAACTATGCGTCATTTGGCAACGGCAGTACCGCACACTTTGCGGGCGAGATGATCAAGACCGCCACGGGCATCCGCATGACCCACGTCCCGTACAAGGGCAGTGCGCCGGCCATGAACGACTTGTTGGGCGGACAGATCCAGTTCGATATCGATACCGTTCCTGCCGCGCTGCCCTATATCAAGGAAGGCCGTATCAAGCCGATTGTCGTAACCACGACCAAGCGGTCGACCTTACTGCCCAACGTTCCGACGCTTGTGGAGAGTGGTGTCAAACTGCCATCCATCTCGACATGGGTGGCAATCGCCGCGCCCAAGGGATTGCCGCCGGAGGTCAAGGCGAAGCTGCAGAAGGCGCTAGCCGATACGATGACCAATCCGCAGATGCAGGAGAAGCTGCTGGCCACCGGTTTCGAAGTCGGCTATGCCGACGGCAAGGCTGTCGAAGCCTTGATTGCGGAAGAACTGCCGCGCCTGAAGTCCGTTGCACAACAATCCGGCATCCACGCTGATTGACAATCGAGCCATGCAACCATTTACCCTGAGTGCTGCCGAGGCATCCGAACGGATTCGCCATCGCGAATTGTCGTGTGAAGAACTGGCGCGATCCACGCTGGACCAAATCGCGCGCTGCGAACCCATGGTTCGTGCTTTCTCATATATCGACGAGGAAGCCGTCATTCGACGCGCGCGCGAACTCGATAAGCGGCAACCGGGGCATGCGTTGCACGGTCTGACAATTGCCATCAAGGATGTCATCGAGACGTTCGACATGCCCACGACGTACAACACGGCCGCTTATGCCAACCATCGTAGTGGCAAGGATGCCGCGTGCGTGGCGACTGTGCGTGCACTGGGGGCATTGGTCATCGGGAAGACCGATACGGTGGAATTTGGGACGAACGGCCGGCCGGCGGCCACGCGCAATCCTCACAATCTTGCGCATACGCCGGGCGGGTCGTCGTCGGGCTCCGCGGCTGCCGTGGCAACCGGCATGGCTCAACTTGCATTTGGCACGCAGACTGGCGGCTCCATCATTCGGCCCGCCGCCTATAACGGCATCTTCGGCTTCAAGCCCACGCATGGTGTGGCCAGTTCCGAAGGCGCCAAGGTGTATGCGCCAAGCCTTGACACGATCGGCTGGTACGGGCGTAGCGTCGCGGACCTGGAGCTGATTGCCAGCGCGCTGCAGATCTGCGATGAGGACGCCGATGCCACGCTGGCGTTGCGGGGGCTCAAGGTCGGGTTGTACCGCGGACCGCACTGGGACAAGGTTGATGTATCTGGCCGCGCTGCGTTGGAATCAGTAGCGACTGCGCTGTCTCGCGAGGGCGCGGAGGTATATGACCTGGAGTTGCCCGCCGATTTCGCAGCGTTGCCTGCCGCACAGCAGGTCGTCATCCGCCAGGAGGGTCGCCGAAGCTTCCTGCCGGAACTCGTGACGCGGCCGGATGACATGCATCCTTTGATCCGGCAGACCGCCGAAAACAAGATCGGCTACAGCAATCGCGACCTGGTTGCCGCCTATGATCTTGCCGCGACTTGCAGAAGGCAATTTGATTCACTGTTCGGTGACAGCGGGCAGTTAGACGTGGTGTTGACACCGCCTGCACTTGGCGAAGCGCCTTTCGGCCTTGATGACACTGGTAGTCCGGTGTGCAACAGCGTCTGGACGCTGCTGCATGCGCCATGCCTGGCGATGCCCGTTGGATTGGGCGAGAACGGATTGCCAGTCGGTGTGCAGCTTGTGCGGCGCAGGTTTGGTGACCGGCGGCTGCTCGATATTGCCGCCGGCATCGAACGTCGGCTAGGCCTGAAGTTTGTACCGGGCGGGGCAGTAGAGAGTCTGTCTCCTTGACGTCCTTTGCTCTTGTGGGCGCGCTCCGGGGGCGGGTGCCATGTCGGCAGTTTGGCTGTTTAGTCGCGGGACAAGGTCGCCCCGCCGGCCGGGCGAATGTATCGGGGCGTTGGCAGGCCCATCGCCTTGGCGGCGTTCAGGATGCCGTCCTCGATCGCGCCAGCGTCGCGCACGGCCTGGTATTCGTCGCCCTTGAAGATGACGTTGGCGCCGTAGACCACCATGAACCCCTCGGCCGCCTCCTTGGCGTCCGCCGGCACTGAAAAGGTGTGAATGGAGCCGCCCGGTTCGTACAGATAGCTACCAGCGGTTTGAGGATCTTCGGGGTACTCGACGTAGTTCCATTCGCCCTTTGTCGTGAAAAAATGAACAGTTCCGGTATGGAAGTGGGGCGGCAGTGTCGTACCGGGCTCGAACTTGCCGTATAGCACCCAGACACCGTTTTCGCGGTCCAGGAAGAGCGGGGTGATGGTGGAGCCAGCCTCGGAGCCGGGGAACTCCACTGAATCATTGATGTTGACGGTGAGCAGCCGATCCTGATGCGTAAAAACCTTGGGCAATGCCATGGTGTAATTCTCCTGTGGCGATGCGCGCCGCATTGCTGCGCGTGCAAGCGCTTGCGGTCGTCGCTAAGTTGGATGTTGTGGGGAAGGCAGTTCAGCGAATCAAAGGTACAGTCCGCCATCCACCGCGATTTCAGTTCCTGTGACGTAACGCGATTCGTCACTGGCGAGAAACAACGACGTGTAGGCCACGTCCCACGCAGTGCCCTGATGACCCATGGGGCAACGCTGATTCCGGGCGTCACGGGCAGCTTGCACCGCGGCCGGATCGCCGATGGTCAGTTGGGCGGCGTGCGGGGTGTCAATAAGCCCGGGCACCACCACGTTCGCCCGAACGTGGTCTGCTGCGTAACGGCGTGCCAGCACGCGGGTCATATGATTGAGTCCTGCCTTGGAGGTGTTGTAGGCCAGGAACGGCATCGGGCTCCATTTGCGACTGGCAATCGAGGAGATATTGATGATGGCCCCGCTTTTCTGCTCGACCATATGCGGAATGACTTGTTGGCAGGCCAGCATCACACCCTTGAGGTTGATGTCGAAGACGCGATCCCAGTCTTCTTCGCGGATATCCTCCAGTTCGGCCACAATCTCGATGCCAACGTTGTTGTGCAGCACATCGATACGCCCATACCTGGAGATGCAATCGCTGGCCATGGCCGCGAGCTGGTCTTTGCTGCGTACGTCCGCCTCGAACGGATGCGCTTCGCCGCCGGCTTCTCGAATATGTTCGACGACGCGTTGCACGGCCGCGGTATCGCGATCCACGCAGAGGACACGGGCGCCTTCTCTGGCATAGACGATTGCTGCAGCCGAGCCATTGCTGATATCCGAGCCGCTGGAGCCAGCGCCGACGACGATGGCGACCTTGCCGGCCAGCCGGCCGTGCCCGGCCAAGGTTGCGAGTTCGGTGTTTTGCATCGGAGTGGCTCTTACAGTAGTCCGAGCGCGCGCAGCTTGGCGTCGGGAGCTGAGTAAGGGCGCTCGCAAATGATCTTGTCCGAGTCCGGTGCAAATTCAAACGTGGCGGCCATGCGCACCCGGAAGGTGCGACCCGTCGGGGCGAACGTCTTGCCGTTGGCTTGAAGCGGGCCCAGGTGCGTGCCTTCAAGCCAGAATTCCACCAGCACCGTATCGTCGACGGCTGCGACAGCGATGATCTCGTTCTTGAGGTCGGGGAACGGCACGCGCGAGGAATCAAAGTATCCGCGTACCTCGGTTTCTCCATCGAAGACGGCACCGCTGCCGTGCATCTCGTAGCGCGGATGGGCGAAGGTATTGATGACGGCGTCCCAGTCGTGAACGCATTCCAGGGCCATGTGATCGCGCACGGTTTGAATGCGTGCGTCATTGAGCGTGGTGGACATGAGAAGAAGCTCCTGTGGTGGATGGTTGTTAGTTAAAGTCTTTGAGATGGCTGCGACCAGGCCTTGGCCCGTCAGTCCAGCTTGATGTTTGCCTGCGTGGCAATGGCCTTCCACATCGGGATGTCGCGGGCGTTAATGGCCTGCTGGTCGGGGCCCGGCACGTATTTGGCAGTGATGCCCAGCGACTGCAGCTTGTTCACGACCTCCGGCTCCTTGAGCGTGGTTTCCAGGACGCGGGAAAGTTTGTCCACGATGGGCTTCGGCGTCTTCGCTGGCACATACATGACCCAGGTCAGCTCGCGATCAAAGTCGACGCCCTGTTCCTTGTAGCTGGCAACGTTCGGCAGGCTCGGCGAGCGTCGCGTGCAGACGGCCAGCGCCTTGACCTTGCCTTCCTTCACGAACGGTGTGGCAGTCACCATATCGACGAAGCCCACCGAGATGTGGTTGCCGAGGATGTCAGTCACGATCTGAGAGGTGCCTTTGTATGGGACATGCTGCATCGGAATGCCGGTTTTCTGACTGAGTACCTCGCCGCAGAAGTGGCCGGTCGATCCTGCGCCCCAGCTTGCATACTGGATCGGCGTCTTGTCCTTGCGCGACAGCGCAATCAGCTCCTTGAGGTTGTTGGCCGGGTACTGGTTGGCGGCAATCATGACGATCGAAGAGCTGCCAATCGCGCCGAGGCTTTGGAAATCGCGCACCGGGTCGTACGGCAGCTTCGCGTAGGTGGCGGGTGCAAGCTGGTGTGTCGACATGCCACCAATCGTGATCGTGTAGCCGTCAGGCGCCGAGGTCGCTACCGCATGGGTGCCGATTGTGCCGGCCGCTCCAGGCTTGTTCTCCACCACTACGGGTTGCTTGAGCTGCGCGGCGAAGCGTTCGGCGAGCAGACGCCCGAGGATGTCGCCGCCGCCGCCCGCGGTGAACGGCAGCAGCATACGGATGGGGCGATCCGGATAGCCGGCGGCGTCGCTGGCCTGGGCGGCGTGCGATGCGGTCGCGGCAACGGCGAGAAGGGTGAGAAGGGCGGTGGTGAAGCGATTGTTCATGTCTGTCTCCATGGGTATGCGCCCGTTCTGCGATGCGGGCGTCCAGTCTTGTGCCGTATTCCATCCAATGTGGAAACGTTTCCAGCGAAGTTTGGTGCGCACGGATGCGATCATCAATGGGGGTTAACGCTATAAGGCGTAATTTCCCCCGATCTACTAAAGTTCTAGAATGGAAACGTTTCCAATTCCATCACCGATTCCATCATCAAGGAGACAGAATGAGCTTGCTGTTCGGTGGCGTTTGCCAGATTGGCTACGTCGTGCGCGATATCGAGAAGGCCATGCAGCACTGGAGTGACGTACTTGGTGTCGGGCCTTGGTTCTACAAGGAAGCCGTCGGCACCACGGAGTTCCGCTACTACGGCAAAGCATCGGCATTGCCCGACCTGTCGATTGCGCTGGCCAACTCGGGAGGCGTCCAGATCGAACTGATCCAGCAACGCAACGACGCGCCTTCGCTGTATCTCGATTCTCTGAAGCACGCCGGCGAGGGCATGCAGCACATCGCCTACTGGACCGACGACCGTTTCGACGAATACGCCCAAGCGCTTCGAACGCGAGGTTATGTGGAAGGGCATGGCGGCCGCATGGGCGTGCGCGGGCGCTTTGCCTACTATGTGCATCCGGACCTTCCCGGCAACATCGTGGAGATTTCGGAGATGGCAGGCGGCAAGGGCGAGTATTTCGCCAGCATCGCCGCGGCGGCCAAGGGCTGGGACGGCACCGAGCCAATTCGCCGGATTGGAGCGCCGCAATGAGCGCCCACGACAGCAAGGAGCCGGCGCAGCGCGTCGCGGTGGTGACTGGGGCCGCGCGCGGCATCGGGCAGGCGATCAGTGCGCGGTTTGCCGCCGACGGCATCTCGGTCGCGCTCTGGGACCGCGATGCCGGGCAACTCGACGAAGCAGCGCAAGCGTTGCGTCAGCATGGCGCAACCGTGGTGGCGGTTCCCGTCGACATTACCGATCGCGCCCAGGTCGACCGCGCGCTCGCGCAGTCCACGGAAGCCCTCGGCGTGCCCACGGCACTGGTCAACAATGCCGCCATCCTTGGGCGCAGCGGGCCTACGATCGAGGCGTCGCCCGACGAATGGAAGCGCGTTTTCGACGTGAATGTCTTCGGTGCCCTGCAGTGCGTGCAAGCCGTGGTGCCGACGATGGTCCTCCAGGGCTATGGCCGCGTCGTCAACGTGGCGTCGATTGCCGGCAAGGAGGGCAATCCCTTCGCCGGCGCCTATGCGGCATCGAAGGCGGCGCTGATATCGCTGACCAAGAGCCTCGGTAAGGAGTTGGCCGAAACGGGCGTGCTGGTCAACTGCATGACGCCAAGTGCGGCCGATACGGACATCTTCGGTGTGTACGACGAGAGCCAGCGCGCGCAACTGCAGGCACGCCTGCTGGAGCGCGTGCCGATGAAACGCTTTGTACGTGTCGAGGAGGTGGCCGAGATGGCCGCATGGCTCTGTTCCGCACGCTGCAGCTTCAGCACGGGTGCGGTATTTGACATCAGCGGCGGGCGCGCGATGTACTGAAGTCCGTGTGGGGGCGGCGGTTTGCAGATTTCGGCGATAATCGCGGGCGAAGGAGCCTGCGGCGCCGGCCGCTATCCGCTCGCATTTTCCCGTCAGGATCCCAGATGAGCAGCCGAACGCGCACCACCAGTTCCGATACGCCCGCCCGCGTCACGATACGTGACGTGGCGCGCGCGGCCGGCGTGTCGCTGGGTACAGCGTCACGGGCGCTCAATCGTAGCGGCCCCGTGAGCGAAGCAGCCCTCCAGGCCGTGGAGCGCGCCGCCAAGGCTCTCGCATATGCCCCCGACCCGATTGCGCAAAGCATGCGCACGGGCACGTCGGGCGTCGTGGGGCTTCTGGTTTCCGATCTGGCCAATCCGCTGTATGCGCGCATCATCACCGCGGTGGAGATGCGTCTGCAACGCGAAGGCTACGCCATGGTGGTCGGCAATACGCATAACAGCAAGGCTCAGGAAGAGTTGATGGTGGACCTGTTCCGCCGGCGTCGCGTCGACGGACTGATACTGGGCCCCTGCGAAGCCGAGCGCTCCGAATACCTCGACCAGATTTCCCGCGACCTGGCCGTGGTGGCCATGGATAGGGATTTCGGCAGGAACGGCTCGGGCGTTCATGTCGACCATTACCGCGGTGCGTACGAAGCCAGCAGATACCTCCTCGACTTGGGCCATACGCGTATCGCGCTGATGACCTCTGACGGTGCCTTGCGACCTGGGCGGGAGCGTATCAATGGGTATCGTGCGGCGCTGGAGGAATTCGGCTTGGCGTTGGACGGGAACCTCGTCCGTTCTCGCCGCTCCGCCATGGATCTGTCGTTCAGCGATGCCCTGGCATTGTTGTCTACGAAAGACCGGCCGACAGCATTCATCTGTCTGGGAACGCGCATCCTGTCGGGCGTGCTGCAGGCGACGAGACAGGCCGGCCTTCGTGTGCCGCATGATGTCAGCCTGATCTGTATCGGTGACGGTGATCTGCCGCAGTTGTACTCGCCCGCCATCACGGCAGTCAGCTGGGATCTCGAGGCAGTGGGGACGGCCGCCGCCGAAATGCTGCTGGGTGCGATTGCCCCCAATGCACACAGAACCGACGAAAAGACGCAGACGGGCCGGGAGGTGCGGCTGACCACACAGATCGTCCTGCGCGAGTCCTGCGCGCCTGCGCCGGCGCGCAAGGTCTAGGCAATTCATCCGGGCGGGCACGCATCAGTGTGTTTCGACTGGGTGTGGGGTCGCCAAGCCGGTCGAATGCGGACGGAACCATGTGACGAGGATCACTGCGGCCAGTACCAGCGCCAGGCTCAGCAGATAGAGACTGAGCGTGAAGCTGCCGGTTGCCGCCTTGATCGCGCCGACTGCGGCGGGTGCCACCATGCCGGCGCTGCTACCTACGGTACTGATGATTGCAATACCTGCAGCAGCGCTCGGTCCGGTCAAAATGCTGCCAGGTATGGACCACAGCACGGTAAAGGCACTCGATGTGCCGATGCTGACGAGCGTCAGGCACAGGATTGCGGGCAGCGGGTCCTTCGGAAACAGCGTCGTCAGCAGCAAGCCGGCTGCGGCGATCAGCGCCGCGAGGCCAAAGTGCCATCGACGCTCACCTGTCCGGTCGGAGTGACGGCCCACGAGCACTGCAGCGGCTACGCCGCAGGTGGCGGGAATGGTTGCCACTAGTCCCACCTGCATGATGGACAGGCCCATTCCCTTGAGCAGGGTCGGTTTCCAGAAAGCCAGCGCGTAGATGCCGAGGATGACCAGGAACGAGATGAAACCGAGCATCCAGACGCGTGCATCGCGCATGGCGTCACGCAAGCCGCCTCGGCCATGGTGGGCGGACGCGGGAGCGCCCTCCCGAAGCAGATGTTGAAGCCTCGCGCGCTCCGCGTCGTTCAGCCAACGCGCCAGTTCGGGGCGGTCGGGCAACGTGGCGAAGGCAATGATGCCCAGCAACAAACATGGAATGCCTTCGAGCACGAACAGCCACTGCCAGCCACGAAGTCCAAGCGCCCCGTCCAGCCACGTCATGATGGCACCGGCAGTCGGGCCCGCGACAATGGGCGCCAGGCTGAAGGCCATGAAGAAGAGGGCAGTGGCCTGGGCTAACCTTTGGCGCGGAAACCACAGGGTCAGGTAGTAAAGCACGCCAGGCGCAAAGCCGGCTTCAAACATGCCAACCAGAAATCGCAACACGTAAAACTGCGTGGGCGTCGCGACGAACATCATCGCTGCCGATGCAAGACCCCATAGCCCCATGATGCGCAGGAGCGTCGCCCGCACACCGATGCGGGCCAGCAGCATGTTGCTCGGCACCTCAAACAGCGCATAGCCGATGAAGAAGATGCTGGCGCCCACGCCAAAGACGGCATCGCTGAACGCAAGATGCTCCTTCATTTGCAACTGTGCGTAACCGACGTTGGTGCGGTCCAGATAGTTGAAGACGTAGCAAACGCAAAGAACGGGTAACAGGCGCCAGCTGATCTTGCGAAAAAGACTATTGTCTGCACTGTCTGATGACGACGCATAGCGGGGCGAAGCCATGTTGTCTCCTCTTGTTGTTGGCACGTGGCCTTTCTTTGATGGAGAGCATTATGGTGAGCAGGTTGTTAAGGAGACTGTCGCCTTTTGGCACTCGCCGATGGGGGATAACCCTCAAGTCGTCGGGGGGTACGTTTGTGGCTCAATTGTTTATGCTATGCGGGTCTCCGCAGAGTGCACATTGAACGCAATGCCAGAGCTTGACCACGAAAACACGCCGACACCTGAACTCCTCTCCCCCGCACTTGAGCGGCAATTGCGCGGGCACGCGATAACCCGGCATGTGTCTAAAGGAGAGGTGCTTTTTACATACGGTTCATCTCCCGACGCATTGTTTTGCGTTGTCAGAGGCATGATACGGGTCAGCGTGACGGCGGCGAATGGGCGCGAAGCGGTAGTCAGCATTCTTGAACCGGGGCAATGGTTTGGAGAGGTCTCGCTGTTTGTGGATGCCCACCGTACGTACGACACACGGGCGGTGGTAGACAGCGAATTGCTGGTTGTGCCGGCACAGGCGTTCCACCATATCGTCGATGATCAGCCCAAGTTCCTGCTTGAGTTCATACGGCTGATATGTCGACGGTATCGATGGGCGCTGGAGTGGATTGACGAAACGATTCTTCAGCCACTGCCGGTGCGTCTCGCACGCAGGCTGCTGGCCGCGCAACATGCGCATTTGCTTTCCATGCCTGGCGATACCGAAGCGTCTCTCCGACTCTCTCAGGAGGACCTTGGTCATATGCTTGGCGTTTCCAGGCAAAGTGTGAACCGTCAGCTCAAGGAGTGGGAGGCGCAAGGAATCCTGCGCCTCGACTACGGACGTATTGCGGTGCTTGACCACGGTGCGCTACGCAGTCTGGTCTGAGCGTGAGCCAGATCGCTAGTCTGCAGTGGAGAATGTCGCTCCGCCTTGGGGGCGGATGTAGCGAGGCATCGGCATTGCACCCTTTGACACAGCGTTCAATATCGCGCCTTCGATCGCCCCGGCGTCCATGATGCTGTGATATTCCCCGGCAACGAAGTTGACATTCGCACCATAGACGACCATGAATCCCTCGGCCGCTTCCTTTGAATCGGAGGGGACGGTGAACGTGTGAACGGAACCACCAGGTTCATAGAGATAGCTGCCGGCAGTCTGCGGATCGTCGGGATACTCGGCATACGTCCACACGCCCTTTGTCGTATAGAAGTGCACCGTCCCGGTATGGAAATGGGTGGGGAGGACGGTGCCCGGCTCGAATTTTCCATACAACACCCAGATACCGTGCTCCCTGTCAAGAAACAGCGGTGTGATGGTGACCCCCGGAACCTCGGTTGGCAATCGAGGGGCATCATGAATGTTGATGGTGAGCAGGCGGTCCTGATGTGTGGTGACTTGGGGCAGTGCCATATCGATCTCCTGTGCGTCAAGCGTCTGCAGCTGAAGTGGCGATCTTCGGCTTGAGCATTGTGGTCAAGGCCTGAGCCTGTTGTGCCGCAGGCATGTCGGCGAGCAACTGCCGGGTCATCGTCAGTGTGTCGAAGTAGATGCGCTCACAGACCAATGTTTCGCCGTCGAAGATGAACAGCGCAATCATGCGGCACCGAAACGGCTTCCCGGTGGGCGGCAGACCGTTTAGCTCGCCTTGATGCGTACCGAGAAGCCAGAACTCCACAATGACCGCGTCCTCTGTGTGCCGCAGTTTGATGATCTCGCTTCGCTGGTCGGGAAAGGCCTTCCGACTCTGGGAGTAGTAGTTTCGAACTTCCTCGCCACCGTCGAAGACATTGCCATTTGCAATGAGTTCATAGTGAGGATGCGGAAAGGTCGACAAAACCGCGTCGAAATCCTGACGGACCTCGTCGGCAAAATGATCGCGAACGATGCGCTCACGCCGGGCATGCAGTTCTGCGTAGGGATGCGGGGTAGTCATTAGGTCTCCATCTTCTCTGTGTTTGTGCGGCATGCTTTTGCTGGGTGCGCTGCAGGCCAGGATGAATTGTCTGGGAGGACCGTGTTCGAGACTGTCGGTTGTTGGCAGTTGGCGTTAGGTAGTAACCCCACCGAGACGTCCGCCACATGAGAACGACTAGAGGCCCGTGATGCCGGCGTCGACTGCCAGGGTCTGTGCCGAAATGTATGCGCTTTCCTCCGATAGAAAGAACAACGTCGCGTATGCGATTTCCCAGCCTGTTGCTTGTCTGCCGAATGGGCCGGTGACTGCGGCCCGCTCGGGACGCCCGGCCGTCGTCAGTCGACCCAGCGGCGTATCGACCAGTCCAGGCATCACGGTATTCACGCGTATTCCTCGTTGGGTTCCTTCTAGTGCCACATGTCGGGCCAGGCCCTGCAGGCCTGCCTTGGACGCGTCATAGGGAACCAAAAGGGAACCGGCACGCCGAGCCGCAATCGATGAGACAAAGACGATGGAGGAGTTATCCTCCATCCGATCCAGCGCGTGACGGCAGCAAAGCATAGGGCCGCGCAGGTTTGTGTTCAGAACTTTGTCCCACTCGTCGAGAGGGAAGTCTCGAAGGCCAGTTTTCCCGAAGATGCCTACATTGAGGACCAGGCCATCAATTCCGCCGAGTAATTCGATGGCGTTATCGACCATCTTCTGCACGCTTCGCTCGCAAGTCACATCTGCCTGAATAACGAAACCTGTATTTCCTTCATCTGCAATCCGAGTGACCGTACCCTGTGCATTCTCAATCGAGTAGTCCGCTACGGCTACATTCGCACCCTCTCTGGCCGAGAGGATGGAGATTGCGCGGCCGTTTCCGATAGGGTCAGTAGCGGCATCAAACACGCGTTGCCCACCTCCCACCACAAGAATTCTTTTCCCCGCAAGTCTTGCCCGTCCCGGCGCTTCGCCCGCGGATTCGAGAGAGCGTGGCCGAATATGCTTTCCGTTCATGGTGTCTCCTCGCTTTTTTGGAGCGTGGATTATGACCGCAGGAACGTACAAAGACTGTCGGCTATTGGCGTTTCATGGCTCTTGCGTGGTGCTGGTCAAGGTCGGTAGGGTGTAATGTAGGTCGAGTCAACTCGTGCGAGTCAGGAAGAAGAAGGGCGTGCCACCACGGTGGCATGCAGTGTGCGCGGCGGTAATTGGACTGGGAACACAGGGTGCGGCGCTGGCGCAGCCCGAAGGGGCATATAGCTCTGTCGCTTCGAAGCGCAATGAGCTTGGTCAAAGAGGACATCTCGAAGAACTCGCTACATGGGAATCAAGATGTCGGATGATGTGCGATCTGTGGCGGCGTCGCTGTCAACGTTCTTGGTCATCCGATGCATGACGTAAACCACAGGATGACTGGGGCGGCCAGAATAGCCATACTTTCACACTTCTGGGGTGCGCGCCTTGTGTGGCCACTGAAGTATGACGAATGGGACTTGGATGTATTCCCGTCGGGAATCTCTTAGAGCAAACCTCTTGCGAAGAAGTTCTCGGCCGGACTGCAGGACTTCATTAGTACGAGGCTTAAGAAGTGATTGGACAGGTAGGTCTTAAGAGGCTGTACGTTGTCATGGGTGCCGGGGCGATCGCCCTTCACTGTATGGGCCAAGCCCGAGCTACTGAGACGATTGTCTTCCGTATTGGGGTGGTTGGGCCGCTATCGGGACCGAATGCCCAAGCGGGTAATGACAGCGCAAATGGTGTCAGGCTGGCCCTTGAGAAAGCTAACGCAGCGCCGGGTATGATTGGCGGGCGCCAGGTACGATTCGAAGGGACATTCCTTGATGACGCGGGCGATCCACGGCTCGCAGTTGTCGCAGCGCAGAAGCTTTGCGATATGAACGTCGTTGGCGTGGTGGGCCATGTTACGTCTGGTGCTGCAGTCGCAGCTGCGGGAGTCTACGAAGGCTGTGGCATTCCAAACCTTAGCCCGTCGGCAACGTCTCCTGAACTAACGAGGCTGGGGTACAAGAACACATTCCGCCTTACTGCAAACGATGCGCGGGCTGCTGGAACCTTGGCACGGTTCGTAGCAAAGCACAAGTTAGCCGACAAGCGCGTAGCGATCATTGACGACAGGACTTCTTACGGAGAAGGCTTTTCGAGCGCCTTTGAGAAGGCAGCGGGGGAAGTTGGGCTCTCCATTGTCGCCAAGGAGTTCACCCAGGCACATGCCGTTGATTTAACCGGGCAGCTGTTGGCTATCAAGAGGACGAGACCAGATGCTCTGGTGTTCGCCGGCATGTACGGGCAAGCTGCCTTATTGCTTCGCCAGATGCAGCGCCTCCGGATGGACAACATTGACCTGGTTGGTGGCGATGGCATTTGCACGGACCTCTTGCCATCGCTTCTCGTGGGCGCCAAAGAAGTGAGTGTGTATTGCGTTGAAGGCGGCGAACCGACTTCACAGTCGCCTAAGGCGACGGCCTTCCGGCGATACTATGAAACTCGCTTCCCAAACCAGTATGTTGGCAATGCCATCTATGCCTACGATGCCACACTTGTGTTGGCGTCAGCCGTGCTTCGCGCCCAAGGTAATCGTCTCGGTGTGAGGGACCAACTTTCACACCTTACGTATGAAGGACTCACGGGTCATATCCAATTTGACCAGCGGGGTGACCGGGCAGATGCAAAAGTAAGTGTATATAAACTCTCAAAGGACGGTCGAAAGCTAGTGGAATGATGAACTAGCTGCTGGCGGAGTCTGCGTACGCAGACTCTTTTAGCCAGGCACTTACGAAATTCCTCAGTATAAAAACCAGTCTCATTTCCGCCTTGCTCGACAACCTCACGAGCGCGATAGGAACCTTTACGTGAAGGGGAGGCGACAGCACCAGCACTTGCGCTCGACCATCGCCGATCTCGTCCTGAGCTGCTGCGATTACCCCAAGAAAGACGGCATTGGATGTGACTGCGGCCTTGACCAGCGGCTCGAGCTCCTCGCTTTCCACCGTGGTGAATCGTCTGGGGTCACCTTTGGGTCCGTACATCTCGACGGAGGTGCGCGCAATTTCATCCGAGACCGATGTACTCAGCACGGGATAGTCCAGCAATTTCTCCATCGTAATGCTAGCTTCCGATGCGAGCGGATGAGGAGCCCGACTCACTGCACCGCCTAAAAGGCTGCCAACCGGTTCTACTACGAGATCCTCGGTTTCCCGAAGCGCCCGAACGTCGAGCATGAGGACGTCGATGGTCCTCTCACGTAGCTCCCTCATAAGCGCTTGCACGGTTCCGCGTCGGATGACAAGACGAACCCGCGGATACGATTCAACAACATGCCGGATGAAGCCCGGGCAAATCGCTGCTCCGGGTCCGGCGCCGAATCCAACGCGAAGCATCCCTTCTGGATTGCTATCCCGCTCTGCAAGGTGCAATACCTCATCCACCTCCGGGAGAAGGCGCCGCGCCCGCTCCGCGACCATCTCGCCAATTGCAGTTAGTGCGCAGTGTCGACCTCGGCGATCCACAAGCTGCGCTCCAATTTCTTCTTCCAGCGACTGAATGCTCTTGCTTAGAGCGGACTGCGTCAAATGCAGGTTCGCCGCTGCGCGGCTGAAAGAAGCGGTCGCGGCCAACTCCAACAGATGGTCTAGCTTTCTGGTTTCCATGAGCAGTTGGAATTCATTTGTCGAAAATTTCTCGTTGGACGCTGAGGCTCGCGATAACTAGAGTTCCGGGCCAGGGGATGCGACTGGACAGCATACTCGAACTAAGGTTTCGCAGGAGACAGAAATGAAATCAAAAATATACCTCACCAGGCGTGCATTCTTGGCATCCCTCATGGCAACTGCCTTGGGACTCGGAGCGTGCGGTGGCGATGGGGGAAATGACAGCAACAACAACGTAGTCACGCCCGCAGCCGCACCACTGTCGGCAGGTGCTGTGGCGTCGAGCGACCCGTATAGCGCCGAAGCTGCGCAAACCATCCTGAAGGCCGGAGGCAACGCCGTCGATGCAGCTGTGGCAACAGCCCTTGTTCTCGCAGTCACCTACCCAGAAGCCGGAAACCTTGGCGGCGGTGGCTTCATGAACATCTACTTCGACAAGAAGCCCTACTTTGTCGATTACAGAGAGGTGGCCCCCGCAGCAGCTACGAGCACCATGTACACACAGTACAAGGATACGAGTGGCAAACAGGATCCGAATAGTAGCCTTCGTGGTGCACAGGCTGTCGCTGTTCCTGGTACCGTGCGTGGCTTGTGGGAGGCGCATCAGAAATTCGGAAAGCTCGCATGGAAGGATGTTGTAGCTCCCGCTATCGCACTCGCGCAAAACGGTCACACCGTATCTCAGGGCCAGGTGTTCTGGCGGGATTGGTCTGAAAACCTGTTCAAGGGTTTGCCATATCCGACCAATGTCATGGAGTACTACGGTGCCATGCAGGTTGGCAAGAACTTCCAGCAATCTGAGCTGGCGGACACGCTGACGCGAATCGCTCAAGGCGGCCCCGATGAGTTCTACAAGGGCAAGACTGCCGATCTCATCGTGGCGTCGATGAAGCAGGACGGAGGAGCGGGGTTCATCACCAAGGATGACCTGGCTAACTACAAGGCGGTTTGGCGCGAACCTCTCCAATTCAATTGGAACGGCATGACGGTGCTCACTGCCCCGCCGCCTAGCTCGGGTGGCATCGCGCTGGCTCAACTGCTGGGGATGAAGCAAGTACTGGCGAATACGCTCTTTGCCGGTGAGTCGCCGAACACGGCGCAGTATGTTCACCTCAATGCAGAGATGATGAAGCGCGTGTATGCAGATCGCGCCGAATACCTGGGCGACCCTGGTTTCACAAACGTACCGGTCGCGGGCCTGCTGGATCCTGACTACATTCAGCGTCGCGCGATGGAGGTCAACCCGACCGCCATTACGCCTACCGCGGATGCGAAGCCGGGTATGCCGAAGATGCACACGACACACTTCTCGGTCGTCGACAAATGGGGCAACGCCGTCTCGAACACCTACACGCTCAACATGCCGTACGGTAGTGGAGTGGTAGTTCGAGGAGCAGGCTTCGCCTTGAACGACGAGATGGATGACTTCGCGACGATTCCAGGCCAACCGAACATCTTTGGCGTCGTGGGTGCCGACGCCAATGCCGTAGCTCCCGGCAAGCGTCCCCTGTCTTCGATGACTCCGACGATTCTTGTCAAAGACGGGCTTCCCACAATGGTCATTGGCACGCCTGGCGGCACACGGATCTTTACGGCGGTCTATCAAGTTCTGGCCAATGTCTATGACTATAAGATGGACCTTGGGAAGGCAGTGGCAAACCGCCGGTTCCATCATCAACTGCCTCAGGGCGGTGTGATCGAAGGTGAGCCGTTCTCGCCGATTCCGCAGGATCTTTCCCAGCAACTGGTGGCGCGTGGCTACACGGTGACAACCAACTCCTTCGACACCGACATTCAAGCGATCCAAATCGCTGGTGGTGATCCGATGCCGGTGTCTGATCCTCGTGCTCGCGGGCACTCCATCGTTGTGAAGCCCTGATTAATGCAAACAGAGTCGTCAACGGACGACTCCATGCCGATGCATTGCGAGTAAAAATAACCCATCTCAAGTTCAAATGAAGAAGATTCTGTTGGCTGCAATCCCGTCAATCACCATGTTGTTGGCTGCCAGCGTTGCACAGGCAGACGGCGGAACTCTGCAGAAGATTAAGGACACTGGCGTTATCACGTTGGGCGTGCGCGACTCTTCGATCCCGTTCAACTACAACCTGGGCGGTGTGCGTCAGGTGGGCTATTCCTACGATATCAACATGAAGATCGTGGAAGCCATCAAGG
>VFQP010002434.1_pt1 | contig 20786 bp, 26 predicted proteins | sample 3512351 | NCBI WGS metagenome assembly VFQP01 (sample SAMN10412372, study PRJNA504923) | tailings metagenome | isolation source: Relicate 1 Philex TSF1 revegetated site | place: Philippines: Tuba, Benguet | collected 2017-08-29
GGCGCGCCTTGTGATGGGGCAAGGAAGAGGGAATTAGCATGCGGGTCCTTCTGATCGAGGACGACAGCGCGACAGCGCAGAGCATCGAACTGATGCTCCAGTCCGAAGGTTTTAACTGCTACACCACCGACCTTGGCGAGGAAGGCGTCGACCTCGGCAAGCTGTACGATTACGACATCATTCTTCTCGACCTCAATCTGCCGGATATGAGCGGCTACGAGGTTCTGAAGATGTTGCGCGTGGCGAAGGTTCAGACGCCGATCCTCATTCTCTCGGGTCTCGCCCAGATCGAGGACAAGGTTCGGGGTCTCGGCTTCGGCGCCGACGACTACATGACGAAGCCGTTCCACAAGGACGAACTCGTCGCACGCATTCACGCCATCGTGCGTCGTTCGAAAGGACACGCACAGTCGGTCATCGAGACCGGAGATCTCCGGGTCAATCTCGATACCAAAACGGTCGAGGTCAACGGCCAGCGCGTCCACCTCACCGGCAAAGAGTACCAGATGCTGGAGCTGCTCTCGCTGCGCAAGGGCACGACGCTCACCAAGGAGATGTTCCTCAATCATCTCTACGGCGGCATGGACGAGCCGGAGCTCAAGATCATCGACGTGTTCATCTGCAAGCTGCGCAAGAAGCTGCAGGTCGCGACGGGCGGTCAGCACTATATCGAAACGGTCTGGGGCCGCGGCTATGTGCTGCGCAACCCGGGCGAAGACAGCATCGCTGCCGCGTAGTTTCGCCTTCGTTTCGCTTTCGACCTGAAATGCGACTTATTTCGGCGGGTGCCTTCAGGGCTCCCGCCGTATTCATTTCCGCGGTCTTTCGCGTCGCCGTTACGGCGATTGTTTCGCCGGAGAGGTCCCGGCGGGAAGCTTTGTGCGCCGGTGCGCATAAGGCGGCCGCGTCAGACTTCGTAACCGAAGATGTCGGAAACATTGCGCGCTGCCTCAATTCGGACTCCGGATCAGTTTCAGATCCCCCGCATCTTGTCCTTTCCCGCGTGCGGTTGCCCTGCGCCGCTTTTTGCTAGCGCTTCGCCAACTTCAGTCAGATGTGGACAACACATGACAAACTCCTTCCCATTGCCGGCGCGTATGACCACAATCCTCGACGGGGGCGTGTGCGTCGGGACCAGCTCAGGATGCGTAGTGCTAGAGTTCGGCAGGCATCAATGATGTCAGCCCGGGGGGGATCTATTTCGGCAATGCGGCTGGGGCGCATGCTCCAGGTTGTCGCGATCGCATTGATGGCTCTATCGGCCGGTTCAGCCGAATCATTCGCGAAAAAAGATCGCAGATCCCGCAACAACAGCTATTTCGCAAATTTCGAGCGCGAAGCGGCCCGGCTGCGCGAGGCGCAGATGCGCGAGCAGCTCAAGGCGATGGAAGCGGCACGGCGCGATGCCGAGCGCGCGGCGCGTGACGCGGCCCGGCAGTCTTCCCGTAACGACGATTTCAAAAATCCTTGGGCGCCTCAGAACAACAAGGGCGCGAACGCGAACAACAACGCAGGGCAGCGCGACAATCGTAACGACGACCGGAAGGACGCCCGGGACAAGAATGACGACGGCCCACGCCAGGCGGACGACAGGGACAACGATCAGGATCTTGCGGATCTCGACGATTTCGATCCATCGCTGACCGATGCGCAACGCAGGGTGCGCGAGATCGAGCGTCTCCGGGTGCGCGCTTTGAGCCAAGCCCAACGCGATCAGACGCAGCAGCAACGCAGAGAGCGCGAGCGCGAGGATCGCATTCGCAAATGGGCCGATCAGCGGGACAAGCTGATCGAGCAGCGCGAAAAGCCGATCCCTGTAAAAGAACTGCCCGGCCGTGACGGCGACAAGCCCGGACAGGACGGCAAGGATAAGCCTCGGCTCGTACCGGTGGCCATAAACAAGGACGGTGATAATTCCGACGATGGGAAGTCTCGCCGCGTAAAGTGGCTCGACGGGTTTCAGGATCAGGCCTCCCACCTCGGCATGGGGGGAAATACGATCAAAGGTATCGGTGAGCGGGAGGGCGGGAACGGTCCGGACATGAAAGAAGGCGCGGCAGCCAAGCCCGACGCCGAGGCGCCCGTGACAGAGCCGAGCAAGATCGCGAAGGACGATGCCCGGCGCGGACGGGCGGAACGCGCGGCCGCGGCGGAAGCGCGTAGAACCAAACGCTATCCGGGTGGCGAAGCCGGTGCGGAGCTCCCGGCCAAGCAGTTTATCGAAGAGCGCGAGGAAGAGCTGATCGTCAACGACCTCTCGCCTGTCGATCTCGAAACTGCGAAATCGCACGGCTTCGTCGTCGGCAAGCCGACGACGCTGCCCGGGTCCGGCAAAACGGTTCAGCGTCTGAGCGTTCCCGGCTATAGCCGAGACGAGGCCGAACGCGAACTGCACAAGGTCATGCCGTTCCTTTCGGTCACGCCGAACTACGCCTACAATATCTTCATCGGGTCGCTCGGTGAGACCGAGGGTGCCGCAGCGTTGCCGGGGCTGGATCGCCGGAAGGTCAGCGCGGCTTCATCGCAGCCCTGTCCCGATAACACCTGCTTCGGCAGTCACCTCATCAAGTGGAAGGAGACGCTAAGCTCGTGCACCAAGGACGTGCGGATCGGCGTGATCGACACTTCGTTCGATCTCGGCCACCCGGCTTTCAAGAATCTCAAGTCCATGCGGGGCGAATTCCTCGATGGCGAGCAGCCCTCGCCCTATGACTGGCACGGAACGGCTGTGCTCTCCGTGCTGGCGGGCAATCCGCATAGCGGCACGCCGGGACTCGTACCGGACGCGACGTATCTGCTCGCGACCGCATTCCGTAGCGACGCCGCGGGCAATGCGTCGACCGATACCGCGCGCCTGCTCGCTGCGCTTTCGTGGCTCGAGCAGCTCGATGTCGACATCGTGAACATGAGCTTCTCAGGTCCGCAGGATCCGGCGTTCGCACGCGCCATCGAGCGCATGAGCAAGAAGGGGATCATTTTCACGGCGGCCGCCGGCAACATGGGGCCCACGGCATCGCCGAGCTATCCGGCGGCGTATCCGAATGTGATCGCGGTGACGGCGGTCAATCGTAACGGGGAAAATTATCGCAGCGCCAACCGCGGCACTTACATCGACATATCGGCACCCGGCGTGGACATCCTCACCGCGCTTCCCGACGCCAAGCAAGGCTTCCGGACGGGGACGTCATTCGCCGCGCCGTTCGTAACGGCGATTCTTGCGACGCAAGTCGGAGATCAGAGTTTCGACCGGTCGAAGGTTCAGACGGTCAGCCATCTTCCCACGCGCGATCTGGGCCCGCCGGGACAGGATCCGATCTACGGCGCTGGCCTCGCGCTCGCTCCGCAGCAGTGTACCCCGCGCGGAGATGCAGTTGCTTCCGGTGCGCCGGCGAACGAGGCGTGGACGACCACGTTCATCAAGGCGGGCGCAGGTTTCGGTCCGTGAGCTACGGACCGGTTTTGCCCGCCGGTGTCGGCCAACCGTCCTTCAGGAACTTGAGCTCGTCGTCCTTGCCGAACGCGTCGCCTGTGATCAAAGCGTCCACGGCGGCTTCGACCGCGGGAACGCTAGCGCCCGACGCCGTCTGGTAGTTTACGTTCGCGCCACCCGGCTGCTTGCCGGTCTCCACGTGAAGAGCTACGCGCCACGTTCCGTCAGTCGCGCGGCAGGCAACGCCCGCGAAATCCGGTTTGGACGTTTGTCCGGCGACGCGATACTCGCGGCACACGCCATCATCCTTCGACCGGAAGGAAAGGACCGGTACCACCGTCTCGCCTTCGCCGCCCTGGCTGCCAGCACCGCTCGGGTTGCGTTCGAGCACCTTGGCGAGCGTGCCGGATGCGACGAGGCCGCCCTGATCCGACATCGCGACGTCGATCAAGCTTGACGAGGAGGCCTGGCGGCCGGCGAACCAGCCTGCGCCCGCCCCGACAATCAAAAGGGCGGCGGCGCCTGCGGCCATGCCTGCGCTGAACCCGTGTGGAAACAGGGCGTCCTGAGCGGCTTCGATCGCGGCGCGCACGCGATCTCCGAACGTAACCGTCTTCGCGGCGGTTCGCGGCGCGGGCGCCCGCGAGATGGCCGCGATCAGTCGATCGGGCACCGGCTCGTGAAGGGTCTGCTCGAATGCGGACGCAAGGGTCGAGCGTGTTTCGACAAACGGCTCCAGGCGAGCCCGGAGTTGTGCGTCGTGCTGGAGCAGCGCTTCCAGTGCCTTCGACTCTTCTGCCGACAATTCATTATCGGCGTAAGCCATCAGCATTTCGTCCGGGATCGCGATCATGACTAGCGCTCCCTTGTTGCGCGAACTGGGGCAGGCGCGGGCATGGGCACCTCTATGAGAGCTGAGTAGAGTGTCTGGCGTGCGCGTGAGAGCCGGCTCATAACTGTGCCGATCGGAATGCCGAGAATGCTCGCGGCTTCTTTGTAGGAAATGCCTTCGACGCAGACCATGGCGACCAAAACCTGCTGGTCCGGCGGAAGGCGGGAAATGCTGTCGGTGACGGCGGCGAGGGTCAGCCGGCTTTCCGTCACGTTGCGGCCGTCCACGCCGACGATGTCCTCGACCTCGTCGAGATGGCGCTGGTCCGCCTGGGCCCGGCGCCCGCGGTGGTGATCGACCCAGATGTTTTGTGCAATACGATACATCCAACTATCGAGACTCGTTCCGGGCTTCCATTGGTCAAGGTGCGCGAGGGCGCGCTCGCACGTGTCCTGTACGAGGTCATCGGCCTTATCTTTGTCGCCGGTCAGCGCCAGTGCGAACCTGCGCAGACGCGGCAGAAGTTGAATCATCCGCGACTGGATTTCATCCATCACGGCCCCCTCCCGCGACTGTTGGATACAACGCAACCTCCCGTAGATTATTCCTGAGCGCGGTGTTTTTGGGGCGAGTGTTGCGCCGCGAGCGCTCCGCCACGGCCGTCTCAGCCAAGGAGGCGGCCTTCGAGCTGAATGATACAGCTATCGATATTGTGCAGAATTTCTTCGGTTTTTTCGAGATTGCGCTCGATCTCCTTGATGTCCGGCAGGGTCTCGCGTTTGCCGAATGCGCGAGAGACACGCCTTAGAGTTGCGAAAAGTCCACGGCGGCGCGCTTCTCGCTCCGCCGCCTCTTCTGCCCGCTCAATTGTGCGCCTTGCCTGCAGCTCCTGCTTTGCGATTCGGCGCTTCAGTAGGGCCAGCTCCTTCTTTTTATGGCGTAGCTCCTTGATTGCCGCTTTGGCTTCCTTTTCGGATTTCACCTCGACCAGCACTTCGGTGCCCTCGATCTTGGCGAAGCGCATTTCTCTCAGTTGCATGCTTTAGGCTCATTCCCCGACCAGTGGGCGAACCCTACACGCTGGCGATTGGCCCGTCAGCAGGGTCCCGAAAGGGGAGCGCACGGGGGTTTCCACTTTCCTCCAGGCCCTCTATGGAGAGGGATACCGGGAAAAATGAAGAGGCAGCTTTCGCGTCCATGACGACAAAATCGAGCGAACCAGCAAAGGGCCTCCGGGCCGCAATCGTGCCTGTGACGCCGTTTCAGCAGAATTGCACGCTGCTGTGGGACGGCTCGTCAATGGCCGGAGCCGTCATAGATCCCGGCGGAGATCTCGATCAGATTCATAAGGCCATCGACGAACTTGGCGTCAAGGTCGAGAAAATCATCATTACGCACGGGCATATCGACCATGCGGGCGGCGCGTCGGATCTCAAGAGCGCGCTCGGCGTTGAGATCGAGGGGCCGCACACGGCGGATCGCTTTCTGCTCGACAATCTTGCCAAACAGGGCGCCGCCTATGGCATTCCGGCCAAGCCGGTTACGCCCGATCGCTGGCTCGAAGAGGGCGATACCCTCAGCATCGGAGGCCATGAGTTCGAGGTGCTGCATTGTCCCGGCCATTCACCGGGGTCGGTCGTGCTGGTCAATCACGCGCATCGCCTGGTCATCATGGGCGACGTTCTTTTCCAGGGGTCGATCGGCCGCACGGATTTCCCGTACGGCGATCACGATGCGCTCATCAGTGCGATCAAAACCAAGCTTCTGAAGCTCGGCGACGACTACACCTTCATCTGCGGACATGGACCGACGAGCACGATCGGCGCGGAACGGCGCGGCAATCCGTTTCTGACGTAGGAGCAGCTCGGCTGCTCAGCGCGGATAGCGCAGCTCGAGGCAGCCGAAGATACCGCATTCATTCAAAGCCGTGCCGTATCCCGTCGGGCTGCCGTCGTTGTTCTCGAAGATGTCGACGGTTTCGACGCGCAGCGTTTCGCTGCAAGTGCGGCGGCAGGGCACCCAGGTTCCTCGCGGCAGCCGCACTTCATAGCCGGTGCTGGTCACGCGAACGGGACCGGACACCGTGCCGTTGCCGAAGCGGCTGACAGCGACGGCAACGTCGCGCTCGGGCGGGCGACGCCAGCCGGCATCCGCGGGAAGCGCGGCCAACAAAGTTGCCGAAGCTGCACCAACGATCGCCAAACCGAGCGAGGCATAACCCGTGCGTGCGGTCATGAAGTCTTCTCCCTTGCCGTCAGCTGCTCTTGGCGAACTGCAGGTTCACACCGGTGAAGCCCGGTCCGCCAGTCGAAATTGAGACGGTCTGTTTTGTGCCCGTCGTCGTGACGTTCATCGAACCAGAGAGCGCGCCGGTGAACTTCAACTGGAAACCGCCCTCAGTCTGCTTGCCGCTGACGTTGCCGGTCTGGTTGAACTCGCGCTCTTCCCACGTGCCGGTGATCGTACCGCCGGCGCTTTTGAGATTGGCGCGCATGTTGATCTTGAACGAGGCGTTGCCGCAGTTGATGGCCATGCCGAGGGCCGAGCCAGCCTTGGCATTGTAGTAGCCCTTGCACTTCAGACGCTCGCTCTTGCCGTTTTCGAGGCGAACACTGCCCGTGCCGGCCCATGCGCCATCCAGCGCCGCAAAACTTGCGTCCGCCGCACGGACTTCAAACGAAGCTAGGGTCATCGCAAGAACTGCAGCAGAAACGGCCGCACAACGTATACGTATCACTTGAAGCCTCCCCAAGGCGCATCGCCACCAAAAACGGCGCCAGTATCAGTCAGCCCTCTCAAAACACTCTTATCATTGCCGATAAACTTTACGGTGGTTCCGATGCAACACGGGTTCGTCCGTCGCAAAGGGTCAACTGGGCAATACCGTATGGCTTCCAGGCGGCTTTTGAAAGGCCGTATTCACCTATTTATTTGAATGAGCTGAGGTTTTTTCAGTGATTAGACCCGGAAGCTTCGTTCCCTGAGGACCGATTTCCTTCATGGCGTCCCGGCAGCTCCACTCGTGAAGGAGGCGGCAGGGGTTCGGCCCGCCAGCGTTGCGGCAGGAACTTGCTTCCCGCCATGCCGTCAGCACCTTGTCCGCCTCGGCCTGGAACGCGGTTCGTTCCGCACCCCCGAATTTGTCGGGGAGCCGGGTGGCAGCCGGGGTGGTCTCTGCGCCATAGCACATCAGAGCCACACCTAGCGCCTGGCCATAACGGGCTCCCGCCTCTCGGGGATCAAGAACCGTATTGGCAGCTTGGGGTTGCTCAGGATTGGCTGGTTCTCCGGCCCACACCAACGAACCAAAGCAAAGGGTCAACGTAATTGCGCAGATGGCTCCCAGCTTGTGCATCGCGTCCTCCGTTTTTGCCTCTTACGGTCCGGCCTAGGGGGCGGATCTCTGGACAAAAGCAATGGCTGGCGGAAAGCGGGGGCAGTTGCGGGGTGCGCGAGGCGGAGTAATGTACGGATTAAGAAACGATATAACATTTAGAGGAAGCAGAAAATGAGATGGGTCGGGGTCATTGCGGCGATAGCTTGTATCGCGAGCAACGCTGCACGTGCGGAAGAGGCGCGCCTGCCGGAGCGGAAAGCGGGTCTGTGGGAATTGCACACCATCATGGACGAGGGGCTAGGTCCCAAGGATCAAGCACTCACCATGTGCATCGACAGCGACATGGAACGAAACACGGTTCTTGCCAGCGAGTCGGAGCACGCGAAGCAGTGCTCCAAGTATGAGATCGCGCGCGACGGCGACAAGACTGTCGTCAACATGTCCTGTCAATTCGGGAGCCGGCAGGTCATGAGCCGGACAGAAATGTCCGGTGATTTTCAGACGGCGCTGACCGTGAAAATCGAAAGCACAACATCCGGGGACCACAATGGACAGAGCGTTGCGGTGAAGCGCACGATTACGCAGACGGGAAAATACCTGGGAGAGAACTGCGGTGATCTCGTCGGCGGACAAGCAAAGGGGCCGGACGGAACGAAGGTGATGGTGCAGTAGCGAACCGCTCTATCGGCGAGGACGCACAAAAGAAAAAGGCAGCCGCGAAGCTCGTGGCTGCCTTCCGAATTCAGGAGCGTCGGTAAATCAGCATCCGTGGTTGCGGAGGCAGCGGCGCTGCTTCCAGGTACCCCAGCCCCAACGATCTGCGCAGATGTTGCGCCACTTCCAGCACCGGCCTGCGTAAGGGCGATGCCAGTGGCGATGACCAACCTCCAGGAGCATTGACGCGTTGGCGCCTGCAGCCTGGTTTGTGGCTGTCAGGGGTATCGCCGTTGCGGCTGATGCCGCCTGCGGTGCCAGCGATGCGCCGGTTGCGATGAACGCGGCGACTGCGAGAGATTTCAACATCATGATTGTCCTTCCCGTACGATTTGAGCCCTCGGCATGTAAGGCTTTTGTACGTGGCAGGACCGGGCAAAAGAACGGCGCGTTGCTGACAGGTTGTTCAGGAAAACAGGCCCGGGTCGGAAAAATAATGCGATGGCTGAGAATATCCCTAGCGCGCCTAGCGGCCTAGACGCGCGCGCCGCGCGACAGGCTTTCGTCGATGCGGTCGACGGTGTCCTTCGCCTCCTTGAGCCCGAGATTGAGTGCCGTGCGACACGTTCGGATGGCCTCGATTTTCTGACCGCTCAACAGAAGCTGTTCGATCCCGGCGTGTTGCTCGGGAGTGAGGCGCGCGATGTTGTCTTCGGAGGTAATACCTGCGGCGACGCGCCGTTGGCGAGCCGCCTCTCTCCGGCGAGGATCAGATATGGCTGCAGTGATGCGACCCAACGCAAAGCCGGCAAGGAACGTCAGGACGACGGTTACGAGCGAAAAGGACTGCTCGATCATGGTGTGCGGAACCTATCCGAGCGGGCGGGAGGAGTTGCGGCACCCTAATGCGCGGTCAATGCACCATCAAGGCGTATTCGTTCTTCACGCGCGATACTTTTCCCGAGGGTCCGCGCGGAATGTCGGGCACGATTTCTATTGATATGTCGATGGTGTTTTCGAGACCCTCGGAGCGCACGTGCTCCATCACCAGCTTGCGAATGTAATCGGTCGAGAGTTGCTTTCCCGACAAGGGAACGGCGCGGATCAGGAAGCTGCGCGGGCCAGTCTGAACGATCTGATGCTCAGCCAAGTCAAGGACGTGATGGAGGGGAGCCAGAAAGACGTAGTACGGTACTTCGCGCTTCACGCCGCCTTCCTCGATCCAGAGCAAATCCTTGCTGCGACCGCTGATCTTGGCAATGCGTTGGAACGGACTGCCGCATGAGCAGGGAACGTCGCTCATGGTGAGGCGGTCATCGACCTCGTAGCGAATGATCGGCTGAGTGCGATTGTAGAGATTGGTGAGCAGCACTTTGCTTCCTTCGACGCCGGGCGGAACGGGGCGGTTCTGCTCATCGACGACCTCTAGGATCGCGAGGTCCGCGTTGACGTGCGCGCCGCGGCCGGTGAGACAGCCCGACGATAGAACCAGGCATTCGCCCATGGCGTATTCGTCGGCCACGTGTGCGCCGAAAATCTCTTCGAGCCGTTCAGCCACTTCGTCAGGCAGGGGCTCGGCGACGTTGGTGATCTGCTTCAGGCAGCCGAGTGCGCGGAGGTTCATGCGCCCTTCCGCCTCCTCGCGTCCGAATGCCTCGAGGGCGCTGGCGTAGCCGGTGATGTAGTGGGGGCGGAAATTTTCAAGCTTGCGAATGTTCTTCGCCATCGGCTCGGAAACCGTGAGGTGCAGGATCTTGAATCCCGGCGAGATGAATTTCGGCATATAGGCGAACGCGGCGGCGCTGGGGTAGAAGCCGGGCGCGATGGTGAGCACGGCCATCCGGGCCGGCTTGAAAAGGCGGCCCAAATGCGGAAGGAAGCGCCGCTTCAATTTTGTTCCTCGCGCAAATTGCACGGCGAAGACGAGGTTCAAGGCTTCGCGATCCTGCACGATGAGCGCAGGCTGGCCTTGGCTGCCCGACGTGTGGCTCACGCCGTATTTACCGAGATAGAGCTTGCCGAGGTTCTGCTTGTCGTCGACGAACGCCGACAAGTCAGCCTTCTTCAGGCGCGGGTCGGTAACGAGGTCGTCGTAGTTCGCCATCATTTCCGATTTGGTCAGGACGGGAAGATCGGAAATGGAGCAGTGCTCGAGATCCAACCCTGCCAGCCGGCGACGATAGAATGGCGAGTGCTCTGCCGCGTGAGCCAGGATGGCGCGGAAGTTCTGTTCCCGGGTTTCGCGGATCTTTTCTGCGTCATACCAGAACGGGTAGAGCTTCTGCAGCATGACGGCGAAGCGGATGAGGCTTAACATCGGCAGTCTCCCGTTAGGCTCCCTCGCAACATTAAACCGCGGCAGGTTGCTCTGGTTTCATGAAGAATTCTGAGCCCACACGGAATTCTAGTCCGAAGTGGCGATGGGCGCGCGCTGAAACTCAGGACACTCCAGTCCGTATTCGAAGCAGTGGCGGTGTGCGGCGCACGCCATTGCAACATTCGAAGGAGGCAACCGTGCGAACTTTGGTAAATGCTCTGATCGATTTTCCGGAGCGGGCATCATCCGTATTCAGTTGGTTGCCGCCTCTCTTCGCGCGGATTGTGGTCGGATGGGTTTTCATGTGGTCCGGATGGGCGAAGCTCAACAATTTGCCTCAGATGATCCAGAATTTCACGGAGTGGGGCATACCCTATCCTGAGATCATGACGCCTTTGGTTTCCGGGGTGGAATTCGTAGGGGGCCTGCTGCTCCTGCTAGGCCTGTTTACGCGCCTCGCGGCAACGCCCCTGGTGATCGTCATGATTGTCGCTGTCATCAGCGCGAAGCTCGATCAGGTGGACTCGCTCGAGACACTGCTCGGGTTCGAGGAACTCGCCTACATGGCGCTGTTCGGCTGGCTCGCGGTTTCCGGCCCCGGACCCGTCTCGCTCGATGCGTTGCTGCAGCGTCTTTACAAAGGCGTTCCGCTTGGCGCGCCGGTTCGAACGTGAGGGCATCACGCGCTTTCACGATGGGCGTGATCGTCCGCACCTGCATGTGAACGCGTGTGATTGGGAATGCGGGATAGATCTTCCTAGATAGACGTTATCGAAGGGCGGCTCGGCGCGCCGCTAAACTGCATTGAAGGAGGATTGCTATGAAAACCTGGACCGCTCCGGACGTTCGCGAGCAGAACGTCGGCCTCGAAGTCACGAGCTATCTGCCGGCTGATATCGACATTATCTAACTATCCGGCGGAACAGAGAGCGAGCGGGTCTCGTTCTCCCTGCCATGTGTCTAAACCGGCCCTGTCGCGAGATGGGGCCGGTTATTTCGTGCGGCTTGCGCCAGGACGAACGGCTGCCTACATCGGATCGGACGTAAGCAAGGGATCCCACAAATGAGTACGCCCTCAGCCGCGCTTTCCGGACAGTTTTCGATTGGCGGGGACCTTCCCGTGCATCGGCTTGGGTTCGGGGCCATGCGCATCACGGGCGATGGCATCTGGGGAGAGCCTGCGGATCCCGCAGAAGCACTGCGCACGCTGAAGCGCTTGCCGGAACTCGGCATTGACTTCATCGACACGGCGGATAGTTACGGGCCCGAAGTCAGCGAGCGGCTGATCCGCGAAGCGCTTCACCCTTATAGAAATATGGTCATTGCTACCAAGGGCGGGCTGGTGCGAACCGGACCCAGCCAATGGATTCCCGTCGGGCGGCCCGAATATCTAAAACAACAGGTCATCCTCAGTTCGCGGCGGCTTGGCGTGGAGCGCATCGATCTTTGGCAGTTGCACCGCATTGATCCGAAAGTTCCTCAAAACGAGCAGTTCGACGCGATCCGCGCCATGCAGGACGAAGGCCTCATTCGGCATGTGGGCTTGAGCCAAGTGAGCGTTGCCGACATCAAGGCGGCGCAGAAGGTGTTCAAGGTCGCGACCGTGCAGAACCTCTACAACCTTGCCGATCGCAGCAGTGAGGACGTGCTCGACTATTGCGAGAAGGAAGGCATCGGCTTCATTCCGTGGTTTCCGCTGGCATCCGGTACGCTTGCGCGGCCGGGATCGGCGCTCGATGACATCGCAAGAAGGCACGGCTCGTCGCCGAGCCAAGTCGCGCTTGCTTGGCTCTTGAAGCGCAGCCCCGTCATGCTGCCAATTCCGGGAACGGGCAAGGTCAAGCACCTCGAAGAGAATGTCGCGGCGGCGGCCATCAAGCTCGCGGGCGCTGAGTTCGAGGAACTCAGTGCACTCGGCAGGGAGGCTCAACGCGCCGCGAGCTAGTCACCGGCCTCGCGCCGCGTTGGCGACGGCAACGGCAGCGTACGAAGCGTCTGTGGGGACGGTGGTCGGTTCTCCCGCATAGTCGATGGGCGACGGCGGCGGTTGTTCCGGTGCGCGGGGATGTGCCTGCGCTGCGGCGATCGCGGCGTAAGATTGCGCCGGTGCCGGCGCTGGCGATGGGGCGGGATTGCTTGCCGCGACCGGCGGCGTGAACGCGGGCGTTGGCGAAGCGGCCTTTGCTGGCGCGGAGGGCGCCGACGTTGTCACGGTCGTCTCGGCTTTTGGCGCGCGCCGGGTGAACAGGACGATCAAAAAGACGATTGCTGCGGCGGCGGTCAAGACAAGTGCGATGTCAGGACTGATTGGTCCCATTTGTTGTTTCCCCCCGGTGTGCGCGATTTTCTCGCTTATTTCATGAGGAGCTGGCATTCCGCCGATGCTCCGTCGGCGTACTCTGACGGTAAGTCGTGGCACCCTGTATTGAACTTTCGGGCAGTATCTTAGACCTCGCCACCAAAACGCAGTCCGCTGCTCCGAACGGAACAGCCTCCATCGTTGATTTCGCGCAAGCCGATAGCTCTGCGGCGTGATCCCCCCTCGAACGTGCGCCGCGAAGGCTTTCACTTTCAGAAGACGAACCGCATGTTACCCATTCCGCCGGGCCGGGCCCTTGGTCTGGCCGTTGCCCTCGGCGTTCTCGCTGCGCCGAACGTGAGCTTAGCCGCGATGGATGAGCCGCCTGAGCGGGCGCAGCTCGATTGCGCGGACCCTGTCAGCAAGGAAAAGCCAGGGTGCGTCCCCCCGAACCGTCAACTCAGTGACGATCAAATCTATGAGTCCGCCTCTACGAGCGCGAAGAACGGCGATTTTCAGGCCGCGCTCGCCATGGTGGCGCTGGCGCAGAACAAGGATGATCCGCGCATCCTGCGAGTGACTGGCTTCGCGACCCGCAAGCTCGGCGACGCGGATGGCGCCATGCCCTATTTTCAGAAAGCGCTCGAGATCGATCCGGGCGATACGAAAACCCGCGAATACATGGGTGAGGCGTTCCTTTCACTCGGCGAGTTGGCGAAGGCGCGCGAGCAGCTTCGTGAAATCGAGAAGCACTGCGGCGTCGCCTGTGACGACTATCAAACGCTGGCCGACGCGATTGCCGCGTCTCACGTTCGCTTTCCGCGTGGCTGATGGCTCCGTGCTTGGAAGGCTTCGGACCGCCGGAGCGACGACTGTTCGCTCCGGCGCATTGGACAGTGTTCGTCTTCAAGACGCGTGTTCCGGCACCCTGCCCGATCGCTCCGCATTACGCCGCGAGTTCGGCGCGGTCGTGCTTTCCTTCCTCAACCTCCTCGATGATCTTGGCGACGAAGGCATCCAGGTCGCCCGGATTGCGGCTTGTGATCAGGCCCTGGTCGGTAACCACACCTTCATCGCGCCAGTCTGCACCGGCGTTGAGGAGGTCCGTCTTGATTGTATTGTAGGATGTCGCCTTCCGGCCGCGAACAGCATTGGCTTCGATCAGGAGCCACGGCGCGTGGCAGATGGCGGCTACCGGTTTTCCTGAATTTACAAAGGCTTTGATCAGCTCCATCGCCTCGGGGATGCCCCGCAGGGTGTCCGGGTTCATCTGGCCGCCCGGCAGCACGAGGGCATCATAGAAGCTTTCGGATGCATCGGCGAGCTCGCGGTCGACGGGCACGCCGTTGCCCCAGTCCTTGTCCTTCCACCCGCGGATTTCCTTTTTGTCTTTGCGTTGCTTCGGCGCGACGACATGCACCAGGGCGCCGGCCTCCTTGAGCTTTGCGCGCGGCACTTCGAGTTCCGATTGCTCGAAGCCGTCGGTCGCGAGAATGAGGATCTTGGCTTTCGATATTTTTGGCATGGATGACTCCTGTCACTTTTTCGGGGGGACAGGAAAAACGGATGGCGCGGCCGTGTGGTTCCCCGATTGGGGGTGGCGCTAAGCCGCTGTCATGAATTGCCGATTTTGCGTGGGTCCTGCTCGGCGCGGGTCGATAGGTAGAGAACCGTCAGCAGCAGTGCCAGCGTGACGAGGGACGCAAGCTCACGCGGGAGATCGAGGCCGCCCTGGCTGGTTGGTTTGGTCAGAAAATCACCAAACGTTGCCCCAAAGGGCCGCGTGAAAACGAACGCGATCCAGAACAGCAGAACATCGGAAAGGCGGCTGAAATAGTGCAACGCGGCTACGACGGCGATGACGCCCGCCGTCACGAGCGCGCCTTGGATGAAGGTAAGTCCGCCGTCGTCGACCAGGAAGTCTCCAAATGCGGTGCCGAGGCTGTTCGAGAACAAGACGGCGATCCAGAAGAGGATTTCGGTGTCGGTTCGAACGATCGGGTAGACGCGCAGGCTGTGATCGCGGACGTACCAGAGCGCTAGCGTCAGGGCGAGCCCGCTCGCCAAAATGACGGAGCCCCACATGTAGCCCAGATCGAGCGAGCGATCCATGAAGTCGGAGATTTCAGTGCCGGCCGTCGTGGTCGCGATGATCGCGACCCAAAAAAGCAGGGCGTGAAAGCTTCGACTGATCTGAAAATAGAGAATGGCAGCGAGAATTGAGAACGTGATCGCCAGGCCGGCGTAGTAGCCGAGATCGAGCGTCATGGAAATGTAGTCGCCCGCGGTTTCGCCGAGCGTCGTGGCGAAGATCTTCATGATCCAGAACGCGAGCGTGATCTGGGGCACCTTGGAGACTTGCCAGGTATCCTGCCGGGTCGCCAAGTCCATGCCGCCTCGCTCCGGAGTTCGTGGGCCGGATGCTCCTTGGCTTACGAAGCTGACAGTCGGCTTACAGCGCGCGTTGGAAGGTTCAATCGGTAAGATTCATTTTGCGGCTTCGCCCGGAATCGCAGGCGAGAGTGGGCCCGACGGATTGGCGGGGGACTTGTGCAGGAACGTCATCGTCAAAAAAGCGCCAGCCCAAGAGCCGATCGCGGCAAAGACGATGTAGACCCAATTGTTTGTGTAGGAGATGACAGCGAAAGACGAGAGCACATACCAAAGACTGCTCCAGTTCGCCGCCCAGATGCGGCGCCGTGCAATGACGGCCGAGGTGAACATCACATAAACGGCATCCGTGGCGGCCGTCGCGATAACCACGCCGAGGGCCAGCAGGGGATCGATTTGCGGGAACATGACTTGCTCTCCAATAGGGACGAGCGAGCCTCGCCCCTCGCGCAGGGCAAATCAAGCCGCGCCTTGGCACAGGCTGAAGGGCATGGATGTCTCGCGGACCGCCGCGCTAATCCACCCAGAGGTGGCGGCTTCTATGCCAGTTCTCGAGCGACTGCTTGGGATAAAGCTCGAATGTCTGGTCGTGCTCCTTCACGTCCGGCTCGACCCATCCCGGCTTGAACTTCAACATCAGGTGGACCGACGAGGGCGGCTTGGGCAGGTCGCTATCAATCGCCGATGCGAACGGATGGACGAGGTCAGGCCACTCCGGTGAAAAAAGCCAGAGGGCCGTTCCGCAGCGGGAGCAGAAATTCCGCTCGGCTGTCGAAAGCTCGCAGGTGCCGTCGTCCTGGCGGATCTCGGCGCGAAAAATACGGATCGCCTTATGAGGGTCTTCGATCTTGAGTGTGCGCGCGTCGGCGCCGAGATTGATTGCGTAACCACCGCCGCCGTCCGTCTTGCGGCAGATCGAGCAATAACAGCGCTGATAGGGGACGGGCGTGTGGCTTTCGCACGTGAACCTAACAGCGCCGCAGCGGCAAGAGCCCTTCAAGGTCGTCGGCATGGACCACCTCCGAGTTTCACTAACTAACGATCCAGGCGCTCGTTTGGAATGTTGGATTGCGGAGTAGCGCAAATTCACAGGCGTAATTGGCAACGGATTAAAAACTCCGTTTGCAAAGCATTAGTTTCAATTGAGAAACTTGGCCTGCGTCACGGCCAAAAGGTCGATGACCCCGACCTTTGAATGGCTCGATCCCTGGCATCCTGCCGGGGACGACGACACGCACTCGGCTTTGGAGCGCCAACTTCGAATTCGACGTGAGTTTCCGTCCTGGCCAGTGCCGTCGTCGACGAGGTGCCGCTCAAACGAGGCGGTCAAGAATTCTCTTCATCTCGGTCGCATTGAAGGCCCGAAGGGTTTGCGTGCGCACGTAGCCGCGCTCGGCGACGCTCATGGAAAGGGCGGTTGCCGTCTCGTCGTCGGCAGCCTCGCATATGGCGACGACATCCGTCGGGCCGAGGGTCCAATACATGTCCCTGACGGTCACCCCAACCTTACTGGCCATTTCCTTGAATTTGTCCGAACGGCCAACGGTGTCCTTGACATCGTGGGCTCCTTTTTCCGTGAAGGATGTGAGCACGACATACGTTGGCATGGGAGCCTCCGGGCTGGGCGGCGCTCCGTCCCCGTCTTGTGCCACAGTAATCGTTTCATTGCCGGAAGGGTAGCGCGGGCTGCGACCGGCTTGACCGCGCGGACGGTGATACTACTTCACCGTACGTGCCAAGGCGCGGTGGGGCCCGCGGCGGCCTTTCGGCTTTGTCATGCGTGCCATCATCCAGATCACGCCGGCAAACACCGGTGCGGTGCTCAGAACGTAGGTTCCGACGAGGATGACCATTTCAGCATCGCTCCTGACGCAGGTCGCTGTGCATTGCCTTTTTTGTAGACCTACAATCGGTTCGCCGTTCCTGGTATAGCCCGAAAGACCAGTTCTCGACGTCCAAGGCGTCGTATACTCCTGCCGAGATGAAAGAAAAGGTCGGTAAATTTCAAAGCCTTCAGGCGCTCCCGGTCAGCATCGCCGTGCTGGATGCGACGGGGCGTATCGTGGCTGTCAACGAGGCCTGGAGGGCATTCGGCGACGACAACGGCCTAAGCCTGCCGAATTCCGGCGTAGGGGAGAGCTACCTCAAATATTGCCCTCCGCTCGACCAGGATGAAGCCGGGGACCTCGCTCGCCAGCTTCAAGATCTTCTCGAGGGCCGGAGCGAGATGATCACCATGATCTATCCTTGCCATTCACCGACGAAAAAACGCTGGTTTTTCCTGGTTGGCATGCCGCTGTCTATCGAGCGGCCGAATGGCGTGGCTATCCTCCATGCCGAGCTGACGAACCTTTTACCTTCCGCCGGCGGGCCGGCGTCGGCCAGTGGCGCCGGCGTCATCGGCGCCATCGAGCAGTCGATGACCGATACTTTGGCGGCGCAATTGCGCACCATGATCGACGCGCCCAGCAAAGGAACGCTGCTTGACGGCGATCCTGCCTCGAAGCTCAGCAAGAGGCAGATGGAAGTTCTGAAGCTGCTAGGCGAAGGCAAGTCGAACGTCGAGATCGCCAATGCCTTGTTCCGCTCCCCTCATACGATCAAGCTGCACGTCTCGGCCATCCTGAAGCAGCTCAATCTCAAGAGCCGCACGCAGGCCGCGCTCCTGGCTTCGAAGCTCTGGCCGGGCGAGAAGTAGCCCGCCGTGAGGGGGCGTTACGCGCTCGCGTCCCGTTGCGGAACCGACGATTTGATGGTCGGGGGCGTGATGCCCATCGAGACGTAGACGCTCATCAGCTCGTCGATGCCGCCTTCGGCTGGCTCGATCCAGGAGGACGGGACGTAGACGAGCGCGCCGCCGAACGGCACGGGCGCGGATGGGATGAGGACGGCGAGATAGTTCTCGTCGCCGATGCGGATCGGCGTTTTCGACGGGAGAAGCGCAAGCACCGCAGCTCCGGGCTTGCCCCCGAAGAAGCACCATGCCGGGCTCATGCTCTTCAGGCTGTCACCGTTCTTGGTGTCGACGATCGATACGAAGCGGCTCGATAGATCGTAGACGTTGGAGACCAGCGGCACGCGGCGGATCAGGCTGTCGAACAGCGATGCAACCCATGCGCCGAGCCGGGAGTGGACCAAAAGGCCGAGGGCATAGATCGCGCCGACGATCACCGCGAGGCCGATGAAGTAGGGCACGATCTCGGACGCGCCGATTCCGAACCCGAGTGACGAGAGGAAGCGGCCGAAGGCGCTGCTCGGCCCGAAATACTGATTGATCAGCGCGAGCAGCCAGCCCGTGATGAAAACGGTGAGCAGCAGCGGCAGCGCGGCCAAAAGGCCAGCGAGGAAAATGCGTCCGATTCTTCTCATTCTGCTGCTCCATTTGGATCGCTGACAATTCGGCGAGCGTAGACGGAGCGTCTTTCAGACCGGGAGAGTCGTCAAGTTGGCCGGCACGTCGAGCCAGGCATGACACTGATTGTGGGCGGCCAATGCGAGGTACGGGCGTCTCCGCCCGTACCCTTAGTTTGCTCGGCCGCGGTTCACGGCTAGGTGCGGAGTTTATTTATGGCCGTGATGGTGTTTGTGACCGTGGCCATGGTGATGGTCGTGCCCCTTGCCGCCGTGACGCTTCTGACACGAGGATTTTACAACCGGATTGGGAATGTTCTTATCAGCCCAGTCCAGGAAGAAGTCGAACTGTGCAAGCGCCGTCGATCCCAGCATGCCCATATGGGTGTGACCCAGGAACTTACCCTTGAAGCGCTTGTCCTCAGCGTCGATCGCTAGCGCCGGCCCAACTTTACGCGTGGGGCTGGCGTTCATCGCGGCAACGGCGGCGTAGTTTCCTTGACGCGTTGCCAGCGGGCGATAGTCACCGTTCATCATCAAGAACGGAACGGTGTCGAAGTCCGAGCCGACTAGGCCGGCTGCCGCGAGATCCGTCGCACCTTCAGGTGTGATGATGCCCTTCAGCAAGTGCAGCTTGCCGCGCTCTTTGAGCACGCGGACCAGATGCAGAGACGATGGACCCGATTGCGAGTGGGGAGCGACGATACCGCCTCCGATTCCCTCTAAGAGATCGGCGAGTGCAATTGGAAGCCACGTGTTGTTCGGAGCGACCTGCTGGGGAGTGCACTTCGCGCATGTCGAACCGGGTAGCGTTACCTCGGCGTTCGGGACGAGCTGCTTATAGTACTCCAGACCGAGGTAGACGTTGTTAGCGGCATTCGGTGCCGGCCCGATTGCACCTTTACGAGCTACGAGATTGGGATCGGCAGAATCGGGAACCGGGGGAATGGGGAACTTCGGAAGATAGTTCCCGTGGGCTGGCGACGGCTGCAAGGGGTCCTCCGCAGGATCCGGATCGCCGGGGTCGCTGTGCCGGATCATCTTGCCGTCTATGATCGAAGTGCCATTGATGATGTGGCCGAACCACGTGGTCCAAGCCCCATTGTCCGTGATGCGCCCGAACGTCGGCACCAAGTCCCAGTTGTTCGTCGCCTTTGCCTCGTGAAGCACCGAATGGTCGAAGCCTGAGCGTCCTCGTCCCGGCTGATCCATGACGAAAGACGCGAGGTTGTTGCGCACGGCGTACGAATGCCAGCCTTCCTTTCCGTCAGGCGTCGAGTCCAGCGCAGCGCCAGTGTGGGTCGAGCCATGCACGAAAATGATCGGCCATTTGCGGCGCTTTTTGGGGATCTGGAACTGGACGTAAGACTGTCCGATGGTGATCTGCTGCGGAACGCCTGCAGTGGGACCTGCCGCATACTGCGTAACCTTCGGCACGCCGCCGACGAAGAAGGAGCCCTGGTCACAGACGTCCAGCGGTTGGTCCAGATAGGGGTTCTCGAGAGGATTTTCCCAAGCCGATGCCGCCGTGGCGAAGACGGCACTCATGAGTGTCGCCGTTACTGCTGCGAGCGTTCCTTGTCGCGATCTTTGACGCATATGTTTCCTCCAATTTGATATTGGGTCCGCCGGCATGGATCGCCGTGCACACCTGTCCCCCCGACTCGCGCCGGCAGGTGGAAGAAGTGGCGGACCGTCGCCGGTGGCAGTGGTGCGCGTCGTGTGCACCTGCTTTCGGCGGTGACGTCAGAAGATGTTTGTGCGAGGGCTCTGGCTCGGCGAGCAGCGAACGTGTGCGAGCAACGAGCGAACTTTTCGAGGAGAATTATGAGAAAGGTGAGAAATGTGAGTGCTGATTGACCGTTTACTGTTGGTCGCGAACGAAGTTGGGCAGCCCTGTCCTCGCAACTGCCGGGACCTTGTTCGTGACGACCGCTGCATGATGGCCTGAACAAACTTGCTCTCGTCGGGCGGCGAGGCGAGGTACGTGTCGGAGGAGACACGCTCATTCCCGATTTAATTCAGCTCGGCGAAATACCTTTGGATGGGTGCCTGTGCGCCGATCCAATTGCGCGTAAAAGTGCAGGCTCGGTACTTTTCCTGAGGGTCCTCGCATGTCTATGCTTCGTCTGTCGGTTCTTTCGCTAACTGCGGTGATTATGTGCGGTCAGGGCG
>VFQP010002435.1_pt1 | contig 20773 bp, 19 predicted proteins | sample 3512351 | NCBI WGS metagenome assembly VFQP01 (sample SAMN10412372, study PRJNA504923) | tailings metagenome | isolation source: Relicate 1 Philex TSF1 revegetated site | place: Philippines: Tuba, Benguet | collected 2017-08-29
TTCTAAAAAAGCAATAATTTTCTGTCATCAAAAAAACAAGCACGCTTAAATCGCTCTAAAAGAGGTTGGTTTTTGTGCTGATTTTTGGATTGTTATCGAAAATGCAGGGTTGTGCAACAGTTACCCTTGTTAGCAGAAGTTTTTTATCTCGTGATTTCTATAAACTTTGGATTTGTCCATAAATTTTCGAGTTGTGGAAAATTTTTAGCGTCTTCCTTAAGTTCAGGCTCCAGGCTAAAAGTTGTTTTTAGAAGTTCTAAACTATCATCAATTTTTCCTTGAAGATTTTTCATTATTCCCATTTGATAAAAGTTCCACGAAAATTCTTGTGTTTTATTCAAATTATCATACAACCTTATCGCTTCATCATATTTTCCAAGACCTTTTAGATATAAGCCTTTGTTATATAATAATTGATATTTGGCTTCTTCTTTTACTCCTTTTTCAATTAAATCAAATTGTTCTAATGCTTGTTTTTCAGGAAGTTTTGCAAATGTGTCCAACATTAATTGGATTGCTATATTTTCCGAATAGTAATTTGATAATAAAATCTTAACTGAGCTTACAGCCTCATCGATTTGGTTTTGCTTTAGGTAAAATTGAATAATGTAAATCAATGCATTCGGGTTTTCATAATCTTTTGCTAAAATGTCCTTTATATTCTTAATAAATTCACTTTCATCAATCTTGTTTTCTTGAAATAAATCAAAGACTATGTCAACCTTATTGTCAATAATTTGTTTATGATTTGGTTCTATTTCGAGAGCTTTATTGGTAAAAAACAACGCTTGTTCGTTATCATTTTTCAAAGAATATAGCTTTCCTTTGTTTGCGTAAGCTAAAGTTGCATTTTCATCTAACTCAATAGCTTTGTCAAATAATTCCAAAGCATTTTCTAAGTCGCCTCTCTCCATTTGATATGCTCCATATCCGATATATTTATCAACTTGCTCCTTATCTACATTTCCTTTTATATGCTCTGAATTAGGTTTTATTTTGATATCCGAAATTATTCCAGAGTCTAACTTCTCTTGAAATTCGTTAACCATTTCAGAATTTATGTTTTCAAGTTTAACAACAATTTCTTCAACTTGTTCAATACTTAAACCCTCTTTGAGAAGTTCCGTTTTTACACTTTCATAGCTATGATTGTTCTTAAAATAAAAATTTTGTACATAATCCAGAATTTCTCTTTGATATTTTTCACTTTCAAATTTAGTTTGGTCAATCCCTAAGTTTTGAGAAGAAGAGTTGTTTGAGTTCTTGTTCAGAAATGTTTTTGTTCTTTCGAGGATAAAATTTATTTGTTCGTCATTTAATCCAATTTTTTTCAACTCGTAAATCGCAACTTTAGGATTTAGATTATTTTCTTTCAATTTCCATAAAGTCAAGGCGCACAGCTCATTTTGGAATTGTACAGAATTAAATTTGGTATCTTCAATACCTTTGTTTTTTTTCTTTAAAAAGTCAAATAGTCCCATATGATAGTGATAGGTTAAAATTTCTGCTAACTTGTATATATGCGCTACTCTATGGCGCCAATCCACCCAGAATAGGAGGTGTTTGCGAAGTTGAGTAGCGTATTATTTTATTCTAAATATAGAAAATATTCATCAAACATCCTTTTTTGAGCAAAAACCGTCTGCATTGTTATGGTTAAAAGAAGTATAAATTTTATCTGTTTCATTCTGTCGTTTGGTTGTGGTCGTCTAAACTTGCCACCAGCGGTTTGTAGGTTTGAGTTGAACCTAATTTACTTGTACAAATTACCCACAGCACTAAACTAGATAAACTACATCAAATTATTGTGTTTGCACTTAGCTCGAGGCGTAACTTAAACCTGTTGTTAAGTGTGGTTATAAATGCCCAATATTCAGCTCTTTAAAAAGTTCAACAATTCGCTTGCGTCCTAATTTGCTAAAACCTTCGGCAGGATAGGTATACCCCTCTCTTATTTTAATTTGTTTAGTTTCAGTTGCAGGTATTTTCATCGATGAGCTTAGCCGGTTACAATCTAAACAAATACTTACGTGCCCTATTGGAGTGTTATTTTTGAAAAATACCACAGCTAATCCAGGCTGGAAACAAAATGCTGGTGCTTCGCCATAAGTCGACGCAAGTCCTAAAAAAGTCGTTATTTGGTTGACTTGCTCTTGGTTTAGGTCTTTTTGTCCTTTTATGGTAGTTGCAAGAGCATTGTTTTCGTCAACTATACTAATTGGCGACTCTCCATAGAACCCTTGGTATTCATACGCTATAACCTTATCATATTTTAAATTCCGAAAAGGCAAACTAGACTTCTTATTGGTCGATACTATTTGTGCCAAACCTATAAATTTTTCTAGACTGTCGGCGGATATTCCCTGAATTGGTTGGGTGAAAATTGGTGGAGGTTCGGTTTCGGGAGTGTCAATAGCAACTTGATTACTTTTCTGTTCCTTTTTTTGAGTACAGCTAGAATATAGTATGAAGATTATCAGCAGAAGGATTATATTTTTCATTTAGTCACGTTAATTTTTGCAAATCAGTTTTGGGTAGCGTCGAAGTATTACACCTAACGGTTTCGGGCTTTGCGTTCGGGCGGGAAATCGAAGCACAGAAGTTTGTTCGGAGAGCTGAACTTTCTGTTACCAAAAAACTGTCAAGCGAAAACAAAACCCCGCCTATTGCCAATGTGCTGTTAACTGTTGTTTTTCTTTCTTCGTTTATAAATTATTGTCATTATTATTCCCAATGTCACAAGCCCTAAAAACCCAAGTCCATAAGTAAAGTATGATTTATTGGTGCTTTCTTTAGCATTGCTGGTCGTTGTTGAATTATTTTTATTTAGTTGTTTGGGTAATTTTGAAAGTCTTTCTACTTCTTTTATTCTTTGTTCAATTAGTTGTCCTGTATAGCCATATTTTTTTGCTTCTTCATAATCTGCTAAAGCGTCATAATAATTGCCTAATAAAAATGCAACATTCCCAATGTCAAAAAGAAGTTGAGCTACGATTTTTTCTTTTGGTTTTACAAATGATACTCTTTCATTAAGTTGATAATACAAAGCGTCAGAAAGCTTTTGCAATTCGTCTTTGCTTAAAGTTGATTTTGGTGTTAGTTCAATCCCAAAATTTGTGTTCAATAAGAAGTCTGTCGTAACAAATTGTTGTCCTTTAATTTTGGCTTCTAAAATTTTCACGTGTATCCATTCTGAATTTTTGTGTGATTTTGGGTCAATTTCAACAGATTTTTTAATCCATTGTAAAGCTTCTTCATTTTTCCCTAAAAGTTCATAGGCAGTTCCAATATTTGAAGCTGTTGAATATCTATTTGGTTCTAGTTTTTCAATTTCAAGATAAAGTTTTACAGCTTCATCGTATCTTTTAAGAAGTATTAATAAAAGTCCTTTGTCCGAAAGATAGTCAAGGTCTTTTGTTTTTTTGTATAAACTGTCAAGTTGTTTAATGCCGTCTCTAAAACCTTCGTCACTATTAAAAAGGTGTCCATAAGGAACATTTCCGTCCCTGTCTTCAAAGAGAAAAGTTCCATCTTTCAAAACCATACTCTCTCCATTCAAACAAGCAAATGTCTTGTTGAAAAAAAGTAAAGTCAAAATTGTTGTTATCAGAATTTGTTTCATTGTTGGTGTCTTTTAGAATAACAGCTAACGGTTTGCAGCTACCCGAAGGTGGCGATTTAGAAGCACTTCACGGTCAACCAAGCACAAACTTAGATAGAAGCACAAAGCTTGATTTAACCACTGAACCGCCACTTTTGGGTAGGTGCTGTTACCTGCTGTTGTTAATCTTCGTTCAGTCGTAAAAGTCTGTCCATTCATACGGTTGAGGATTTGTCAATTTGTAAATCATTTTTTCTCTGTCAGTCAAGCTTTGATAATACTTACTGAATTCAGTTAAATAATCTTCTCCTATTCCCATTCGCCAGAACATATCACTGCTGTCAACATTTGGAAATTTAGTCCAAGGTGATTGAAATGAATTATCAAGTGGTTTAAAGTGTCCAAACTCTTTTAGAAAATCTCTTGTCGCCATTAACGCAAAACCGAGCAGATTTTGTCCACGCCAAGCATAAATGTTTTCTATGTCATTGCTGTCTTGAGATAGCCCAATTCCCCAAATTGTATCTACTGGACTTGCTTCAACTAATATTCTGTTTTCTGTTTTTAATAAATAGTCAGCAAATTTTGGGTGTTGATTGAACTTGTGAATGTTGCCAAGTTTTACAATGTCAAATTTTTTCTCATTCCAAGTTTGCTCGTCATAACCTAAAACTTGTCGTCCAAGCTCTTTTGCTTCTCCTGGTTTTTCGCAACTAATGATTTTGTTAAAATTGTCTTTGTCACCAAACAACAATGCTTTGTGTGCCATCATCCAATGCTCTGCTGTCTTGTAAGTTATGTTGTCAACCGAAAATGGGCATTCAAACCATTGGCTAAAACAAAATTTTCCGACTTCTTCATTGTATTTGTTTGTGTGTCCCCAAAAGAAAATGTATTTCAAAGTGTCTCCACTTTCAAATTTTTCTGTCAGCCAATCTATGTCGTAATGTATCGTCATTTTCTAAGGTGTCGTTGTTTTACAATAGCAGGTAACTTGTATATATGCGCTACTCTATGGCGCCAATCCACCCAGAATAGGAGGTGTTTGCGAAGTTGAGTAGCGTATTATTTTATTCTAAATATAGAAAATATTCATCAAACATCCTTTTTTGAGCAAAAACCCCTTGCTGGTGCACGCGTGCCGCCACAATCTGGTTTATTGTTCCAACGGATCACTTAAATCTCTCTTAAAAACCAAGGTATCCAGACCAAAAGCAACGATGCACCTTTTAAAATCACAGCAGCAAACGTAGAAAGAACTGCGCCGCATGATGCTACCTCAAAAACGGCAACAACTTCTCCAAAGAGATCCCCAAATAATCGCAGGCCTGAAAAACAGTAATGGGCTGGCGTTTGTGCAAACCGTGGCAATCCCTAATCAATTGCAAAATGCGCTGACAAGTACGCTCGCTCTTGCCTGTAATCAACTTAAGGTCGGCAGTATAAAAAAATAAACGATGTAAAGGTCTACTCATAACTCAGTAGCTTCATTGGTAAAAAGACAATTGTTAATTTGATAATACAAATTTAACTCATATACAAATAGTTACAAAGAAGCACCTAGCTTTTAGCAAATTTTAAAGCCTTGCCGAACAGCCACTGCCAATTTCGTAGTGGGCCTTGCAAGCCACGTTTACATTTTGGCAATAAAAAACTTGAAACAGTATAAATTTGCCAACTCAAATTTGAGCTAATCGCCAGAAAAAATAATACAAAACGTAAATTTTCTGCTCAAATAACATAAGCGGTTGGGCTATGTGAGATCTCAAGCCCAAGTAAAAGCCAATAAAGTCACTCAAATCGGCCTTGGCCTTTGCGGTATAGATGCAATTGCTTTAGCACCAACTTTAAAGCAAAGGGCGCAGCCGAGAGTTTTTGGGTACTTTTTGCGGAAAAAAGTACCTGCCAATGCCCGGCATAGCTTGTGCCGATTAATCGGCAAGGAGAGGAAAGACTGTGTGCTGGCTTTTTATTTGAAATATCAATCCCAAACGTAGCAGCAACGGAGAACCGACGGTAGACCGACGGTGAAACAGTACCCCCTAAACGACAAATGCGACAAAAACGCACAAATAGCGCAAAAGAAACCCAAATGCGCCTAAAAGCGTCAAACGCGACAAGCCTTATTTTTTTCATTCGCAACTTTGCTGCATACACTAATTACCGGTAAAAAAGCAGTGTGGATTTTAATCAATTATTTACATTTTAAAACAGAACGAAAATGGCAAAGTCAGAAAACAACGAAGTAATGTTTGGTGCCCGCGGCAGGGTGGGCAACCTGGTGGTGTTCAAAAATTTTGGAAACAACCAAACGGTAATCGCCAAAAGGCCAAAACGACCAGATAATCCCGTGTACACGGCAAAACAAATAGAGGTAAAGCAAAGGTTTAGAGAAGCGGTGGCATACGCAAAGGGCGTCATCGGCAATCCAATGCTAACCGAAGACTATCAGGCTTTTGCCAAACCGAGCCTATCAGTATACAACCTAGCCTTGGCAGATTACTGCAAAAGCCCAGAAATCACTTTAATTGATACCAGTAACTATCAAGGTCAAATCGGTAACCAGATCAGGGTAAGGGCTATCGACAACTTTAGAGTTACGGAAGTGAAAGTAAGCATTTATGATAGTACCGATACCTTGCTAGAAAGCGGCATGGCTTTATTAAGTGCAAACAACCTCGATTGGATCTATGAAGCCACCGTCTTAAATAGCAGTTTGCTCGGCACCAAAATTATTGCCGAAGCCAAGGATACCCCTGGTAATACCACGCTAGAAACAATGGTGATTTAGATTTTACCCACCCTTCCCGAGCCAATATCGGGGAGGGTTCTTTATTGCGTATGAACAGCCGAAATTTAATCCAATAAAAACTACGAATACTTAATGCCTAAGCTCAACGCTCTAAATCATAAGTTGATACATTCATCAAAGCTTTCCCTATGCTGACGAAATAAGGGAGTAAAAACATAAAAAACCCCAAATTTACTTCGGGGTTTGTGGAAGTGGTGCCTGCTGGGATCGAACCAGCGACACAAGGATTTTCAGTCCTTTGCTCTACCTACTGAGCTAAGGCACCTCCCGATTGGGAATGCAAATGTAACTTCTTTTTTCTAAAAGCAAAATTTTATTGATTTCTTTCGATTAAACCTAGTAGCTATTTTAGCTTTCCAATACAATAAGCTAAGCATTGAAAAAAATAAGCATAAAAAAACCCCGAATTTACTTCGAGGTTTGTGGAAGTGGTGCCTGCTGGGATCGAACCAGCGACACAAGGATTTTCAGTCCTTTGCTCTACCTACTGAGCTAAGGCACCTCCCGTTTGGGATTGCAAATGTAGCTATCTTTTTTAAAACACAAAATTATTTTTTACAAATAATGTAATTGCCGTATAAATAGCACTTTTTCCGTCTATAAATCAGCGAATTAATTTTTAATAAAAACCATACTCAATTCATAACCGTTCTAAATTCACAAAATTATGCATGCATAGTAAATGTTTTAAAACGAAATATTTTAACTTCGTTGTACCATTACGCTAGATAAATTATGGTTTCACAAATTATATTCGTCATTTTAGCCCTGGCTGGCACAGCATTATTTGCTTACAATGCTCGCAAGGTTATCCGCAATATTAAATTGGGCAGGCCGGTTAATCGTACCGACAAACCGCAAGAACGACTGATGACAATGCTAAAGGTTGCTTTTGGGCAAACTAAAATGGCGGTTAGACCAATACCTTTCTTTTTACATTTGGTGGTGTATCTGGGTTTCGTCATCATCAACCTAGAAGTTTTAGAAATTGTAATAGACGGTGCCTTTGGCACTCACAGAGTTTTCTCCGGACTGGGCGGCTTCTATAATTTCTTAATCGGAAGTTTTGAGCTATTGGCTGCAGGCGTTTGGCTCGCCTGTGCTATTTTCCTAATCCGCAGGAACATTGTAAAAATAAAACGTTTCTCTGGTGTAGAAATGAAAAGCTGGCCTAAATCAGATGCCAATTACATCCTCATTACGGAAATATTGTTGATGACCGCTTTCTTAACTATGAATGCAGCAGACGCAAAGTTACAAGCTTTAGGCGCTACACACTACATTGCAGCTGGAGCTTTTCCTGTAAGTGGCCTTTTGGTAGGTTTATTACCCAACAACCTTGATAGTTTAATTTTTATTGAACGCTTTTGTTGGTGGTTTCACATTGTGGGCATTTTCGCCTTCTTAAATTACCTACCTTATTCTAAGCACTTCCACATCATGTTGGCTTTCCCTAACACCTATTTCTCTAACTTAAAACCTAAGGGGCAGTTTACCAATATGGATAGTGTAACCAATGAGGTAAAAGCCATGTTAGACCCCTCTTTTGTACCTGCCGAAACTGCACCTGGAAAGTTTGGTGCAAAAGATGTGCAAGACCTTAGTAGGATAAATTTATTGAATGCCTACACCTGTACCGAATGCGGCCGATGCACTTCTGTTTGTCCGGCAAACATTACCGGCAAACTACTTTCTCCACGTAAAATTATGATGGATACCCGCGATCGTTTAGAGGAAGTAGGTAAAAACATTGACAAACATGGTGCAGACCACCAAGATGGCAAATCGCTGTTAGATGATTATATCACCAGAGAAGAAATTTGGGCCTGTACCAGTTGCAACGCCTGCGTAGAAGCCTGCCCTGTAAATATCGACCCACTGGAGATTATTATGGATTTGAGACGCTTTGCTGTAATGGAAGAGTCGGTAGCACCAGCAAGTATTAATGCCATGTTAGGCAATGTAGAAAACAATGGTGCCCCTTGGAAATATTCGCCAGCAGACAGGTTCAATTGGAGTGAGGGGAATTAGGAAAAGTCAAGCTTAAAGACTTTAGTAGAGGCATTAAGCGCAGATTAATGAAGATCGAAGCGCTCGGCGTATATTAAAAGATGAGATTAGGATTATTAGCCAGTATATTTTTATTGTTTTTTTGCGCATGCGCTCAACAACAAAAAGATGTACCTACAAAAAGCAAATATAAAACCCCAACAGCTGTAGGATACGTAAGCGATTACGAGAAAAACTTTAGTTCGGCACAGAAAGATTCGCTTTTAAATTTGTTAGAAGCGTTTGAAAAAGAAACAGGTATAGAAATTGCAATAGCCACTTTTGATACCACAATGGTAAGTAAAACAAACTTTTACGACTTTACCCTGGCAACAGCGAATGATTGGGGAGTTGGTAAAAAAGATGAAAACAATGGCATTCTGATCGGCTTCTCAAAAGGTTATCGGATGATTAGGATTAACAATGGCTACGGGATTGAAAAATTGATTTCGGACGAAGAAACCCAAGAAATCATGAATAAATATTTTATCAGCAACTTTAAAAAAGACCTTTACTTTAAGGGAACTTTTGAAGGAGCTAAAGCATTAGAAGATTTACTAAGAGCGAAGATTAAAAAGTAATACGCCAAACGCAATACGAACACAATGGAATTCAAAGTACCAACAATGGCCGAAATGATGGCCGCAGGAGAAGAACCAGAAATATTATTTTGGGTAGGCTGTGCCGGCAGTTACGACGAACGAGCGCAAAAGATCACCAGAGATATCTGTAAAATTTTACATCACGTTGGTTTAAAATATGCGGTTTTAGGCACCGAAGAAAGTTGTACTGGCGACCCTGCAAAACGGGCTGGCAATGAGTTTTTGTTCCAAATGCAGGCCATGGCCAACATCGAAGTGCTAAATGCTTACAACATCAAAAAAATTGTAACTGGTTGTCCGCATTGCTTTAATACCATTAAAAATGAATATCCGGGCTTAGGAGGCACTTACGAAGTAATTCACCACACGCAATTAATACAAGACCTAATTAACGATGGCAAACTCAAAGCCGAAGGCGGCGAAAGCTTCAAAGGCAAAAAAATCACCTATCACGATCCATGCTATCTAGGTAGAGCTAATGGTGTTTATGAAGCACCGAGAAAGGCCTTAGAAGTTTTAGACGCCGATTTGGTTGAAATGAAACGCTGCAAGGCGAACGGCCTGTGCTGTGGCGCTGGTGGTGCCCAAATGTTTAAAGAGCCAGAAAAAGGCAAAAAAGATGTCAACATCGAACGTATTGAAGAAGCTTTAGCTACCAAGCCTCAATTCATAGCGGCTGGTTGCCCTTTCTGTATGACCATGCTTAACGATGGGGTAAAACTGAAAGACAAAGAGCAAGAGGTTAAAGTTTTAGATATCGCTGAGATTACCGCTAGAGCCAATGGACTGTAGAGTGTATCGGGATAGGTCTGTTTCTCGTCATTCCCGCGTAGGCGGGAATCGTAAAGAGGTAATAGGTTATCAACCTGAGCTCTCATCCGAATTCACGCAAATGGCTTTTCAATCGCATTAAGATTCCGAAATAAATTCGGAATGACGGCAAGAATACAGTTAGCGGTCAGCTTAAAAGACGACAATGAAACAGACAATTTACATATTGACATTTTTGATTTTAACAAGTTGCGGACAATCAAACTCTGAACAGACTTCTAATGTCGTTTTAGACACTTTGACTGACCAAGTTTTAGATACAGCTTTTATAGACAGCAATAATATTGCACAACAAAACTCGACAGAAGAAAAACTGAACGAAGAGAACAGAAAACAATCTTTAAGTGGGTTTGAAAAAGCAAAATTATACAAATTGACCGACACAATTACGGCAGACTTTAACGGAGACGGAACTTTAGATAAAGCATTTTATAAAAAAGACAACGGAACTTCAGGAATAATTATAAGACACGGCAAAACAAATGAAGAAGTTAAGATTGGTTTTGGTAAACAATTTGAACTTATGAGAGAATTTGATTGGGTTGACTATTGGGGACTTGTTGAAGACAGAGAAACGAGCGAAACAACTTTCTCTGAAGACGGGGACGTTTTGGGTAGTAAAGACGTTAAACTTCAAAATCCTTCAATCGCTTTAGGTGCAGACGAACTTGGAGGTGGACTTATAACATTTTTAAATGGAAAATATGTCTGGATACATCAAACTTGTTGACAAGAAAAGCCGAACCGCTAACCACAAGTTTGTATTATAATGGCTGAACTGCTTTATGTTATTTCATCGCAATTAAATAAGTTTATACGGGCAGACAAGTTTGTGCTTTCTATGCCATTACAACACAAATTCGCCAATCGGTATCATGCGTCAACCTAATGAACTTTTGGACAAGTGAACCAATAACCTATTTATTTGCCACTAAATTTGTCTTCGTTAAAGCCTGCAAACGTTCAGATAATTCATTCAACTGCTCTACATCAATGTTCTTTAAAGGAACTGCCAAATAAGTAGCCATACTATCTACATCTCCCTGCTTGTCTTTGCGGGTCTGCACAATCACATCATCGTTTTTGGTATGTAGCCAAAGCTCGCCACTAGCAGTATTGCCATAAAAATTCATCGACTTAAATTTCGACAAATTAAATGCAAAAAACTCTTCTTTGCCATTGGCAAAAACCTTCCTATACCTGCAAAAACCATTGTTAGTAATCTTAAGTTCGTAAAGCTTTAATGGCTCGTTTTGTCCATCTTTATCATAGTGCTTATTTAGTAAATTTTGAATAAAAACGCGGTTGTCCTCAGGAATTACAAAGCCAGAAAACACTAAAAAAGCAAGTGTAAACAAAAAGAAAACTAAGTTTTTTAAGTCGAATGTAAACTTTTGCATGAGAGTTAGAGTTTAAGAAGTGTAAGTTAAATATTTTGTATTTTTGGGATATGATTTTTTCTCCACAATCTAAAGTTTGGATTTACCAAAGCAATCGAAAATTTACTGATCAAGAAGCGACAGAAATACGCGAGATTTTAGACCGTTTTATTGAACAGTGGACTGCCCATGGAAAGCAGTTAAAAGCTAAGTCCGAGATTTTCCACAACTATTTTATCGTGTTAACAGTAGATCAGGAAGTGGCTAGCGCTACAGGTTGCTCTATAGATTCCTCGGTAAGAGTAATTAAGGAAATTGAAAGCAAGTACGGCTTGGATCTTTTCGACCGGTTTAATATGGCCTATAAAATAGAAGACGAAGTTCATGTGGTAACCAAAGAAGATTTTGAGACTCTAATTAGCATCAAAAAAATTGGCTTAGAAACGGTAGTCTTTAACAATTTAGTACAAACCCTAGAAGAATTTGAACAGAAATGGGAGGTGCAGTTACAAGACAGTTGGCATAAAAACGTATTCGCCGAGCAGCTCAACAGCTAGTTGTTGATTGTTCTAATGGGTTATTTGCTTAGCCTAATCTTTTTTTTTAAATGTGTTCACAGTAAATTCCGGGCATTGCAGTCTCCCCTGTCTCGAATTTACTGCTATCGTTTGGACACACCTTTTTGCTCATTGCTTTTATGCAATTTGCCCGGCTCTGTTCATAAATTGCTGTATTTTACCAAGAACGACCATCAATTCCCAGTGCCAGACCAATCAAAAAAACTGGAGTACAATAGAATAAATAGCTCTTCCAAACCTTAAACGCAGTGGTTTTGTGCTCAAGTTTGTAGATGCTTTCATTTATTACTAACGAACAAACCCCGAAGGGCTCAATCAGACAAATAAAAAAGAACAGAAAAACTGATTAAACGAAGTGCCACAGTTTTTTTGATGAGCCAAGGGACGTAAAAAGGCACATTTGGGATTGACAAGCATTTTTGCATACTTTTGATGCTTCAAAAGTTTGATGCCCTTCGGCTGTTAACAAATCCAAATATTTGTGTCCACACTATAGAAATTACTGAAGTAGCTACTTCTTGCTACTAAAAAAACAACCTACATAATTATTTGTTATCTTAACTAACAAATTCATTTATGAAACGTTGGCTCAAAATATCATTAAAAATTATTGGCGTGTTAATGATATTGCTAATCTTAGCTTGGGCAGCAGCAGCCTATTACATCAGCAAAAACAACAAAGCCATCTTAGCCAAAATCCTTAATCAGGTAAATACCCAAATAAACGGAACAGTAAACGTTTCGCACATGGAAACTATTTTGTTAAAAGGTTTTCCAGGCATATCGGTTTCCTTAAAAAATGTATCGCTAAGAGATAGTTTGTGGAGCAAACACAAAAAAGAGTTGCTTAAGGCAAAAGATATCGATGTGTCTTTAAATGCACTTTCTTTACTTATCGGCACCATCAATATCCGCAAAGTAGCCATCAACAACGCTAATATTTATCTATATACTGATTCTACCGGCTACACCAACACCAGTATGTTTCGCACCAAAAACGAAAAAAAGGCTGCCGAAAACGATGATAGCTCAAGCGACTTGCAGATAAGAATTATCGACCTTAACAAAGTTGATTTAGTAATTGACAATCAAAAGCGCTTTAAACTTTTTAGTTTTTATGTAGATGAATTAAAAGGAAAAATCAATTATCCATTTGGTAGATGGGATGGAAGCTTTAAACTTAAAACCCAAATTAGAAGCCTTGCTTTTAACACTAAAAAGGGCAGCTTTTTGAAAAACAAAACCATTGTTGGCCGCATGACAGCTCATTATGATGGCGAAGCGGAAGTGATTGTGATAGATCAGAAACCAATTAAAATAGGCGAAGACACTTTCAGTATTGGTGCCAATATCAACATAGCCAAAAACCAATCTGCTTTTTCTATCGCTATCAAATCAGATGAGATATTGTATCGTAACGTTGCGCAACTATTGGCGCCAAACATCTCCGCAAAGCTTTTCAAATTTGGTATCGAAAAACCCATGAACGTTACCGCTAGTATTATAGATAACGGCGAAAAAAACAGTACCGACCCGCTCATCAACGTGAAGATGACAGTACAGCACAATAACATTTCCATTCCATCTGGAGAATTAACAGACTGTTCCTTTACGGGTTATTTCTCTAACCAAGATACCACTAGTAAACCCATTGGCGATGCCAATTCTATCATTAGGTTTTATGGATTGAAAGCAAACTACTACAATGCCCCCATAAAAATCGACACATTTACGGTAGCTAACCTAGAAAAACCTTTTGCTCAGGGCTTGGTAACGTCTAAATTCGATTTGCAACAACTAAACGGCTCATTTAACGATGAAACGTTTAGATTTGGTAAGGGAACAGCCGATTTGAGGTTATTTTGCAAGGCAGATATTGATAATTTTCTATTTACCAAACCTGTAGTTTACGGAAAAGTAACCATTCAAAATGCTGACATTACTTATCTTCCTCGGAACCTCAAATTAACAAACAGCTCGTTAGATCTGCATTTCAATCAAAAAGACCTCAATATTACCAATAGTAGGCTTCAACTAGGAAAAAGCATATTTAATATGAATTGTACCATAGCAAACTTCCTGAACTTCTATTACACCGATCCGCAAAAAATAGAGGCCAAAGTAAACTTAAGCAGCCCTAACTTAAACCTAAGCGAGTTTATACCTTTTTTAAGCCCTAGACAAACAAAGCGCAAAGCAACCTCAAGTAAAAATGCAATTAGGGAAGCTTCTAAACAGTTAAGCGCAGCGTTAGAAGCCTCAAAAGTTCATTTACAACTGAATGTTAAAAAAGCTGTTTATGATAAGTTTGTGGCTAAAAATTTGGATGCAAATGTTTCTTTAATTGGCAATGGCATTTATTTTAACAAAATTAAAGTACAACACGCTGGTGGCCACGTCACTTTTAGCGGCAGGGTAGAGCAAATGGGTACGATCAACAAAATGCAGATGAATGCAAATATTGCAAAGGTTAGCGTTTCAGAATTCTTCTACGCCTTTCAAAATTTCGGGCAGCAATCAGTTACCAGTAAAAACCTAAAAGGATTTCTTTCGGCAAAGGTAAATGCCTCTGGCAATATCACATCTAAAGGCAATATGGTCCCAAAATCCATGTTTGGCAGGGTTAGTTTTACGCTAGATAAAGCTGCTCTGGTTGGTTTTGAACCCTTAGAGAAAATAGGAAAGTTCGTTTTCAGAAGTCGGAATTTATCTAATGTACAATTAGAGCAACTCAACGGCTTGCTCACTTTACGCGGCGATAAGGTCGATATCAGTCCGATGAAGGTAAATTCTACAGCACTTAACTTTGATGTAAAAGGCGTTTACGGTTTCAATAGTGGTACCAATATCGCTTTGGATATTCCACTGAGAGATCCTAAAAAAAGTGCCGATATTATAGATAAAGAAGAACGGGAGTTGGCCAGAATGAAAGGAATTGTACTACACTTAAAGGCAGTAGATGAGGATGGCGAGATTAAAATTAGATGGAACAAGAAGAAGGACAGGGAATAAACCGAATAGTCTAGCGACTTACGAAGTTTTAAAAACTTCGTAAGTCTTGTACTAAACCATTATTTAAAAATTCTTTTCTTCGGAATTGAAATACCGGTAAATTAACCCTGCCAAAACAGCACCCACTATAGGCACAACAATAAACAACCATAGTTGTGCTAAAGCCCAATCGCCAACAAACAATGCCTGGCTAATGCTTCTGGCTGGGTTTACCGAAGTGTTAGTTACCGGAATGCTAATTAAATGAATTAAGGTTAATGCCAAGCCAATCGCTATTCCGGCAAAACCCTTAGGCGCTTTTTCACTAGTTGCACCCAAAATTACGAGCAAAAACATTAAAGTCATTACCAACTCGGTAATTATGGCCGCCCCCATACTGTATTTACCAGGCGAATGTTCTGCAAAACCATTTGCGGCAAAATCTCCAATTTGACTACCGTTACCCGTTACAATAAAATAGAGTACTGTTGCCGCCAAAGTGGCTCCAGCTATTTGCGAAATTACGTAGGGAGCTATATCTTTTGCACTTATTCTGCCACCGGCCCACAAACCAAAGGTTACCGCCGGATTAAGATGTGCTCCCGAAATATGTCCAAAAGAATAGGCTATGGTTAAAACAGTTAAACCAAATGCTAAAGCAACTCCTAATAAGCCAATGCCAACCCCCGGAAAACCAGCTGCTAATACCGCACTGCCACAGCCGCCCAATACAAGCCAAAATGTTCCGATAAACTCTGCTAGATACTTTTTCATGATAGATAGAAATTATGTTTTTTAACTAGTTAAAAATGATTTGGTCGCTTCAAATCAAAAAAATGCAGAACAACCTACCACCAAAATAGAAACAAAAACAGATACAAAACAGCATTGAAAGATATTTCAAACTCCTTATAGTTGTATCTTGTACAACCTGTTAGAATACCTCATTGTGAAATTGAAAAAATAAGCAGCGCAAACATGGCAGCGTAATGCATGAAAGAGTATTTCCATTAAACCTCATCTAACTAAATAGCAGCACGAAGAATAAACGCCACAAGTTGTAGTTTTAGAAATCTAGAAATCTAGAAATCCAACGGCCCCAGCCTTTTCATATTTCGCATAATAAGGTATTGCCTATGTTTAATGTAGCGTGTGGCTTTATTGGGGTTCCACCTTAGCGGATTAGGAAAGCAAGCCGCAATTAACGCAGCTTCAGATCGCTTCATTTTTCTACAAGAATGGCCGTAATAATATTGCGAGGCAGCTTCTGCTCCATAAATGCCATCGCCCATCTCAATTACATTTAGGTACACTTCTAAAATACGTTCTTTACTCCACAATAGTTCTATTAACAAAGTAAAATAAGCTTCAAAACCCTTTCTAACGTAAGAACGGCCAGGCCATAAAAACACATTTTTAGCCGTTTGTTGCGAAATGGTACTACCGCCAATTACCTTTTTCTTCTTCTTTTTAAGATTACTCTCATAAGCTTTCTCAATGGCCTTGATATCAAAGCCCATGTGTTTCAGAAAAAGTTGGTCTTCTGCCGATACCGCCGCCCGTTTCATGTTGTCAGAAATTTCTTCAAACTTAACCCACTCTTTTTTAATTTTTGCCGGCTTGCCATCGGCTTTACGTTCCCAATTACGCTGCACCATTAAAAAGGTAATTGGCGGATTAATGAAACGATATGCGAATACCCAAATTACAGAGAACATCAAAAACCAAAGCATTACTTTGCCTACAGCAATTGTAATACGCTTAAATAAAGATTGTTTAGCTGCGGTTTTCTTTAATTTGCGGGCCATTATGCAAAGGTATGTTTTTTGGATTCTATTTTATTATCTGAAAAGCAAGTGCAATGCTGCTATCAAACTTCAGTCCCGCCAAACGCTTTACTTGTGGCAAACACATAGGTTTGCCCCTACGTGTTCGCTTATGTCGGGTTTAAAATGCACGTGTTGTGCACAGGTTTAAGTTCTATAAACCCGATTGCAGTGAAATACTTTTTGTTTTTATGGCTGTCATCCTAAACGTTAGTGAAGGATCTGTTAGTTTAAAGTAGTTTAGAAGTAGATTTCTCACATGCGTTCGAAATGACGATTGTCGGAATAACAAAAAGATTGCAACGTAAAGCGGGACAGCAACTGCCAAGCATTACTGGCAAACATTTTCCAAAGTCATAATTCATAAATCTAAAATCGTAAATTTGGCAATGCTAAAAAAAGAACGTTACCAGCATTTTGTAGAGTATTTTTCTACTAAACAACCACATGCCGAAACAGAGCTGCACTATAACAATCCCTATCAATTATTGGTTGCTGTAATTTTATCGGCACAATGCACCGACAAGCGTATTAACCAGGTAACACCAGCACTTTTTGAACGTTTCCCTAATGCAAAAGCCCTCTCAGAAACCACACCAGATATTGTGTTTGATTACATCAGAAGTGTAAGTTACCCTAACAACAAGGCCAAACATTTGGTAGGAATGGCCAATATGTTGCTTAACGATTTTAACAACGAAGTACCTTCTGATGTAAATTTACTACAAAAAATGCCAGGTGTAGGCCGCAAAACCGCCAACGTAATTGCTTCGGTAGTTTACGATGCTCCGGCAATGGCGGTAGATACACATGTATTTAGAGTAGCCAACCGCTTGGGCTTAACCAAAGGAAAAACGCCATTGGCAGTTGAAAAGGATTTGGTTAAAAACTTACCAGAACACGCTATTGCCGTTGCACACCATTGGTTAATTTTGCATGGTAGATATATTTGCGTGGCTCGTAGTCCAAAATGCGATAAATGTGAGCTAACCTATTTTTGTCAATATTATGAGCGACAACAAAAAGCTAAAAATGTGAGCAAAACACCAATAAATAAAAATTAATTCTAAAAATACTTGCAAAAAGCAAAAACATTTCAATATGTTTGCTAAAATTATTAGTCAAACATCATTTAGATAATTGCCGAAACATATTATTATATTTATCATCAGAATTTAAAAGACATGAACCCGAATACAGAAAAATTAAAAGCGTTACAGCTTACTTTAGATAAACTTGAAAAATCTTACGGCAAAGGTTCTATCATGAAACTTGGCGACCAAGCCGTAGAAAAAATGGATGTAATTTCTACAGGCTCTATTAGTTTAGATATTGCTTTAGGCGTAGGCGGCGTACCAAAAGGACGTGTAATTGAAATTTACGGCCCCGAATCTTCTGGTAAAACTACTTTGGCAACGCACATTATTGCCGAAGCACAGAGAAAAGGCGGTATTGCTGCAATTATTGATGCAGAACATGCTTTCGATAAGTTTTATGCTAAGAAATTAGGAGTAGATACCGATAACCTTCTAATTTCTCAACCCGACAACGGTGAGCAAGCCTTGGAAATTGCAGATAACTTGATCCGTTCGGGAGCTATAGACGTAATTGTAATTGACTCTGTTGCGGCTTTGGTGCCTAAAGCAGAAATTGAAGGCGAAATGGGCGATAGCAGAATGGGTTTACAAGCCCGTTTAATGAGCCAGGCTTTACGTAAATTAACGGGTACTATTGCTAAAACTGGTTGTTGCTGTATTTTCATCAACCAGTTACGTGAAAAAATTGGAGTAATGTTCGGCAACCCGGAAACTACCACAGGTGGTAATGCGCTTAAGTTTTATGCTTCGGTACGTTTAGATATCCGTAGAACTTCTCAAATTAAAGATTCTGATGAGGTTTCTGGTAACCGCGTTAAAGTAAAAATTGTAAAAAACAAAGTTGCTCCTCCTTTCCGTTTAGCAGAATTTGACATTATGTTTGGCGAAGGAATTTCTAAAGTGGGAGAAATTATAGATCTAGGTGTTGATTTTGGTATCGTTAAAAAAGCGGGCTCTTGGTTCTCTTACGGCGACACCAAACTAGGACAAGGTAGAGACGCCGTTAAACAGCTATTGCTAGACAACCCCGAATTGGCAGAAGAAATTGAAACTCGTATTAGAGAGGAAGTAACTGGAGATCAGTTAGAAGAACAATAGCCATATTTTGTAAGGGCGAAAGTTTTTTGCCCTTACAAAATATTATCCGTTATCAATAAAACTCAAATTAGCATTTACATATTGAGGTTTTTTAACCTGCTCTTTCATTTTCTTAAATGTTTCTGCTGGCCCGCTAGTAGCAAAAAGGTTCACTAACCAAACAGGTATCGTACCGCCCGGGTCTACCTCTAATGTATAGTCTATTTGCACCAAATTATTTTTAGCAGGCGTTAAAACCCATTTACCAATAGAGTGGCTTACCCTAACTATAGGAGGCTTAGCGGGTAAGTAATTAGCTTCTGTGGGGCCATTAATGGTAACAACTTTAGTTTGTGGGTTTTGGCTTACCGTTAAATGAGCAATAAAATCTCTATTATTTATTGGCCACGGAATATCAACTTCTGAATAATAATACAGCTCTGATGGAGAAACCCTTTTAAGCAAAAAACTCGATTTAGTGCCATAAACCCATTCTTCGCCCGCATTAACGTCCATAATTAAGGCTACTATTTGAGAAAGCTTTGCCGGCAACGTGCACTTTACCCTAATTCCTTTTAAACCAGAAGAAGAAACTGTTTTGGTATAAATATGCAGCCCGTTCTTGGTACTTTTCAAAGTCCAATCGGCTTGGCCATACGATGCTTTATAGACAAAGAAAAGCATCAAATACAGCAGATACTTTTTATGCATCGCAAAAAGTTAAGTTTATTTAAAACTAGATGGTTTTGGTGCCGCTTGTAATCCTTTTTCCTTCACAAACGACGAATCTAACCTAACAATGGTGTAAGCCGCCACAACAGCACCAATTAATAAGAGCGCCAAGCCTAAGTAATTCTTCTTTTTATCTTGCTTAATTACCCAAATTAAAAAAGCAATTAAAGGTATGGCCAATAAACCAAAAAAGATAAAACTGTTCGTTTGCATATTCTTTTAATATTTAGAAATTCATTCTGGCCATAGGGGCAACCTCTTGACCAACAAAATCCCTTTGTAAAAACTTCTGATAACCAGCTATGGCAATCATAGCAGCATTATCGGTACAATATTCAAATTTCGGAATAAATACTTCCCAACCTAAAGTATCTTGCAAGCCTAATAAAGTATTACGTAAGCCCGAATTTGCCGACACCCCACCCGCAATGGCTATTTGATTACAATTATACTGCTTCGCAGCCTTTTTGAGTTTATTAAGTAAGATATTTACAATACTGTGTTGTACCGAGGCGCAAACATCTGCCAAATGCGTTGCTATAAAATTTGGATTTTCTTTCTGCCGATCTCTTACAAAGTACAAAATAGCTGTTTTAAACCCACTGAAACTATAATTTAAGCCCTGTATTTGGGGTTCGGGGAACTGATACGCTTCGGGGTTGCCCTCTTTAGCATATTTATCAATTAACGGCCCTCCTGGATAAGGTAAGTTTAAGATTTTTGCCGTCTTATCAAAAGCTTCGCCAGCAGCGTCGTCCAAAGTCTCGCCAACAATTTCCATTTCAAAATAATCTTTAACCAAAACTATTTGAGTATGGCCACCAGAAACGGTTAAACATAAGAACGGAAAAGTTGGTTTTGGATCGTCGATAAAGTGAGCTAAGATATGTGCCTGCATGTGATTTACCGAAATTAACGGCAAACCCAAGCCCAAAGCAAAAGATTTTGCAAAAGAAACACCTACCAATAATGAACCTAATAAGCCCGGTCCCTGTGTAAAGGCAACGCCATCTAGCTGCTTTTTATCCACTCCTGCTATCGCCAAGGCCTGTTGTACAGCGGGCACTATGTTTTGTTGATGCACTCTCGAAGCAAGCTCCGGAATTACACCTCCATAATTTTCATGAATTGTTTGGTTTGCAATAACATTGGCCGTAATTTTGCCGTTATCACAAATGGCAACCGAAGTTTCGTCGCA
>VFQP010002436.1_pt1 | contig 20772 bp, 21 predicted proteins | sample 3512351 | NCBI WGS metagenome assembly VFQP01 (sample SAMN10412372, study PRJNA504923) | tailings metagenome | isolation source: Relicate 1 Philex TSF1 revegetated site | place: Philippines: Tuba, Benguet | collected 2017-08-29
CCGCTCATCACCTCCCTCCGCCTCCACAAGATGCACCTGACGCCGGCGGCCATGGACGGCCTGCAGCAGTGCCAGCGCCTGCACACGCTGGACGTGGACCAGTGCTCCTTTGCTGGCGCCCCGAACCCGAAGCCTCCCGCCAGGCCCCTGCAGGCGCTCCCGCTGCTGCGCACCTTCCGGTGAGTCGGCGCATTTCTGCAAGGCATGCTCGTCCCGAGCTGACACGCCAGAGGAGAGCTGACTCGCGTGCTGCACTCGTGCGCTCTTTGTTCTGCCCCTCCAGGTACTCGTTCCAGTACGTTGCTGCACAGCCGTGGGCCGTGCGCGACCTTGGCGCGCTGTGCGCGCTGGCCACCGACGTCGCCACCACCCACCACGTGGCAGAATGGGTGCCGCACTTCACCCACGCCACGCGCTGGGACGTGCACGGCTACCTGGACTCCCGCACGCTCCGGGCGCTGCTTCCTCTGCCTAACCTGCGGCACGTTCAGTCCGTCAACCTGGCCTTGCACCAGGACCACAGGCAGCAGCAGTGCCAGTGGGAGGCGCTGGAGGTGCAGCGGGTGGACGGCGTCCACCAGCTGCTGCTCCTGCCCACGGCCATCGGGCGCATGACAGTGCAGGAGCGCCTCGCCTTGCGCGACGTTGACCATCAGCAGGCGGCGGCGGTGTTGCAGCGGTGGGGCGCGCTCGGCCGGCTGCAGGCGCGGGTGGACGCGCCGCCTCCCGCCCTCCAGGCCGAGTTTTGGTGCCTGGGCGCGGAGGAGGCGCGGCAGTCACCTTTCTTTTCGCTGTGCGTGGAGGGTCAGGGCGCTGTGGCGGCCCACGCGCCGCTGCTGCGGAGCATGGTGCTGCCCCAGGGCGGCGGCCCGCACACGCTGGAGATTTCTCTTTTTGACGGCCACCACCTCCCACCCGTGGTTCAGCAGCTGGCCACGTTGCTAGCCGGCACGCGCGTGCGCACGCTGTGCATGGGCGCGTTGCCACACATGCGAGGTCCTCTGGGGGGCGTTCTGAGCGCGCTGCCCGCCAGCATCGCGTGCGTCCGCCTGGCCGTGTGCAGCGTCGGAAAGGCCATCGAGGTGGTCGTGGGCCCGGCGGCCACGCACCCGCTGCGCCTGGTGGTGCTCCTGCCATGTGGGGCCGGAGGTGCAGAGGCCGGAGGTGTGGAGGAGGCGCGGGAGCTGCGTGAGCTGTGCGCCGCCCGCCAGCCCCTGGTGCTGCTCGAGGTGATGCGCAGGGGGCGTCGGTGAGCGCTGCGCGGCCTTACGCTGGGTTCCGTGATGCCTGGTCTGCCGAGCGTGCGCTCCTGATCATGCCTGCGCTGGGGACACCGCACCATTCAATGAACCGTCACCATTCAATGATGCGGCGGCTGGCTGCGGAGGACGAGTGTTTGCTGTCTGTCCTCTGGCGTTCGGGCCGCGCTCCTGCTTCCGGCGTTTGCAAAGAGTGACGACTGCCGCGGCTGACACGCCGCCGGGGAAGGGCAGTCAGGATTGGCAATGAAGGAACCTGGCAGGTCAGCGCTGCACGCCGGCGCACCACGAGGGCACCTGCCGGTGCGCCACGTGCAGGATGAAGCCCGCGGCGCCGCCGCCGTCGCGCCGCCGCCCGCCGCCGCCGGCCTGCTCCTCCTCCTTGCGCCGGCGCTCCTGCTCGTGCTGCTGCAGCCGCCGCATGTGCGCCGCCGTGCCCTTGAGCACGCGCGTCGGGTCGCTGGGCGCCTCCACGCGCACCTGATCAGATCGATCAAGCATGCAGCGGCAACGCACTGGCAAGCGTCTCGGAGGGGGCGTTGCATGGACGAGCCAAGCAGCCACACAGGACAGGCCGAGCGAGGTGTCTGAGCTGGATTATCTCGAGTCGTTTGTCACATCTTGCTCCCCAAGCCCGCAAACAGCGCCTGGCTAAAAGCATGCAGCAGCAACAGCAACGCAGCGGCAGGTTGAGCGCTCGCAGGGGCCACGCTCAAGTAAGGAAAGCGCCGCCCAGGAGCACAGCAGCAGGACACGCGGGCAAGGCGCCAAAGCGGGAGCGACGCAGAAGTGGGCGGCGACGCAGCATGCCGCAGGCCCCCCTGCCCTGCTCCTCACCTGCTCCCACAGCTGCTGCTGCACATGCTGGCGGTGCTGCGCCGCCGCCTGCCGGCCCTCCAGCAGGCTCTGGCGCCGCGCCACGACGGCCGCGCTGCGCTGCGCGATGGCCGCCGCCTGCGTGACGGCAAGCGCGCGCCACAAACAAGCATCGCGGCAACAGCGGTGCTGCGTCTGCTGCGGAATGAGGAAGGGCAGCGGTGGCGTCCAGAGACGATGCGGCATGCCAGCCTGCTCGACGGCAGCAGAGCGCCGCCCCCAGGAGCGAGGCGCAGCCACCAGGAGGCGCAAGCCCTACGCCCGCACCTTGTTCACGTCGACGACCTTGAGCGCGCGCTCCCGCTCGGCCGCCTCGGCCGCCGCCCGCGCCGCCGCCCGCGCCTGCCGCTCCTGCAGACAGGTTCAGCGCAGGGCAGCGCGCAACTCACAGCTTGTTGCGCGCTTGCGTACCTCGCGCCGGTCCAAAAGCACCACCGCCCGCATTGCACGTCGAGAGTGCTCGCTGTGGGGTCCCCGGTGGTGCACCTCCACTGCGTCCCACGGCCCCGGAAGCCGCCCATTTGCTGACTGGCATCCCTGGCGCGTGTCGCTGGCTTCCACGAGCCCTCTGCCTCTGGCCCGCTCACGCCCTTTTGCATGACGAATCAGATATCGCACGCGTGCCCCCTCCCACCTTGATGTCCCTGTACACCTCCAGCTTGAGCTTGTTGAGGTGCTGCCGCTCGGAACGCTCCAGCTCGGCACGCTCAGCCGCCTCCCGCGCCGCCTGCTCGCACGCGTGCAGGCGGCACGCACGCGTGCCACGCCTGACAACCGCGGCCTTCTACGCTGCTGTGGGTGCGCCCCTCCCAACGCCGCCGCTTGGCGCCCTCGCCCCCGCAGTGCGCCCGCGGGCCTGCACAGCAGCCGCAAACTTGCTGGCGAGGGCACGCCCTCTGTGGCCCTGCTTGAATCGGGAGCGAGGTGGACTCTGCACGGCCCTCACCTGCGCCGCCCGCTTGGCCGCCTGCCGCTGCGCCTCCTCCCGCCGCGCCCGCCAACGCCCCACCAGCTCGTGCCGCACCGCCGCCTCGCGCGCCGCGTCGGCCGCCGCCTGCGACGCCGCCTGCTGCTCCGCCCGCGCCTGCGGTCGAGCACGCCGCACCTCCTGCCTGTCAAGATGCCGAGCTCTGATCTGCCCACAGGAATGCGGGCCAGGCAAAGCAAAGCGCATCATGGAGATCGGGCAGTCGCGTGTGGAGAGGACAAACTGGGCTTGCCTGAGCGGCGGGGGCCATGGACGGGTCGGGCGCCAGGAGCGCCGCCTTGGCCTGCACAAGCGGGCGGACGGGCGGGGACGCCAGCGTCGGGGGCGCTGGGCAGTCAGAGCGACGGCGTGACAGCGGCGCGTCTTCAGGGGACGGAGCGGGCGGCATGCTTGCATGGCGGGGCGCGGCGCCGCCGTGGCAGATGATTAGGCATCGGCCCGGCGCCAGAGCACGCGGCACCCAGTGCGGGCGGCGCCGCCGTCCGCGCGCCGCGCGCCTACCTGCGCCTGCGTGCGCTGCTGGTCGCGCCGCGCCCTCCACGCCGCCACCGCCATGCGCTTGCGCACAAGCAGGTCCTGGTAGTCCATGTGCCAGCTGCGGGCAGGCGCGCACACACATATCCACATGCGCTTTAGCTGCGGCACCTGCTCCCAGCGCGGCCAGCCGCCTCCCTGCCCACCCAGCCGCTTCCCTGCGCAGCTGCTGCGAGGCTTGCGTCGCATTACATGAGAGCAGCTGCGTGCGCCTTTCCCTGTGCCTGCTGTGCCGCAGCGGGCCGTTCGCTCACCAGGCGTGCTGCACCAGCTCAGCCTTGGTGAAGCCCACGCACCGCTCCAACGCCACCTGCACACCACACCACACCACACCACATGCACGCACACGCCACCATCCACATCTCGCGCCACCGACCACCCCTCGCCTCACCCACCCACAAGCCCCAGCACCCACCCACGACGCCTCCGTGCGGCGGCCCACACGGATCGCCCACAGCGTCCCCGCACCCCCCCACACACCCGCCCACGCAGCGCGGGCACGCACCTGCACAGCCTGCGTGTAGTCGCCGCCGCAAGCCCTCAGCACGCCCTCGAACGCCTCGTGGTCGTCGCGCTCCCACCCGCCCCACTCGCCGCGCTCGCGCACAAACTCGTCGAAAGCCACCACCTCGGGGGCAAGCGCCCCGCCGCCGCCGCCGCCGCCGCTGGCGGCCCGGCCGGCGGCCGCCGGCGGCCCCGCCATCCCCCCGAACGAAGCGCGGCGGCTGCGCCCTGATGCCCTGCGGGGGCACACACAGCAAGAAAGCAGCCCTCGCCTTAGTGTTCAGCTACCGGGCGTGTCAGAGGTCTCTCTGCGACGTGCTGCGTGCCGCTGCATCGCACAGCGCCCACTGCGCTGTTTTCCCCCTGGTCGCGAGTGCCTGCGCCTCTGCATGCTCCTCATGGCTGCAGCTGGCTGCTTAAGCGTGCACTGACCTGGGATGGTCGTCCAAGAGGCTTCCTGACCCATCGCCCCCCGCGCTCCTCCCGTGGCCCGCTCCGCCGCCCACCGACGCCCGTCGGCCCGCGGACGCCGCCCGCCCCCTCTCCCCTCCGCCGCCGCCGCCGCCGCCTCCCGCAGGCCCCGGCGACGTCGCGCGGCGCGCGCGCGGGTGGGCGCCAGGGCCCGGGGCGGGCGCGGACGGCGACGGCGACGCCAGCATCTCCTCCTCGATGCGGAGCGCCGCCGCCTCCACCTCCTCCTCCAGCTGAGCCGCCTGCGATGCAATCGAGCCCGCTTGCACGCATCATTTTGCGGCGTGGCATGCAGCGCGTGCTGGCGTCCTGCCCCGTCCACTTCTGCAACGCACTGCGCCCGGTGACAATTGTCCAGCTGGCGTTGTTCTGCCCTGTCCATTCCTGCGCCCTGCCTCCTGCCCTGATTCAGCACTGGAAACCTCACCTGCCTGGCGAGTGCGCCCCCGCACTGCGCGCTCCAGGTCTGGAAGCCCTCCAGCAGCCCGTCCACGCGCTCAATGGCCGCCGTGAGATGAGCCACGCTCGGGCCGCCCGGCTGGGCCACCTCCAGCTGCACACACACGCAGCCGCACAAGCACGGCAGCCGCTGCGTGAGCGCGGCCCTCCGCACTCACAGCCCGCACCTGGCTGAGAGTGCCGCCGCACGGCGCACACGGCGCATGAGGCAGCCGCTGCGTCCAGCGCACCCCTCTGCGTTCACTAGCCCACTTCGCTGGTCCCCATCCACCCGCAGACAGAGCGGCGCCAACCCGGCAAGCGCTCTCTTGTGCACTCAGCCGCCGCAGTTCTGGAAGCGGTTGCAAGTTGAGCACAAGGGCGTGCTCTGCTCACCTGCTGCTTGACGGCGCCCACGGCCAGCTGCACCTGATGCACCTGTGCCCACGCCTTGCGGCCCAGCTGCGGCAGCGGTACGGCCAGCGCCGCCTCCGCCGCCTGGCCATGCGGCGGCCAGCCGCCAGAGGAGGAAGCCGCAGCGGCGGTGGCGGGGTGCGCGTCGTCCGTCGTGCGAAGCTCGCGGGCGTTGAGCACGCCACCTTGGAGGCATGACGCCACGTCTGCGTGCAGTGCGCAGGCTGGCCGCGGACTGTTGTCTGAGCCGCCGCATTCAGGCTTGCTCGCAAGAGTCACCAGCGAGGCGGCGTTGCCGCGCACCTGCTAGCGCCATGGCCTCACGCTTGCGGAGCAGCTCCCACTGCTCCCGCCACATCTGCACCCTGCGGTACTGCATGGCGGACAGCTGCTGCTGCTGCTGTTGGTGGTGGTGCTGCTGCTGTCGTGCGGCGGGGACGTCCTGGTCGCGCTGCTGCACGTCCTCTTGCACGCCACCACCGCCATCCTGCGGCACAGCGAAGCAGCGTGTGTGCACAGCGTCCAGGTGCGGAGAGGCTGGCGTCAAGGAGAGGGGAGCCTCTGCTCGCACCACACACCTGCGGGTCTTGGTCGGCCGCGAACGCGTGGCTGATAGCCTCCGTGATCCACTCGACGCCCGCGCCACCCGCTCGCGACATCCTTTCGCGCAAAGCGAGCGGTTCGTCGTTCCGCATTCCCCACCTGCGGTTTTGCGCGTTCATTCGTTGATCGTGATGGAAACGCCGCCTGGGCGTGCGGCACCACTGGGAAGGCTTTAATGTGGGCGCCACAGCGTCAGCTTTGCCAATGCCCCACCACCCAGCAGCAGCACGGGGCGCGCCGCCTGGCGCCCTTTCGTGCGGGCCGCGACGGATGGACGGGCAAGCTCCAGCTCGGCAAAAAGAAGAACGAGAGCAAGCAGAAGGAGAAGCCACAGCCCTCCCCGGACGCAGCGAGTGCCCGTCCTGACGGCCCCGGCAGCACGGGGTGGCGGCAGGCGGTCGTGCAGGTCTTAACACGCCACACGCCGGCGCACCCGGTGAAGCCGTGGCTGGAGGGCGCGCCAGCGCACAGCAGCAGCAGCGGGCTGCTCGTCAACGCCGGGCAGGGCCTGGTGCTCACGACGGCGGGCGCTGTGCACGCTGCCGAGTGGGACGCCGAGCGGGAGACGCACGTGGTACGCAGGTTTGCAGGCTGCGGGGCGCAGCTTAGAGGGCAGGGGCCATCAGCAAGCTCACGCAAGACGTCGCCACGGGCCCGGGGGGGGGTGCTGCGCACAGGAAAGCGCCCATTGCGCTGCGTGCGTGTCCCTTGTGCGTCGCGGAAGGAGGACAGCAAGGAGGCCCTGCCCGCTGCACGCCGCGGCGCCTGTCCCGGCTGCGCAGGCCAAGGTGCACGTGCCGTCGCTGCACGCCACGCTGCCCGCCGCGCTGATGGCCGTCAGCGAGGCCGCTGACCTGGCGCTGCTGCAGCTGGACAGGCGCGCGCTGGCCAGGCACCTGGTGCGGCTTTGGCGGCTAAGCAGATAGGCAGCCTTGCTTGCGGCAAAGGGCTCGCGCGGCGGCAATCGCACCGCCACGGCCAGGGAGACTCTCGGGTCAATTTCCGCCGTTCGAGCGCACGGCCCGTGCTGCTTGCCCCGACGCTCGCAGGCGGGCGCGCCGCCGCGCGCCCTGGCAGAGGTGCAGTGGGCGCCCTCCACCGCGCTGCCCGCACCCGGCGACCCCGTCTTCGTCGCAGGTGTGTGCGTGCTCCTCTCCTGTGGTGTGCGGCGGCTTTTGGCGTGATGCGTGTGTGTGCAGCTGCCATGGCAGGACAGGAGCAGAGAGGGAGCGTGGGTGACAGCCGTGGCCGGAGTGTGTGGCGCGTTGACGTGCGGCCACACACACAGGCTTTGACACGTCGACGGCGCCGGCGCCGGCGGGCCCGGCGGCGCTGTGCGTAACGCGGGGCGTGCTCTCGCGCGTGGACGTGGGGCGGTACGCGCACTCTGGCCGCTCGCTGCTGCTGTACCAGGTGCGGTGGGTGTGGATGTGTTGGTGGAAGAGGGGGGCAGGAAGTGGCAAGCTGGGCATGGGGCTGAAGTGCTGGCCTGCGAGGGATGGGGGAGGGACCGGGTGCCGGTCGCTGCTTCGGTGGTGGTGTGTGCACCAGGGGGTGGCTGACTTTGCTGGGGAAGCGGCCGGGAGCGAATAGCGCTGGCCTGTGAGGCCTGGCAAGCGGCCTTGCATGCTGCATCTGAACCAGGCCCCCAACAGCTGCAACCCCTGCTGCCCTGCGCCAGCCTCTGCCAGGCGCAAGACCATCCCAGCATCCCCCTCAACGGCAGCGCCGCAGACGCCCGCCATGCTGCGCCCCTCCTGTCGCAGGTGGACGCGGCGGTGAACCAGGGCAGCTGGGGCGGCGGCCTGTTTGACGCCGGGGGCCGCTGCCTTGGCGTGCTGCTGCAGCGCAGCTCGGCGCAGACCTGGCGGCAGCGCTACACGCCCAAGGACGCCGACCCCGACCTCCTCCTCGCGCCGCTGCCCACCCAGCTGGCGCCCTGCTGCGCCTCGTCATCAGCTTCCTCAGCAGGCCGGGCCGCGCCGGCTGCGGCGCTGCAGTCCGCTGCCGTTGCCCCAGGTGCAGACGCGAGCATGCGGCCCTGGCGGCGGCGGCGGCGGTGGCAGAGCGAGGGCGCAGGCGCGACGCGGGATTGGCAGGCGCCTGGTGAGGCGACGGCAGCAGGCAGCGGGGCAGACGCTAGCCAGGGTCAGGGCGCCGGTGTGAGGAGGGCGGGCGGAGGCGGAGCGGAGAGCGCTGCGGCGCACGCTGCGGCAGGCTGGGCGACTGTGGGCGGCCAGGCGCAGGCGGCTGTGAAGAGGGCGGGCGGAAGCGGCGGTGGAGGTGAAGCGGAGAACCAGGCGCACGCCGTGTCCACAGCAGGAGGTTGGGCGACTGTGGGCCGCCAGACACAGGCGGCTGTGAGGAGGTCGGGCGGAGGTGAAGCGGAGAACCAGGCGCACGCCGTGCCCGCCGGCGTCGTGGCGCACTTCCTCGCCGACCTCCGGGCCCGGCGAGGGCTTGCCGGGGGCTTCCCCATGCTGGGGTTCAGCTGGCAGCCGCTGCAGGCGCTGGCGCTGGCCGCCGCAGCCACGGCCGCCTCGGCAACCCCCCCCAGTGAGTTTCTCCTCACTGAGCCTCTCACGCGATACAGAGCACGATGAGAAATGCCCTGCGGGCCCGCCTGCATTCCCGCACCTTGTCTGCAGGTGCAAGCGGCGCGCCAGCTGGCGTGCGGGTCACGCACGTGGACTCGGCACGCCAGCCGGGGTGGGCGGCGCTGCGCCCGGACGACGTCGTGACGCGCCTGGCCGGCTTCGACGTCTCTGCCGACGGCAAGATTGCTCTGCCCAGCCCGAATGTGACGCGGCAGCCGCACGCGCAGCCTGCGGCAGATGCGGCACGGTCGCCCGGGGCAGCAGGAGGCGTGGGCGAGCCAGTCGCGGCCCCAGGGCTGCGTGGTGGCGCTGCTGCGGACGCGGGCAAAAGCAGCGGAGCAGGAGGGGAACGTGAGGTGGGTGGGGGTGTCGAGGGAACGCGGCTGCGGCGGTGGCATCAACGGCGGCGTGGGGTGGAGGTGTGCCTGAGTCATGCCGTGTCGGGGCGGCAGGTCGGCGAGTGGGTGGACGTGGCGGTGCGGCGGGAGGGCCACGCCGAGGAGCTCACGCTCAGCGTCAGGTGCGCCCTGCTGCCATGGGACATGGTTGGGTGAGGTGGGATGGCTGAGCATCTTAGCATGCGTGCCTGGAGGAACGCCGTCTTGTGGGCGCTCACTCTCGCTTCGCTGAGGTGCTGCTCGCTTCCTGCCGCACGCAGGCTGGACCCGCCGCCCGCGCCCCCGGCGCCCCCCTTGGCAGCGTCTGTGGTCCACGAGCGGCGCCCCGACGGCGTGGCGGCGCGCTTCCGCGACGCGCGGCACGTGTTCGTGGGGCCGCTGGCGTTTGCAGAGGGCACGCAGCCGGCGCTGCGCGCGCTGTACGGCGTGCGGGCGGGAGGGAGCGGCGCAGCGCTTTGCTTCGCTGTGGAGCCGGGGAGGAGCGCTGGCGGCGGCGGCGGCGGCGCTGGTCGCGTGGCGCCGCTTGGCGGCGACGATGCTTGGGAGGAGCACCAAGGGGGTTGGGCGATTTGCGAGGGCAACGGAGGGGAGGAGGCGGCGGAGGGAGATGTGCTGCAGCAGGGCGCGGGCGTGGAGCAGGCTTCGTTGCCGTCGGTGCGGGCGAGCGCGGGTGCGGGGTCCGCCATCGTGGCGGAGCAGGCGGAGCGGTTACGAGGGCTGCAGGGGTGGAGGAGAGGTGGGCGGCGGCGGGAAAGGGCGGGGCCCACGGCGGATGCGATGGTGGGGGGCGGGAGGTGCATGGCGGCGCTGCTGGCGGCGTGCGCGCCGGCGGGGGAGGGGGCGGGCGGTGGGCTGGTGGTGCTGGTGGGGGCAGCGCCCGGGCGCGAGGCGGCAGCGGCGGCGCTGCTGGCAGCGCTGCCCCCTCCCCGGCTGCTGGTGGCGGTGGACGGGGAGCGGGTGCGGGACTGCGCGCACCTGGGCAGAATCGTGCAGGCGCGCGGCGTCGGCGAGGTCTTGTTAGGGTTTGCGTGCGGCAGCGCCTGCGTCGTGTGGTGCGGCGATGCGGACGAGCGGCGCACGTTGGAAGGCAGAGGTTGACGCGAGCAGTGCTGTGTGCACAGAGCGCCCAGCAGCAGCTACTGCTGCAGCAGCTGTGCGGGGAGCTCCGCTCGCCGCGGCCATCGGGACAGCCCCCCCGCACGAGAAGGAGCAGGCACGATGAGCGGAGCGGCGCGTGGCGGCGACGACGATGGCACGGTCTGCTACCCTCTGCACTTTGAGGTGCGCGCGATCGCGCATGCGTTGCGGCGCGTGATGGGGCCGCACTTGCGCGGGTGATCTGCTTTGCCCGACGCGCGCGCTCGGCTCGCGTGCGCGCAGTGGCAGGTGGACGCCGCAGCGCTGGAGTCGAGCGAGCGCATCTTCTCCCCACCGTTCGGAGAGGCCTGCTCGCCCTGGCGCCTCGTCCTCTTCCCGCGCGGCAGTGGGTCGGCGCACCAGCACCAGCAGGGACCGCCGGGCCCGCACCTCAGCCTGTGAGCACTTGGCAGCAGGCAGCCGCTTTGTGCATCCCTGGCCTGAAGGAGGGGGCTGACATGTCCCTCTGTGCGGGTGCATGCGACGCGCGTGCACGGCCCCCCACGCCCGCAGCAGCCAGCCAGCGGGAGGAGCAGCAGGAGCAAGCAGCCAGCACATGCGCCTGCACTCCTCTCTGCAGGTACCTGGACGCGCCCAAGGCGCACTCTGTCCGCGGGCGCGTGGTGCAGTCGGCCCGGCCCTTCCAGCTCACGCTCGTGCACCCCACCAACTTCATGCGCAACATCACCAGAGGTGCGCCAGGCAGGAGCAACCGCCCGCCTCTATGCCCATCGGCAACACCACGCTCTACCCTCGTTAACAAGAAGTCACACGCGACGGCGCCGCACCGGGTGCGTGTCCCTGCCCCTTGACCGGTACCTCATCACGCGCCGCACGTGCACACCGCAGAGACGTCCAACGACTTTTCCCACGAGCGCTGCGACTGGGGCTTTGCCAACATGGCCGAGCTGGCCTGGCTCCGCCGCGAAGGCTTCCTCGCCCGCCCCTCGCCCGCCGCCGCCACGTCCGCGTTCGCGGCGCTGGCCGGCAACGCCGTCGTGAGCGGCGGCGGCGACGGCGCGCTCGCGGTGCGCGTCACCGGCACCTCCTTCATCCCCCGCCGCGAGGTGCGCGGCGCCGGCGCCTTCGCTCCCCCTGCGTCGCGCCCGTCGATCCTGTTCTCACCGCACGCACGTTCAGTCGCGTGGCGCTTTGTGCTCTCCGTGTGCTCGCGTGCGGCTCTGTCCGCAGCTGGCGTCGCTGGACACGGAGGTGCCGCTGCCCGCCAACGCCGCCGCCGCCATGCTAGCACCGGTGTTTGCGCAGCCGCACCTCTGGTGCGACGTGCACCTCCGCGCACAGCCCGGCAGCGACGCCGACACCCACCGCGCCGGGAGCTGCGGCGCCGCCGTCGCGGCGGCCTGCGCGGCGGAGCGGGAGTGCTCGGCGGCTGCGCGGGCGGCGGCCGCGGAGGCAGCGGGGGCGGAGCAGCGGCTCCAGGGCGTGGCGGCCGCGCCGGTGCAGCCGGCGGCGCACGTCGGGGAGCAGCCGGGCAACGCGGGGCGGGCCGCATCCTGGCGCGCGGGGCACACCACGGTGAAGCGGTTCCAGCCCTCTCCGATTGGGCCGTCCTCGCGGCCGCCTCGCGCGGGCTCCAAGGTGGCGGCACAGTGGCTGGCGCGGCCGCAGAGCTCTGCGCATGGGCGGCGCGCCAGCGGCGGCGGCGGCGGCGGCGGCGCGGCGGGCCTGGGAGCGCAGTCCTCGCTGGCCACGTCGTCGGCGCCGCTCGCAGAGGTCGCGGCGCCGGCGACGCAGCCGTGCTGCTCCGCTGGCGACGCTGCTGGGCTGGGCGACCAAGGTGCAGGTGTGTGCATCCTGCATCAACGGACGGGCCACCAGACGTGTCAGGCTGGAAGGATCAGCAGCGAGGCAGGTCTCAGGCGCCAGCCCAGGCCAAGCGTCGTGGCTGGGCAGGCGCAAAGGGCCTCAGCCGGCGGCGGCGGGCGCTCGCGTGTCCCACGCGTGCAGGAGGAGGAGGTGGCGGCGCGGGGCCGTGGCTGCCGTGCCACCGCGTGGTGCTCGCCGCCGCCAGCCCCGTGCTGCGCGCCATGCTGACGAGCGGCATGCGCGAGCACGGCGCGGCCCGCCTCACGCTCCAGGGCGCCGAGCCAGAGGTGCGCGGCGCCGCCTTACGCTCCAGCGGGCACGCCGTGGCAAGACAGCAAGGATCAGCAGCAGCAAGGAAGTTAGGCATTCGGCAGACTAGGTGTGCGGCGCCGCCTTACGCTCCAGTGGGCACGCCGTGACGCGTCGCCGCCTCAATGCGAAGCAGGCCAGGGCCGCCGCGCCTGTGAGCCTGCGCAGGTGCTGGGCTGGGTGGTGGCGTGGCTCTACGGCGCGCAAGTGTCGGTGCCGGCGCGGCGGCTGGTCGAGGTGTGGGCGCTGGCCGACCAGTACGCCGTCGAGGTGCGCCGCAGCGAGCCGAGGCTGGCTGCCCTTTGCCCTACTTGCCGTTCGCGTCGGGGAACAACTCGGGCGGCGCTGCGGCCCCGCACGCGGTGCTCTTCGCTGCGGGCCGTGCAGGGGCTGTGCGCGGCGGTGCAGGGCTGCCTCACCTTGCTGCTGGACGCGCACCCGCACCTGGCCCTGGACCTCTACGGGAGCGCCCGCCGCCTCACGCCGCACACATCGCCCGTCAGCCAGGTGCGCAGAGGCTGCAGCTCCACGGAACGACGACGCCGTGCGCGCAAGCATCCAAGACGTGTGGGCGAACGTGTGCACGCGCGGTCGCTCGCAGCTGGTGTGCGAGGCGCTGGAGCGGCACCTGCCCGTCGTGGCCGGCCAGCGCGCCTTCTTCGCGGTGCTGTGGCGCGACGTGCGGCACGTGCTGGCGCTGGCCTGGGACCGCTACGCCGAGAGCGCTTTCGAGGCGGCGTGGCAGGTGAGGCCTGGCCTGCGAGGTGCGCGGGTGGCTCGCACGAGTTGGTACTGACGCCCCTCGCGCAAACTGCCACGCGCGAGCGTCGCAGGTGCCGCACGACATGCTCCAGGTGCTGGACTCGGTGCTTTCCTGGCTGCGCCACGCCGGCGTCCTGCCGCCGCCCTCGACCCGCCCCTCCCCCAGCGGCTGCGCGTCGTCGTCGGCGCCAGGCGCCCCTGCAGGCGGCGCCAGGCCCTCCGCGCGCAAGCGCTCGAGGTACCTGGCCGACCTGGTCGCCATCATGCGCTTCTCGCAGCTGAGCCCCAGGTGCGCGAGGCCGCGACTCGTCCTCGCGTTCCTCGCACGAGCGCGCTTGGCCGCTTCCTTCGCCAACGCCCGCTCGCACGTTCCCCCTTCGCAGGCTCTACCGCTTCATCTCCTCGCACCCGCTGGTCAGCGTCGTCGAGCACCTGGCCCGCTACGGCACCTCCCCAGCAGCGCACCCCGCCGCACCGTCGGCTCACCCCGTCCCCGGCAGCTCGCAAGCCACGCACCCAGCGGGCCCCACCTCCGATGCTCCCGCCGCCACCCTGGGGCCGCACGGCGGCGGCGCAGCAGAGGCCGCCCGCCTCGAGCCCGCCGTGGCGCAGTTCCTGGCGGCGCGACTGGCGGCGCGGCAGGGCGGCGGCGCGGCGCACGGCGTGTGCTGGTGGTGGGCCGGCGACAGCAGCAGCAGCAGCAGCAGCGACAGCAGCGGTGGGGAGGACAGCGCGGACGAGGAGGCGGCGCACGGCGCTTCGCCGTTTGCGGCCCAAGAGCAGCGTCCGCGGCGCGCCGAGGGTGGGCGGGGAGAGGAGGAGGACGGGAGGGAGGTGGGAGCGGCGCTGCACACTGTGCGGGGCGGGGAGGTGCGCGTCGTGGAGGCGGGCGGCGACGGGGACGAGGAGGCGGAGGAGGCAGAGGAGGTGGGCAGCGAGCGCAGCGGCGGCACGGGCGGCACGGTGCAGGCCGCCGCCACCAGCGGCAGCGCCACGGTGCTGCCGCAGCTGCCCTGGGGCGCGCCCGCCGCCGCGGCAGACGGCGCGGGTGCGGGCGAGGAGGGGATGGGGTGGCTGCAGCTTGGCGGCGCGGGGCGTGGTGGTGCGGCGAGCGACGACAACGGCGCGGCGGGAGGAGCGGGCGCGGAGCCCGGTCGCGGTGGCGACGCGGCGGCGACAGCAGCGAAAGCAGCAGCGCAGGTGGAGGGCGGGGCGCCCCGAGGAGCGGCCTTGGTGCTGCCGCACAACGACGCGGGACAGGGCGGCAGCCGGGATCAGCAAGGCCTCAGCAGCGCGGCGGCCCGGCGGCCATCTGCGACGGGCGAGCGGCGTGCGTTGAGCTTGCTGCTGCCGCCAGCGCCGCTCGCGCCGTCTCCGCCGGCGGCGCACGCGCCGCGCCCGCCTGCCCGCACCGCCTCGTGCGCCGCGCCCCCGGCGCAGCCCCTGGCCCGCACCTCGACTGCCCCGCCGCCTCCAAAGGAGCAGCCGCAGCGCAGCCTGACTCACGCTGGCATCCTCGCGCCCCCAACCGCCTCCCCCTTCTCCGCGCCTCGCACGGCGGCGCAGCCCGCCGACGTCGCCGCTTCGCCACCCGTCCGCTCGTCGCCGCAGCACCAGCTGCAGCAGGCGCACGTGGCGGCGGCGGCCAGGGCGGCGAGCCTCACCACCCCGCCTCGGCCCGCGGCCGCCGCAGCCGCCATCCGCAGCAACGGTGGTCGCGTGACGGCGGAGCCGGCAGCAGCGACGGCGGCAGCCCGCCCTGCCGCGAGCCTCGTGGTGGAGCCTCCACCAGCACCTGCCGAGCGGGAGGCGCTCATGCCGGTGTCGGTGGCGCAGCGCCCTCCGCCCGACCCGCGTCACCACGGGCAGCACCACCCTGAGCCCGCGACCCGGCCGCCGCACGCGCAGCACCTGCTTCCCAGGGCGGCTGGGCCGCCGCCACCGCCGCATGCCGCGCAGCCGCGGCCACCGTACGCGCTACACCTGCCGCAGCCCGCCAGGGCAGCAGTGCCCTCCGTGCCGCCGCCAACGTTGCGCCCCGCACAGGCGCCAGCGCACTGGGCCACGCTCAGCACGACCTCCTCCGGCGCGGTGCCTCGCGCCGCCCCGCACCACCCTTACCAGCCGCTCTCCGCGCCGCAGCACCACGTCGACGCGGCGCACCACCGGCGGCGGCACAGCACCACGGCCCTGCCGCCCCCCACTGGCGGCGCCGCCGCCGGCGCGCACCTCCCGCCGCTGCGCCTGGCGCCGCCGGCGGCCACCCACGCCGTCTTGCACGTGGCGCCTGGCTCAGCGGCGGCTCGCGGCGGCGCGCCGCCGGTCCCGCGCCCTGGTCCGCACCTGGCCAGGGCCAGCGTCAGCAGTGCGGCTGGTGCGGCTGGGCCCGCAGTGCCTTTGGCCAGGGCCAGCGTCAGCAGCGCTGCTCCGGCAGCGGCGGCCGCAGGGCCCGCGGACCACGCCGCAGCCATGGTGCCGCTGGCCCGGGCCAGCCTGGGTCCCCTGGCGGCCACCGCGGCGCACCACGCCTGGGGCCACGGCGCACCCGGTGCGTCATACCTCTACCGCCCGCTGGAGCACGGCGCCACGGCGCGCACGCGCGCTCTGGAGCGCGCCTCGTTTGGCAACCTGGGCGGTGCGGGGCGGCCCGGCTGGAGGTGACGCTCGCCGCGGGCTGGGCAGCTGCCAGTTGGGGTGGCGCCGCCCCGACTCCCACTTGGCGTCTGTTGCGCTGTGTAGGCCAGTCTGTTGGCAGGGCAGAGCGCACTTGCAAAGACGGGAGGGTGGACGCGAGGCCGGTCACGTCAGACGTCAAGAGTCAGTCATCCGGTCTGAAGAGGCAGGGACCGGACCTGGAAAACGAGAAGACCTGGCTACAAAATGCCTCCGCAGCAAGCCTCTTCAGCAGCGGCATTCTGCGCGTTTGGCGGCGTGCCGCGCACAATCAAGCTCCCTCGCCAGCAAGCCTGATGCGCACCGCTCGCTCCCGCGACTCAACGCACCGCGCGTCAACGCCCCACACGCACGCACACACACACACACACACACACACACACACTCTCTCTCTCCGCGTCCAAGCAATCCCGCTGCAGGCCCGGCGCTCACACACTCGCGCTCACAGGAAGCAAAGCAGGCCGCAGCGCAACGCTCTCTGCTCCCGGCGGCCGGCGCCGCAGCCCACGCGCGAAAAGACTCCCCGCGGCGGAAGCAACAGGGACAGAAAAGCAGAGGCAGCGCAGGGGGTACAGGAAGGCAGGCAGAACAAGAGGATCTCCAGGCGGCAGCCCTGGCCAGCTATGCGAAGCCGCGACGCCTGGTGGGGAAGACAGCACACGATTTGCACGTCGCCAAGCGGCGTCCGCTGCACGCCTGTTCGCACACGCTCGCGCCGCGGCCACGGCGCGCGAGGGGACCAAGAGAGAAAGAGATAGGGTGAAGGGTAAAGCGATACGGTTGAAACTGCGCTCAACAGGGGAAGAGGGGACCAGCGGCGGGGGCGTGCGGGGCGCGCGCCCGCGCCGCACAGCGGCAACATGAATCTGTTTCTTCTTGTGCAGAAGACGGGACGCTCAAAACCGCCCCGTCATGCAAGTAGCACACACACACGCTCAGCACACACGTACAGGCTGTGGCCTCGAGGGGGGTGTGAGCAACCCCACGTGAGCGTCGAGCCACAGGGCGTGACCTCACGGCGCGACCAGAGCTGCGCCTCGCGTACACCTTGCGTACAGGGCCAGGGCAGTAGGGCACAACAGCAAAAGACGCGACAGGTGTACAGGTGCCCTCTGCCTGTAGTGTGGCAGGCCGCCGCCAGCGGCGCACAGAGAGGCGAGGGCGCTGCTGGGAGGCAAGGAATGCGCAGGGAGGCGCACACGCAACACGTGACGACGACGCAACAGGTAGCCCCCCAAAAGTGGTTCACGTGTGAAGCGCTCTCACCCTCTTCAACGTGAACGCGTAACCCTTCAACCGGGAAACGAGCGAGCGAAGTGGCGGCGAGGCGCGCGCCTGTGCCTCCATCCTCTGCCCCCGCATACACAAGTCCGCCATGTCCGTGTCCCCATCGCCAGAGTCAGGATACCACACACCCTGACCCAACGGCAGCGCACATGCCGAGAGAATCTTCCCTCGGAGCGCTCATCTTCCCCGCGGCGGGCCGCCCCGCGGTGCTGCAAGCATCATCCGGCGTCAGGCGCACCCCCCGTGTGTAGCCTCCACGCGCACGCAGAAGCGTCCCGGCGGCGCCGCAAGGCATAGACCGGGAGGAGGGGCGGCCGCGCAGGCGGCGCGCCGGGGCCCGCGACCCTAGCGGTGGTGCAGCAGGTCCCTCCAGTTGGGCGGGCAGTCCTGCGGAGCGGCGCGGCGCAGCGCGAGCGAAGCAGTTCGAGGCGTCAGGGCGGGGCCGAGGCGCTGCGCCTTGAGTGGGGGGCACTTGACAACGGGAGGACGAGGCGGCCGTGCCAGAAGCGACAGGGAAATGGGGCGAGGCGGGGATTTGCACCCTTTCGCGAGGGGGATGCATGTTTAGGGTTAGGGCTAGGGTTCGGGCAGCAGCGTGGACTCACGTAGCACTCGGGCATGCAGCGCCAGACGCGGTAGACGCCCCACCACGGGCCCTTGGCCAGGTTCTCCTGCGGGGCACGTGCACAGAAAAGGGGGCGATGCCTCGCACGACCACTCGTTGTGCAACAACGCATCGGCCCACCACTGGCGAGCTGCCTCGGGCAAACATGCCAAGGGCGAGGCGCGAGGCTGGAGAATTCGGTGTGGCGCCCTCCGCCACGGGAAGGGCACAGCGCGCGCGCGCCGTCCCCGTGCAGCGAGAGCATGCGCCGCAGGCCCAATGCTCACAAAGCACTCGCGGGAGAAGGCCCATGTGGCGTAGTCCTGCGGGGCGGGCGCGGGGCAGCACACAGCGTCGCCGTCTGGTTCAGAGCTGGGCTCGCAAAGAGTGCTCGCTTCACGAGTTGGCCCTGACGGGCCCAAGGGCTGTGCACCCTTGGCGCCGCGGGCGCGCACCCGACAACCCTTGTCGTGGCCTCACGCATGCGCAATCTGCTTGCCAGAGATGGCTACGCGAGAAGCCCACCTGGGTGAGCGCCAGGATGGCGTAGTAGAGGGAGAAGACCGAAAAGACAAGGAAGAAGACGCACACAAAGCCGTGGACTGCGGGAGCGCACACGCAGGGCAGCACACCAGGTGGGCAGCAGCAGCAACGCGGCGTCAGCACACCTGCGTTCCTCCGTCCCTATGCGCAGTCCGCGTGCGTCGCTGCGGCGGCGGCGAGGCCGTGGCCTCGCCAACCCTAGCCCAGGGCAACGCGCGGCGCTCACTGATGAAGACGGGCGTCCACTCGCGCCACTGGAGCCACCTGAACGGCGGCGCCACGCACTTTTGCCGCCGCTCCTTGGTCCAGTAGACCTGCCGGCCACACACAGAGCGGGTCGCGCAGTGCACGTCACGCCTCTGGCTGCAGTTTGCGTGTTCCGTCGTTGCCTGGTGCGGTGAGTGCGCTGGGCTGGCGCACCCGTGACTGGCGCGATGCCAGCGCGTCGTGCGCCAGCGGCCAGGCGCCCCCACCTTGCTCATGATGGCCAGGGGCAGCACAGGCGCTGGCCCGTTCCGTCAACGCAAGATGCGCACACACTCAGCACTTCCACACCTTGACTGCAACATGGGACTGGGGCCAGCGCTCACCTTGATCATGGCCAGGGACAGCACGCTGTAGCCCACCACCGTGCCCCCGATGGACGCCATGAGCGCGTTGATGGTGCCTGTGTAGCGCGCGCGTACACCACAAGGCACAGCACGCACAGCATGATGATCACAAGCGAGCATGCGTGCCTCACGCCTCAGTGTCGGTGGCAGCCGGCGCTGCGTTTGCCCTCGCTCCATTGTCCAAGGGCGACGCATGGCAGGCACACCGTCCGTGTCAGGCAGGCAGGGTCAGCGCCGTTGCTGGCGGCGCTTGCTTGCCCGCCGCTCACCGTAAAAGGGCACCAGAAGCGAGAGCATCAGGAAGGCGGCGTTGATGGGGATGCGCACCGCCACCTTGACCAAATAGGGCTGGGTGTGCACGCCCAGCGCCTTCTCAATGGCGATGCAGTACTGAGTGGACCACAGCATGTAGCTCACGTACTGCGAGGCAAGAGCAACGGCGGGCGACGCAGGGCAGAGCGGCGGCGGAGGCGGCGTCAGTCAGCGCGCAAGCGGAGGCTGCGGCGCATGGCTGAGGTGGCTGAGGTCGGGAGGTGTGGAGCCTGGCGGCGTTGCGTGGCGCTGCTCTGAAGGCCAGTGCAGGGCGCCCGCGTCACACGAGAACCCTGGTGGCGTGGCGTTGGCATGGCGCAGCCATGAAGGCCAGTGGCGGGCGCGGGCGCGCCAAGGCCCCGCCAGCGGAGGCTCACCGTGTGGCCGATCATGAGGTAGACGGACACGAGCTTGGCGCTGCCGAGGCTGAAGAGCGTGTACATGTCTGCACGTCGCGCGCGCGCACACGTGTTCCGGTCGCCGGCGCAGCACGCACAGCGCCTCGCCTCCCCAGCGCTCGATCAGTGCGTGCGCGCGGCCGCGCCGCCGCTCAGGCGTGGTGTGTCTCATCCACGACAGGGCTGCGCTACCGATGAGCTACTGCTGCTGCTGCTCTGCTGCGGAGCAGGCAGGCGCTGGTGCTGGTGCAGCTGCCAGAGGCAGGCAGGTGCTTCTCACTTGCGGCGTAGAGCAGGCCGGGCGCCAGCTTGCTCAGGTTGAGTGCCCACGAGTGCGCCACCGTGTTGAACGCGTACGCCACCACGCCGATGGGGTCTGCGCGCGCGCAAGCGCAAGGCGCAGGGACGGGGCCAGGTGTTGGGAGGAGGACCGGGAGGGGTCTGCGCGACGCCGCACGCACATGTGATGGCTCCGAGGCGCAGCGACGCCGGCTCAGCACCGGCTGGGCTGAGGCGGGCCATGCGGGGCCACGTGCACACTCGCCAGACGCGTGCAGGATCTCCAGATCACGTGCGAGGCGCAGGCGACTCACAGGCGAGTTTGTAGTGGGCGGGCTGCTCCATGCTCTCGAGGCTCTGCAAGGGGGGAAGAGAAGAGAGAGCGTCGGGGGCGCCATGGCCGTCCGTGTTTGGCGGGCTTGCCGTTGGGCCGCCTGTCCCGGCCCCACCGCCCCTCACCTCCACCACCAGGCCCGTGGTGCTAGCGCCGCTGAGGATCATGGCGGCGCCGTTGAAGAAGGACACGGCCATGGTGCTGCCTGGCCGCTGCTTGCCGCTCACCGGGTACCTGCGACGTGGACGCAAGCACCACCGCCCCACGCAACGCACGCCACGCGAGTCGTGAGTGACCCTCTCCGACGCGCTGTCGGCCCCCGTTGCCATGCCCTGATGAGCGAGTGAAGCCAGCCGGCCACGGCTGTTGCGGCCACGGAGCGATGGGATCCAAGGGGCCGGCGGCCGCGACCGCAGGGACGCGCACTCACACTTGGATCTGGCCAGGTGCGGCGAAGCCGGCGGACCAGGCCTGGGTGATGGCGAAGACCACGGCCGTGTAGCCCGCTGCGAGCATACAAACACCAGCGGACGGCGGGTTGAGGTCAGTTCAGCGTCCACGTGAACGCCTGCACGGCTGCTGTCGCGTGCTGTGTGTGCACTTTGCATCAACGG
>VFQP010002437.1_pt1 | contig 20767 bp, 19 predicted proteins | sample 3512351 | NCBI WGS metagenome assembly VFQP01 (sample SAMN10412372, study PRJNA504923) | tailings metagenome | isolation source: Relicate 1 Philex TSF1 revegetated site | place: Philippines: Tuba, Benguet | collected 2017-08-29
GGAGGTGCTGATGCGCGCGCTGTTTGCGCTGTCTGGCCCGTGCCTGCCTGACGCGCGCTGTTTGCGCTGTCTGGCCCGTGCCTGCCTGACGCGCGCTGTTTGCGCTGTCTGGCCCGTGCCTGCCTGACGCGCGCTGTTTGCGCTGTCTGGCCCGTGCCTGCCTGACGCCTGGGAGGCGATGTGCTGACGTGATCTGTTCGGCCTCTGCCTACAAACGTGCTGCATCATCTGCTCTGCTGCTGACCCCTGCAGGAGGTGCTGATGCGCGCGCTGTTTGCGCTGTCTGGCCCGTGCCTGCCTGACGCGACCTGCTCGGCCCCCGCCTGCTGACACGTGTGTACCATTTCATGCAGGAGGTGCAGATGCGCGCGCTCCTCAGCCCTTGAGAGGCGGCCCGCCTGACACAAGACGTGCTTGGCTCCTGGATGCTGCGGCGCTCGCAGGAGGTGCTGATGCGCGCGCTGTTTGCGCTGGAGGCGGCGTGGCATCCCCAGTTCGACCCGCGGCAGGCGCAGTGCCGCCTGGACTTTGAGGCGTGCGAGGAGAACCGGGGGCTCTTCCTGGCGCTCGTCAGGCACATGCAGGTGCGCGTGGTGCAGCGCGCAGCCCGCTTGCGCGCCGGCGGGGTCTGTCACGCACGTGCCGCCGCCACGGCCCACGTGTGGGAAGCGAGGCGTCAGCTCCCGCACAGGTGTCTTGCGGCGACGTGCCTGCTTTCTTGTGTGACTTTATGCACAGAGGCTGAGCCGCGCCGGCTGCCACAGGACGGCCCTCGAGGTGCGTGGGCATCCCTGGACTGCCCTCCTCGTCCCATCGCTCGTTTGGTGGCCCAGCCCTGTGCCCTGACCAAGCCCTGATTGCATTGCGTCCCGCAGGTGTGCAAGCTGCTGCTGGCGCTGGAGCCCGAGGACCCGCTCGGCGCGCTGTGCATGCTCGACTACCTCGCCCTCAGGGCAGGTGCGTCCTAAGCCCTAACGCCCTAACGCCCTGACGGAGGTGGCAACGGCACCTCCTCCCTGCCCCCGGCAGCGGGCAGCGATCGCGGCCCTCGCCCACGCCCTGACGCATGCGTGCCCTGACGCATGCATGCGTGCCCTGACGCATGCCCTGGATTAGGGCGCAACGGCTACCTGCTCGAGTTTGTGCGCGACTGGGAGGCAGACAGCTCGCTGGCGCTGCGCCCCAACTTTGCCTACGCCACCGCCATGGCGCGCTTCCGCCTGGAGCAGCAGCAGCAGCAGCAGGCGGGCGGCGGCGGCGGCAGCAGCGCGGGCGCGGCGGCGGCGGCGGCCGACGCGGCGTTGCTTGCGGACGGCCCGGCGGCGCAGCAGCAGCTGACGGACGCGATCCTGCTGCTGCCGTCGGTGGTGCCCAGGTGAAGGCTTTAGGGCATTGAGGGTGGGGTGAGGGCGCTGCGTGCGCTTTGCTTGTGCCGTCGATGGCCCTTGCTTTGCAGGGGAAGGGAAGCTGCGTTCACATGAGGCGTGTGGCGTGTCGCAAAAGTGGTCCAACACCGCCACCAACACGGCCACGCTGCGGGCTCATCTCCAGGCTGCAGGAGAGCCAAGGGCTGTGCTCTGCGATGCTTGCTGAACGTGCCGCGAATGGTTCACCGCCGCCATCACCGCCATGCACGCAGGCTCATCTCCAAGCTGCAGGAGAAGGGCACGGGCCGCGAGGCGCACTGGGCGGCGCTCACGTCCCGCAAGCTCTTCACCCGCCCGCACGACGCCGGCAGCGCCACCCTCCAGCACCTGGTGCGGCGACCGGCAACGCGCGTCCTGGCTAGACGTGTGCATGACCTGATCTGACGATTGGCGATCGTTTGCTTAGCAGGCTGCAGCACCTGGTGCGCCCTGCCGCTCAGCCCGCCGCATGCTGAGCCCCTCTCCGCATGGAGGTCGCGCGCCCCGCGTCGTCCTCCCCGCCCTTTACTCCAGGCCCCGCGCCACAAGCCCTAACGACGCCCTAATCATGATGGCGCAGGTGTCCATCTACGTGGAGCGCTCGGCGCTGCTCTGGAAGCCGCCAGACGCGCTAGAGTTCCTGCGCCAGGCGGCCACGCGCGCCGCAGACGTGGCCGAGGCCGGCGCCGTGCGCCGCTCCGGGACGGCCGCCTCCGGCCCTGGCGCCGCCGCGCAGGTGACCTTGGGATTGGGCTAGCGTTTGCCACAGCATGTGCGCGCGCCGCCGCGACGGCTCGTGCATTTTGCGGGGCGCGGCGGATGGCGGGGCGGCCCCCCTGAGCCCGGCAACCCCGGAACCCTAAAGCCCTAAGTGCATGCGCATGCGCATGCAGGAGGGGAGCGCGCTGTCGCTGGAGGACTGGGCGTGCGTGCGCCGGGAGGCCTTCCCCGACGAGGCGCCGCGCAACGAGTACCGCCACCTGCGGCTCGCCGACTTTAGCGACAACGTCAACGCGCTGCCCAGGTGCGCGGGCCCTAAACCTCCACCGCCACCGCCATGCGCGTTGGGCCGACCCCGGCGACCCGCACGCTCTTTTTTCGGCGCGTTTGCGCGTGCGTTTGGGGGAGAAAGAGAGAGGGCGGCATGCGTGCCGCTTGGCGGGTGTAGGGAGGAGCTACAGGCGGCCGTGGGGCAGGTCGCCGCGCCGCCCGATGCTGCGGCGGCCGCCGCCGCCGCCGCCGCCGCCGCCGCCGGCGGGCGGAGAGGCAACAACCGCAACAACCGCCGCGGTGGAGCTGGCGGCGAGGGCGGCAACGACGAGGCGGCGCTGCTGGCCGCGCAAGCCCTCGGGGGCTTGGACATGGCTGATCTGGACCCCGAGGTGCTGGAGGAGGTGCAGCAGCAAATCCTGATGGCGCAGCAGGCGCTGCAGGAGCAGCAGCAGCAGCAGGGCGGCGGCGGCGGCAACGCCGGCGGGCAGGTGAGCTCTTGTGGGTGGGACGGGGCGCCCTCCCAGTCGCTCCGCTCACGTCGCGTCCCTCCGCTGGGGGTGGGATGTGGTGCCCTCCCAGTCGTTTCGCGTTCACGTTGCCTCGTTGCGTGCGTGCGCTCCTCCCGTTTGCGACGGGGACGCCGCAGGCGCCCCGGCAGCAGCCGCAGACGTCGGACGAGGAGATGCGCAACGCCAACCCGCTGGTGATGCTGCTGCGGTCGCTGCTGCCGTGGGTCAACGTGGGTCAGCAGCCCGAGTACGGAGACGAGGAGGAGGACGACGGGGAGGAGGGCGGGGAGGGGCAGCAGGGACAGCAGTGACGCTGTCGCTGGTGGTGCCTGCTTCTCGTGTGTGGCCGTGTGCAAGTTCGCCGCACCCCCCGCCGCCCTCGCCCTCTCTGCATGTGGGGCAACGTGGGGCACCAGCCTGAGGACGGCGAGGGGGAGGAGGAGGACGGGTACGACGGGGCGGGGCAGCAGGTGCAGCAGTGATGCGGCTGCACGCGGTGTGGGCCATCGTCCCTGGCCGCCAGTGTTGGGTTTGGGGGGCCACGATGGTGGAGGTGGTAGTGGTTGAGCTGCTCGCGAGGAGTGCACGTGCCTGTCCTCCTGCAAGGTCGTTGGCACCAGGCTTTGCAGACAACGTGGCGTGCAGACACAGCGAGATAGACACCGGCAGCAGCGAGCACGGGAACAGCAAGCGAGCAGAGAGCAGCGGCAGTTCACATGGACGCACGAGACACAACACAAGGAATGAAAGGAAAGGTGAGCATACACTGCGCCCACCGCTGAGTGTACAGAGGAGTTTGCTTATTCGCGCTGAGCCCTGCGCTTCGCATTCTTCCTTGCTTCATCGCTCCATCGCTCCACTCTCCTATCGCCCTCATGCATCAAGCGCTTCATGGTCTGGAGTTGCGGACGGGGGGCGGGTGGCCCAGAGCGGGCGTCCCCGCCGCCGGCGCCGCCGCAGGTGCCGGGTAGGGATATCCTTGAGGTGGCGGAGGGTACGGTGGAGGACCTGCCGCGTAGGTGCTTGCCCTGCGCTCAGGTGGCGCGGCGTGCACGCAGCAGGTGGTGACCAGGGTCGTTTCTGCCCCCCAGGCGTGGGCGCACCGCAGCTACCACCACCACAAACGCAACGCAATGCTTCCGTCGCTGTGTGTGGAGGGGAGATGGGGGCCTGGCCCGCACTGGCGCTCTCACCCGTAGCTGGGCCCGAAGCCGTAGGGCTCCGCCACGCGCGCGGACGCCGACCACCGGGGGGGCGGCGGGGCCGCGTGCGGCGGCGGCGCGGCGTGTGACCAGGAGGCCTGCGCGGCGCACGCCCACAGCACACACGGTCTGAGCGGCAGTGTGGTCCGTGGAGACGAAGGGAGAGCGGTGGTAGAGCATGCCCCGCCGTCAGCGTTCCCCTCGCTCGCCACACGCACCTGGTGCTGCAGTGGGCCAGGGCCATGCGGCGGGTAGTAGTAGCTCGGTGGAGCTGGAGGGAGGCCGTTGAGCAGGCGTGCGGCGTTGGACATTGGCGGCGCCACGGGCGCCCCGCTGGGCACCGTGGGGCCAGCAGCAGGTCCTGCAGCAGACCTGGAGGAGGAGAACTCCTCGATGCTCGCCTCGATGACGTAGCCCACGCTCTCGTGAGCCGCTGCAGCTGAGGCTGGCACGCCCACGGCCACCACTCCCACGGCGGGAGCCGCCGGGCCGCCTGCTTTGCCCGAGTCCTTGCTCAGGCTCGCCTTGTCCTTGCTTACGCCCTTCTCCTTGGCGTCTGCCATTCGCTCGCTCTCGTGCGCGTGTGTTGTGGCGCGAGAAGAAGCTGCGAGAGACAGATAGAGAGAGGCGCGTGGGGAGACGGTGAGGCGCTGGCGGCAACGAGAGTCTGTGCGTCTGTATCTGTGCCGCGCGCTTGTGCTGCTCGTGTGTTGAAGGTGAGTGGGGTTTGTCGACGCCATGCAGAAGAGTGAGAGCAGCAGCTCCAAGCGCTTCCTGCTGCTCTTCATCACGAGTGTATGATTGCAGGAGCACCCTCCCCTCGCTCCTCGCGGCCTTGGCGCACGCACACACGGTCCCTTTCTTCACCGGTCCTTCTTGGAGGCCCCTCTCCGCGGCGCAGGCTCCCGTTCCTCTTCCTGTTCCTCTTCTTCCTCCTCCTCTCCTTCCTCCTCCTCCTGCTCCTCGTCGTCCTCCTCGCCCGCGTCAGTCGTCGCCTCCCCCGACGCGCTCGGCGCCTCCGCCCCTGGCGCGCGAATCTTGAGGCCTGCGCCCACGCGCACCGTTTCATCACCACACCAGGTGGTCATGCAGGAGCCACAAGGGTGCCTTGTGCACACCCTGAGGAGAAGGACGTCCCTGGACTTGACGCCGCCCCTCACGCTGCTCGTGACCGCAGCGCGGCGCAGAGACTGAAGTGCCCCACAGAACTGACAGCAAAGCCACGCTCGCCTCGGAGCGCCAGGAGGTGCTTGGCCAGGAAGGCCAGCATGAGGACGAGCAGCACCACGATGAGCGCCACGTCCTGCCCCGCCGGCGGCTCTACGGCGACCGGGATCCCCCCGCTGGGGATGCGGGTGGCTGGCATGTCAGTTGCGCAGCCAGCGCGCCCCCGCGCGCTCAGCGGTGGGCCCACCCGGGTGCAGCGCAGCGCCCTGGGGTGCAGGAGATCACGTTGATCTGCTCGTGCTGGTGCTGCCGCCGCTGCCCGAGGCCCTCTGCAGGCATGAGCCATCAGCGATCGCGTGGCACACGCTCTCTACAGCATCGCAGTTTGTGCAAGTCGCCAGCATCGCCGGCTGCTGTGCACGCCGCCCACGCGACCGGCGCACGTGCCCTCACCGCGTCCACCACAACCTCTCGCCAGCTCTGGCGGACGCCGCTGCAGCAAATCGGGATTGGGAGACGAATCGCCTGCGCTTCGCTAATCGCGAGCTGCTCTCTCTTTCTGCCGTGTTTTGCCGTGCCCTCATCGGCAGAACAAATCGCCCCAAATCGCTGATTGGAATTCCAGCGCAGCCACGCGCACACACAGAGGAATGGCAGGCGACCCAGCACGCGAGGCGCTGCGCGGCCTGTCCATCCGGCAGCTGCGCATCGCGGCTCGCTCCAAAGGACTGAGCCCCGCAGGTGCGCGCCCACGCGATTGCACCACCACCCGTGGCGTGGCCTCGCTGGCGCAGCGCTCCCCTACAATCAGTGGCGCTCCTCGGGCGCCACAACGGGTTGTGAGTGCGTCCTGCTCCTGCTCCTCGTCCTCGTCCTCGCACAGGCTGTGAGGAGGCGCTGAAGCAGCGCCTGGCAGAGTATATGAGGGCCAGCAACGACTTCCACGTCGTGACGGAGGCTCCGGAGTCCGCAGGTGCGGGCGCGCGGGGTCCGTCCGCATGATCTCCCGCGCCGTGAGCAAACGCAGGCGCTGCACCCTGGCGCCCGTGCAGCGACATGCCGCAGCGGAGGGTGGCTGATGGAGGCTGTCAAGTAGCGGGACAGCTGCGCCCGCAGTGCAGCTCGGGACAGCAACATGTGCGGGCGCCAGGTGCGGCCAACGCCCTCCTCGCTCGCCCTGCACCGAACGCAGACGACGGCGGCGGCATGCCGCAGTTCAGCAAGAACAACTACGCGCGCCCGGGCGGCCAGCAGAATGTGTGAGTAGTGCGCGGCTCCATGGTGTCGCAGTGTCCACTCAAGCAGCTGCTGCGAGTGCGCAGCAGTGCAGTGGCAGCAGGGCAGGGATCTGCGGGCGTGGGCCTGGGGGAGCCCTTTGCCGCCTGTCGCCCGAAGCCAGCAGCGCCGCCCTCATCACGCTGACCTGTTCCATGCCAAGCCTTTGCCGCGCTGCGCCGTTGCGCCTTCATGCTACGCCACGCCTTTCCCACGCCACGCCTTGCTTCCCAGGGGCAACCACATCACAGACCGGCCATCCAGTCGCGTGACAGCGCCGCCCGGCGGAGCCTCGCAGGCAAGCGTGCGCCTCCACTCCCCTCCTCCTCCACGCTTGCGCTGAGCCTGCATCCGTCCAGGAGGGGAGCCCCGCGTGAGCTCAGGGCCCGTTTGAGAGGGGAAGTCAATCTGGAGGCTCAGGGAAAACATCGTAGCCAGCTCAGCCCGAGCAGCAAGGGAACCACTCTTGGGCTCGACGTCCATCACACCCAGTGGTGAACCTGACACTGGTGCTCAGGTCGTGCTGGGCGACTACCAGGACCCTGGCGCTGGCTACGTGCCCCAGCACGGTCGCCGCAGCGGCCAGCCCACCCCACCCACTGACCAGCAGCCCCTCCCCCTTGGCCCCCCGGCGGGCCTGCCGCCGCAGCCGCCCCGCACGGCGGCGCAGCGCAACGCAGAGGCGCTGCTCTCCCGCATGGGCCTCGGCAACACCGACGAGATGGTCGCCAACGCCCTAAACACCCCGCATGCCGCCGGCGCAAACCCCAACTACGCGGGCAGCCGCCCGCCCTCGGCCGGCAGCGCCGCCGCCGCCGCCGCCGCGTACCAGCAGCAGCAGCAGCAGCAGGCGTATGGTGGGCCGGCGGCGGGCAAGCTGCCGTCGCGCCGCGGCTCGTCGGGGGGCGGCGCCAGGGGCGCCCCGCCGGGGGCGTACGACGACGGCGCTGTCGGCGCCGGCGCCGGCGGCGGGTACGGACATGCGTATGGACCAGCTGGTGGCGGCCAGGGCAGGCCACCGCTGCCGCCTCAGCAAGGAGCACCGTACGTGCCCCACAAGGGCGCGCCGCCGCCGGTAAGTTTTCAAACGCGCACAAGGTGCCAGACGTGCGCGTGGGCACAATGTGGAGTGGGCCTCAAAGCAGAGCGCTCATGGCTCAAGAGATGGCTCTTGCCATGGGGCTGGCTTTGCGTGTGGCGTCGTGCGTGCAGGCGTATGGCGGCGGGTACGATTACGGCGCTCCCCCAGGCAGCGCCGCGGTCGGCACGCAGCCGCAATCAGGCTCTGGTGAGTGCAAAATTTTGGATTGTCGTTGTTCATCCACCGTGGCCCCGCGCTGGCGGTGGATCCAGAATCCATCGCTTGCCCGCCCCGAGCATGGCACCCGCGGCGCGAAGGTCGCGCGCGCCCACAACTGTATCTGTCGCGGGCCCGCGCGCCCCCCACGACATCGTGCTAGAAAAGAAACACGCATTCGCACACGCAGTCAACATCTTTGACTCAGCATCGCCCTCCGCACACCTCCGCAGACAACATGGTCGCCGACGTCGAGCGCATGATCAAGTCGATGCAGGTCAAGGACCTGCGCACGCACTGCCGCGCGCGCAACCTGAGCCCCGCGGGTGCGTGCTGCAAAGCACTTCTGTCGCAGTGGAAGCAGCGTGCCAGCTGCGAGAAAGATGCAAGTGCTGCTCCTTGCTCACCTGCTCGCAGGCAGCGCCGAGGAGCTCAAGCAGAGGCTGGGCGACCACATGCTCGCCACCGGCAACCTCTCCCTCGCGGCACCGCCGCCCGGCGGCGAGGGCGCCTACTTTGGCGGCGCCGCGCCGCCGCCGCAGCAGCAGCAGCAGCACCCGGGCCACTACGGCGGCGGCGCCGGCGGCATCACCTACGCTGCGCCCGTCGTGCAGCAGGGTGAGGGCGGGCTGGTGTCTCGCTGGTGGTGTCCCGGTCCGCGCTGCACCTGCAGCCACACGCCTCTACCATGCACGGCGCAGGCCACGGCGCGTTCTGTCTTCACACGTCACCGTGCAGGGTTCACGGACCTGGGCGCCAACAACAACTACGCTCGGCCGGGCGGGCAGCAGAACGTGTGAGTGCGTGCGCACGACGCCACCTCGCTGATCAACTCTGTCGGCCCTGGTGCGCAGGAGGCCGGCAGCGCGACGCCCACCTGTGCCACCTTGCTGCATCGCTCGTGTGCGCTCCAGAGGCAACTTCCTAAGCGGGAAAAACTCGAGTCGTGTGCTCGCCCCGCCGGGCGGCAAATCCCAGGTGAGGGAAGCAGGCGCCCGACGGGCCCCGCGCCTAGATGCCTGGTCGCTTGGTACCGGCACGGCGCTTCCGTGCGTCGCCATCAAACGCAAACAGCCCCGCTGCTCCCCCCACCGCCGCGCGGCGCTCCCCCACCGCCACCACCCCCATTGCGTGCGTGCGCCGCCCGCCCGCCGCCCCTGCGCAGATCACGTTTGGCGACTACCAGCTGCCTGGCTACGGCGGTGGCGGCGCGTCGGGGCAGGGCCCCGCCCGCGCGCCCTCGCCCTCGACGTACCAGCAGCAGCAGGCGTACGCTTCGCAGGGCGGCGCTCCGTACCAGCAGCACTCGCAGGGCGGCTACTACCCACCTCAGCAGCAGCAGCAGCCGCCTGGCTACTACGCGCCGAGCGGCGCGGGCGGCGCGGGGCACGCCGCGGCGCCCGGCATGCAAGGTGCGCGCGCGCTTTTCCTGTCCGTGTTGCGAGCGGCTGGGCGTGCCGGGTGCGCTCCCGACGTCGCGCGCCTGCGGGGGCGGCGTTTGGCCTGAGCGGGTGGCTGCCGGCGCGGCGGTTGATGTGCGGTGTGCGCAGCGTTTGGCGGCGGCGAGGCGCGGCCCAACAACAACTACGTGCGGCCGGGCGGGCAGCAGAACGTGTGAGTCTTGCGCGCGTGTGGGGCGCGTGGCGGGCGGGCGGGGGCAGGCGGGCAGCCAGAGGGCGCATTGCTGATTGCGAGGGCTTGGAGAGCGCAGTGAGGCGACGCCTGGCCTGCCTGGGTGCTGCTGCGTCGTGGCGTGCGCCGCAGCGGGAACTTCATCACGGGGCGCCCCTCGACCAAGGTCGTTGCGCCGCCCGGCGGCAAGTCCACCATCACGTTCGGCTAGGCAGATTGAAGGACCGTGGTGGACGGCGGCGGCTCTGCTGGCGCGCCGTCTCTGGGCGGCAGCGCCCTCTCTCTTGGCGCCCTCTCTGCTTGGCGTCACGCTGCGATGCGTGCGGGTCGGGGGCGGGCCAAGAAGGCAGCTGGGCTTGAGGACGACGAGGGCAGCCATACCTAGCTGGCAAGGAGGCGTTGCGAGGTGCAGGGTGCTAGAGAGCTGGCGCGCAGGCGGGCAGCCGTTTGCGGTGCGGGGGGCGCAGGATGCTAGGCCACGCGCAGGGCGTGTGAGGCTGCAGCGGGGCAGGGGATGCGGCTCTGCGCTTGCAGTGCAGTGTATCGCTGACCATCTGTTGAGTGCATGCGGGCACCTTTGTCTTTGCTTTCGCTTGCCAGGTGCAACTCCAGGCAGCGACTCGGCACTGCAGTGCACCGCCTGAAAGGCTCCTTCTTCTTAAGCAATGCGGAGAACACGCTCCGTGGTTCCAGCAGCAAGCAAGGGAAACGCCGCGCCGCCCTAAGCTCCCCTCACCCCGCGCCGCGCTCGCAAGCAACAGCAAAGAGGGAACGGGGCCTTCAGGCTGAGCTCACGCAAGCACCAAACAGGACAGCAGAGCGCCCATCCGCTCTGGGCCCCTTCCATCACAACACAAACCCCCAACTGGCCAGGTCCGGCACCCAAAAGCGTCTGAGTCTCGTTCCATCTCATTTCCTCAACACGCTGGAGAGGACGCCGTAACGGCGCGCATGCCCCCCAGCGCGTCGCGACAGACTCGGGGGGCACGCCGTCGTCTCCAGGCGGAACAGTCTGAGGAGCAACGCTGAGGCGGGGCGCAAAGAAGGGGACACCAAGCAACGGCGATGCGCCACTCCAGGACAGACGCGGGGGGATCCGGCCGCAAAGCGTGGGGCGCGATCCAGAGGCGCAGAGCGCGGCATGCCACCCCTCGCACTGCAGAGGCACCGCCACCCCACCCCGTTGGCGCGAACGCCGGCGCGTCGTCCGCCAGCCGTGCGCGCCACACACGTACACACACACCCAGCGCTTGGGGGTGCAAAGAATGGCGCCGTCTCCTCTCCCGAGGTGCCCCCCCCGCGCGTGGCGGAACAAGCCACAGGCCTGACGCGTAGGGTTGCGCTAGGTAGGTTTGGCGATGCCACGCACGTCCAGAGAAGACTTCAACGTCCCCCCGACCACACCCTTAAGCCCCCCCAAAGCCACACACGCAAAACGCACGTGATCATGCAAGAGGAAGCGGCGCGCTGGGTCAGGCCACGCGTGGGTGCAGTGGTGGGGCGCCACGGCTGGCGCAGATCGCTGGAGCGTGCAGGCTGGCACAGGGAACGAGGGACGCCGTCCAAGGGAGGCGCAGAGACCCCGCCAAACGAAAAGGCGGTGACGCGCCCGGTGGTGCGCCCAACGCAAGCTCTCCGCCCCGCTTTACCCTCGCCAAGCCCTCTCCTCCATGCCGCGCCAAGTCCTCGCTGCTCCACCTCGCGCAGGATTGCACCGCTACAGCCCTCGCCGCGCCCTCTCTCCATGCAGAGCGTGCGCAGGGTGCCGGTGTGCGCCAGCCCCCGCCACCCCCGCCCAAGCCCTCTCCTCCATGCCACGCCAAGCCCTCATGCGCCACCTCGAGCAGCTTGCGCCGGATGTCGGTACACACGCGGCGCCTCCCACATGCCAAGCCCTCGTCTCCATGCAGGGCCAAGCCCTCGCCGCTACTGCGCCACCTCGAGCAGCTTGCGCAGGATGTCGGTGCACGTGATGATGCCAATCGGCATCTCGTTGTCGTCCACGATGTAGAGCCGGTGGATGCGGTGCTTGACCAGCAGCTCCATCACCTGCGCCGCCGCCGCCATGCGCATGGTTAGGGCTAGAGTCAGGGCTTGCGTCGGCGCGCTGCTGTCCTCGCGCCGGCGCCCCTGCCCGGCCGCAGCGACACTTTGCGATTACGCCGGGCGCGCCCAAAAGGGGGCACCTCCCACCACGCTCAGCGTGGTGATCTTCCCACACCCACCGCTGTCCCCTTTGCTGCTTTCCTTCCTTCCTTCCTTCCGTCCCTCTCACCCTCACCTCGCTCAGGGTTGTGGTCTTCTTGCCCAGCACCAGCGCCTGCCCCACCTCCCCACCTGACCCCACCTCTCCCCCTCCCTTTCCCCCCGCACCTCGCTCAGGGTGGTGGTCTTCTTGCCCAGCACCAGCGCCTGCCCCACCTCGTCGCCGGGCGTGCGGGGCCGTTGCCGCGACACGCGGTCCTGCACGAAGCGGTGCCCCGCCGACCCGACCACGCCCTCTTCGTGCAGCCGGTTGAACCTGCGAGTGCAGGGAGGCAGCGGCAGGCGCCACTCGCTCGCTCGGCACACGGCGCGACACACGCCGCAGCGCGTGTGCTGTGACGGCAGGGACGCACGCGTTCCACACGACCGCACGCAGCGTTGCGGCGCCGGCGCGGCTGCAGCGACGCCCAACGTTGCCAAACCAGGCACCGCGGAGCCCACGGCGGGCGCTGCTCCGCCGCGCGTTCGTGCGCCCGGCAGGAGTTGCCAAAACAGGCACCACGTGAGCGCAGAGGAGGCGCCGCCGCCACTCACCCGACGTACTCGGTCTTGTGCTCGTGCGCCAGGAACTCTCCCACGGGCAGCGCCAGCGCGCCAAAGTGCTCCGAAACAATCGTCCTGCGGATGCCGGGCGCAGAGCATGGATGAGGCTTACGGTTAACGAAAGACCCCAGCATGCCCACCCAGCTCTGACCGCCACAACAGCATCCGCTGCGGCCCAGTTCAGCACAGCAGCCCCTCACGCACGCGTGCCGCCAGCGTCAGCCCTCACACGCGCGCCAGCTAAACCCTGGCCATGTGAGTCGTGGCGCGCGCACCTGAGGTCAGACTTGGAGAAGTTGCCGAGCAGCTTCCCGTTGGCGTCCAGCACGGCCAGGCTGGAGATGCGCCTGCGCCGGGACACAGATTCAGGCAAACAGGACAGCGTCAGAGAGCGCATGGCGGCCAGGCTGGAGATGCGCCTGCGCCGTGCGTAACACAGGGAGGGCGGGCGCAGGCGCAGGTCCAGGACAGCAGCAGGTCAGAGAGCGCAATCATCTCCTGGAGATTCAGGCCGGCGATGCGCCTGCGCCAGGAAACAACAGGGCGGGCGGACGCTCGCGCGTGCGCGTGATGTCTGACCTCTGTGACGTCCCGCCGAGGTGTCGAGACAGATGCGAATCCCGACACGCACGCACGCCACCTCCCCGCCCTGTCTGGCTGCCCCCCACCCCAGCCCTGCACGTCCACGCCGCCAACGCGTCGCGCGCTGTCCCCAGCCCCCCATCCCCCCCAACACCGCAGCAGGTGGGGCGCGCGTACGCCCTCCCTGGCGCCGAACTTGGGCTCGCAGGCGTCACCAGCCTGCTAGCCACTGCACTGTGGCGGCAGGGCGGGTCCCCCTGGAGACCGTACTGCTGTAGCGCCGCAGCACCAGAGGCAAAAGCAAAGCGGAGCGCGAGGCAGAAGCACGCGTGCCAGCGAGGGCCGCGCCCAAGCGTCGCCGCCGCCGCACGTGCGAGGCAAGCGCCGCACCCGCCTCCTCCGCCGGACAGCCCGGGAGGAGGCACGCCCGGCGCCGATGCCCCCACGTTCACGGCGGGATGGGCGCGTTGATCGCTGGCACAACGTTCTTCCACCAGGTGCTCCGCTTTGCTTCTCTCCTTGGTGCTGCAGGGCTGCTAGGCATCAAGCACGGCCTCCAGGGGCCTGCCCCGCTGCCAAAGCTCACGTCAGCCAGCAGGCTGGTGCCCCGGTGCCCAAGTACGGCGCCAGGGAGCGGCGCCACACAAGCCGCGTGCCATGCACGCTGGCCACGGCGACACCCAACCTCCCCACCTGCACCTCCCTCCCGCCACACGCCGTGCGAGCGAAGCCCCCACCGCGCCGCGCGCGTTCCCCATCCCTCACCCCGCTCCCAGCACCAAGCGCCCTCCCTGGCGCCGTTCCTGGGCCCGCGGGCGGCACCAGCCAACTTGCTCGCGCGCAGCGGCAGCGGGACGGGACTCCTGGAGACCATGCTGCAGCTGCAGCGCCGCAGCACCAGCGTAGAGTGCAAAGCAGAACACGTGAAGAGGGAGCGCGCGCGTACCAGCCAGGGCCGCACCCAGACGCCGCCGTCGCACGCGGGAGAGGCGTGCCACCCGGCCCCGCCGCCTCCCCGCTCAGGCCGCCCGCCCGGGCCCAGGGCACGCAAGGCCTGGCGCGGAGGCGGTGGCGGTGACGCCCTGCCCCCCTCCCCCGATGGACGGATAGACGAGCATGGACCTGGCTGGTGGCAGCGCCTGTTCACGCGCTCCGCTCGACTCCAACGCTAGAGCCGCGGCGACAGGAGCAGCAAGGTTTCCAAGCGAACCGCCCATCTGCCGCAGTCTATGTGGGCAAAAGGGCAGGCTGGTGGCACCTGTGAGCAAGCTCAGCGCCACCAAGCGGCGCCTAAAGCCGTGTGGCGTGCACGCCGGCCACGGCAACACCCAACCTCCCCACACCATTCCGACGGCCCGAACGAACCTCCCACCACGAACGGGACCCACGCCGCGCCGCGTCGCACGCCTGTCCCCTTCCCCATCCCTGCTCGCACTCCGACTCCCAATATGCAGCGGCCGCCCAAGCGGGCGGCTCGTCACCACCCTGGCGCCGGCCCTGGGCTCGCGGGCGGCACCAGCCAACTCGCCACACGCACGCATTGCGGCAGCACGTCAGGCCCCCCTGGCGAGCGTGCTGGCGGCTGCTGGCGCCGCAGCCCGCGCGAAGAGTGCAAAAGCAGAACGCGCGAAAGAGAAAGCATGCGCCAGCGAGCGCCGAACCCGAGCGCCGCCGCCGCACAGTGGGAGGGAGGGCCGCCGGCCTCCGCCGCCTCAGCCGGCATGCCCACGGCCCGGAAGCCCAAGCAGTGCACCTGGGCTCAGGGCGGCGTGCTGATGCCGAGGCGGCGGAGGCGATGCCGTTCCAACCGCACCGCAAAATGCGACGTGCGACTTTTCGCTGGCGCATGTGTGTCGTCTCCTCCGCATGCCCCGCTTTCGCTGGTGCGTGTGCCAGGGCGCCAGCAGTAGCATCAGGTGCGTCAGGGAAGCCGCCCCGTGGCCGCACTGTGTCGGCAAGGCGGCCGGCGACATCCTGCCATAGAGCAACGCCAGGGAGCGGCGCCTCACAAGCCGTGTGGTGTGCATGCTGGCCACGGCAACACTGAACCTCCCCACACGACCCGGATTGCCACCCGCACGCCCCTCCCACCACGAACGAAACCCCCCACCGTGCCACGCTTTCCGAGGAGGAGGAGGAGGAAGCCCATGCCACCACCCAGCTCGCGCGCCATCCCGCATTCGCGGCGCCTGCCATCAGGCCGGGCGTGCTGCCGCCGGCGTCGCAGCCCTCCCTGGCGCTGAATAGAAACCTCTGCAGGCCAGCCGACCGCGCACGCGCACAGCGGTGGTGGGGCAGGCCCACTGCTGCAGCCCCGCAGGACGAGCCTACGAGAGCAAAGCGGGACGCGCGGAAGAGGGAGTGCACATGCCAGCGAGGGCCGCACCCATCGCCGCTGCCGCACGTGGGGGACGGCGCCGCCTCCGCCACCTCAGCCGGGCACGCCCACAGCCCCGCGCGGCTCCGGGGCGTCCGCCCGGACCGGGGCCGGCGGAGGCAGCGCCCTGCCCCCCGGTGAACAGCGGCGCGGAGGCGCAGCTCGCTGGTGCATATGCCCCCTTCCATGCGCTCCGCTAGCCGTTGACGCTGGCACTGCGGCGCTGCAGGCTGCACCTTCGATTTGAGCCCGCTCCGAGCCCGCAGGTCGTGCTAGCCTGGTGGCCTCAGGAGGCGCTGGACAGCGCCACGGAGGGCGGCGATCGTCGTGCGGTGGCCGCGGCCGCGCGCGCGCCGCCTTGCGCTCCCAGCGGCCTCGCGACGGCGGCAGGGGCGCAGCGCGCGGGGGCCGGGAGGAGGGGAGGCGGCCATGCGTGTCGCGGTGGGGTTCAGGGGGGCACGGCGGGCGGCTACAGACTGCGTCGTGGCACCCAACCAGAGGGCCACGAAAAGGGCCGCCAGGGGGCGTCCCCACACCCCCCACACACACATCCTCACACTCACTTTTTGCTCATGAGGCTGAGCGCCTCAATGGCAGGCGACTCTGGGTAGATGCCCTCCACCCGGTGGCTGATGAGCCCCAGGTCCTCCACCGACGTCGACGCCACGGGGCCCAGCTTGCTCTTGTGCTGCAGCAGGAACCTGCATGGACGAGGGCATTAGGGCATTAGGGCTAAGTAGGGCTCTGCCTCGCTGGCCAACGCGACCTCGCCCTCTCACTGTGCCTCTCACGTCAGCCAGAGAGGCCCCAAAGCGTCAGAACGGCTGTTCCCATACAGGCCGTGGGCGATGCAGGAGGCTCTCGGCGCAAGGGCGCGTGGCGGACGCAGCAAGGGGCCGCGCCCACCCCAGGTGAGTCAGGCTCGCGCCGCTTTCCCCCTCCCCCAGCAGCCAGCCGTGCGGCACGGCGCAGCGCGAAGGCTCCTCGCACACCCCGCGGGCGTCCCCGCACCGCCAGGCCGCTGCGCGGCCTGAAGGCTCTGCCCGCAGGCAGAGCAGCTGGCCGCGTGCTGCCTCGCTGGCCGCGTTCCGCACACCACTGCTCACTTGCTGGACTGGCTGACTTGTTGATGATCTGCGTGACGCCCCCCCCACGTCTTCCAGACAGACAACACCGCCCTCTCCTTTCCCACCCCCTGACTCACTTGATGCTGTCCGACTGGCTGATGATCTGCGTGACGCCCCCCCCACGTCTTCCAGACAGCAACACCGCCCTCTCCTTTCCTACCCCCTGACTCACTTGATGATGTCCGACTGGCTGATGATCTGCGTGATGCAGCCCTTGTTGTCGAACAGCGCGATCCGGTGCACCACCTCGCCCTTGCCAGACAGGCTGCCCCTGCGCGCCACGCGCCCACACACGCATGCGGAACAGAGCAAACGCTCAGCAGCAAGACCAGGGGAGAGCCTGCCTCCGCCTCGCCCTTGCCAGACAGGCTGCCCCTGCGCGGCCGCACCACGCGACCACAGCAATCCAAAGCTCAGCAGCACTGCGGCGGCAGGACGCCTTGCCGGACCGGAAACGCACGGCCAGCGAGTTGCACGCCTCCAGCTAGACCGGAAGCCGCATCCATGTGCCCTCACGTGTTGCGGGGCTGCAGCAGGCCCTTGACCACCAGCTCCAGCAGCGTGCTGTTGGCCTGGCTGGCGTGGATGAAGTCGCCGTCCGTACCTTCGCACAGCACGCACGGCACGCGCACAGCACGCGCAGCACGCGCAGAGCACACGACATGAGGGTGCGCGCGCCCGCCGCGTGGCCATGAGCGAGTGTTGGATGGACGCACTGCCGCCGCCGCACGCCAGCCGAGGCGTGCTCAAGCACATCAGGCTGTGCAGCTGCCCACCACGCTGCGTCGTGCTGCTCTGCTTGCCCTGCAGAGCCTTGAGCGGCTGCACCTTGCGCCTGCCCTCCCGTCTGCATTGCCGCAACGTCCCTACACATGCACTCGCACTCGCCCACTTGCACCGCCGCTGCTGCCCCAACACTGCGCGCGCCTGCCCCGCTTTCCCCGGCTGTGCCCCGCCCCGAAGTTTTCTGCCCTAACGCAAGCCCTCACCCATGTAGGGCAGCTGCTTGAGCTTCTGCTCGCCAAACTGCGCGCCCCGGTCCTCCAAAATGCGCATGCGCTGCGGCCAGCAAGCAAGCACACACGCGCGCACGCAGCACGCAGCACGCGGACGCTGACAGCGTGAGGCGCGTGCGTGAGGAGAGAGGCGGGCGCGGCGCCGCTCTCCACCTGTGGGGCTCCCTCTGCCCCCGTTCCCTCGCGCTCTGCTCCCGCTGCCTGCTGCTGCAGCGCCTGCCGTGGCCCCGTGCTGCTGCTTCCAACTCTGCCTCGCTGCTCATCCCTTGCCTCCGGCGGCGAACGGCTGCACGCATGGCCGCCCTGACCATCGTCCTCCTTCAGCAGTGTGGCGACGGGTGGTGAGCAGTGGTAGCTCCACCCGTCACCATACTGCCGCAGGACGCCATCTTGGATCAGTGCGGCCATGCGCGCAGGTGCCGCTGCTGAAGGAAGGGACAAGGCCTGCAAAAGTCGTACCCCTGCCCAGCCCCTCCCCTCCACCGGCGGCGAGCGGCTGCAGGCACAGCACCTCCCTGACCATCGCCTCCCCCCTCCTGCAGCAGCTGCAGGCGCGCATCGGCCCCCCCGACCGCGCGTGCTGCTGCTGCTGCTCGCCTCCCGTCAAGCGAACGCCAGCGCCTGCTGTGGAGCACTGCTGGAGCAGGGCAAGGCATGGCGCGCGACGCCCGCCCGCGCCTGACCTGCAGCAGCTTGACCGACTCGTGGTTGAACGCCTCCAGGTCCACGCCCGCCAGGAAGCTCTCGAGGATGTCCTTGATGTCGAGGAACCCTGCGCGGAACGGCAGGGGAGGAGCGTCCCGCCGCTCACCGCACCGGTGACGGGGCGCCGCTGAGTCGACGCGAGGTGCGCCCTCCTCGCCCCGCTCCTCAGAGAGGCCTTTCGCTGGACGCGTGAACGCGGTTGCGCGCTGCTCCTCATGCGGCTGCATGCAGAGGCTGAGTGGGGCCATTGGGCCCTTGGGGCGCCGCGGCCCCAAGGGGGCACGTGCGCGGATGCCGCCCGCACCGAGGATGTCGGCGGAGACTCCCTGCTCCAAAAGCGGATTGTCGTTCTCGTGGCCCTCAGGCGTCACGACCACCGGCGCGCTCACAATCTTGCGGGTGGCGAGCACCTGCACAGTGGAGGTGCGAGGCGGAGGTGTCGGAGAACCTGAGCTCGCGAGCTCGCGAGCCCCAGCGAGCGCGCGGCGGCCCCAGCATCGATCGCGCACCGTCAGCGCCTGCTCCACCGTCGCCGTGTCCTTCAGGATCGCAATCGTCTGGTCCTTCCGCAGCTGGCCCACTCTGGTGTTGATGAGCAGCCGCCTCGCCTCCTCTCCTTCCTTTGGCAAGCCCATTCGTCAATGTGTGCGTGTAAATCGAAGAGCGCTGTGCGTTGGTCTTGCTGGCCCGCCACGACGCGGGGGCAGGGCGTGTGTGCGCGGGGGGCCGGGGGCTTGCACGTGGCGTGCCAAGCAGCAAGCAAGCACAAGCAGCGCAGTCGCTCCTCACTGGCAACATGTGCTCAGGATCCATGGCGTGCAATCATGCGGGCGGTTGGTGAAGGGATCCACCTCTCCTCAAACGTCAGAGCGGCGGGCTGGTGGGCGGTTCACGCTCCCGAGGCGCCCGCCCTGCAGCAACGCGACAAAGCCCAAACTCGTGGGGACAGCAAGGACGCCAGGTGGCAACAACCCACGCGTCCAGGCAGGCTGCGGCACATGACACATCGCGGGCCGCGTTCGCTGTCTCGTCGCGGCACGTGCTGTGGGCGCCCGCCGCCGCAGGCACAAAAGCACTCCGCCCAGTCCCCCCAGTCCCCCCTCTCCCCTCCCCACGAGCCACACACAAACGTGTGGCGGCAAAAACGGGGCTCTCATCTCGCCACGTCGAAGGGACTCAGCACTGACGGAAGCACGTGTGTACAGGAAGAGCGCTCTCCCTCTCTCCTCCACTCGCCACACGATGCCCGTGGTCAGCCGCCGGCGCGTCGTCATCTCTCTCCCACTCACGTGCGCGACCCGCTGCGAGAGGGCCAAAACGAAATGACGGGCGCCGGAGGTGGGGAGGGTGCGAAATTTCACCCCACCTTTGCACTCGGCCAAGCTGCCGTGGCCACGTGCGCCGTGTGCGGCACACGCACCCCCCCCCCAGTGCACCCGCCTCCCAAAACGCTGGGGCACGGGGCGTCGTCAGCGGTCGCACAAGTGTCAGTGGAATCAGCAGTCGCCGTCAGAGGGTCCAGCACTTTCAGGGGTGAAGAGTCGCTCCCGCCGGTGAGTGTGAAAAGAAAGACAAGCCGAACAGGTCAGGCTGAACAAACCACAGGGTGCGCGAGGGGAGGCGGGGGCGCGCCCAGCCGCCGGCGCACCCGCCAAGCGTGTGACTGCGGCCGAGCGGGCGGAACCGGTCCCGCACGACGCGAGAGCCACCGCCAGCGCCATCGATGCGACGATCCACGACAAAACGTTCGGGGGGGGGCGGCGAGTCGGAGAACGGCAGCAGCTGTAGCGACGGCTCGAAGCAAGCGGCCCGCGCCTTGGGAGAGCGAGCAGCAGCCGAACGAGCGCACAGGCGCACAGCAACCTTGGCCGACGAAGAGCGGGTTGTATGGAAGGGAAGTGGGGGGCGGCCAAGCTAAGCTGTTGGGGCGCGGAGCTCACGACGTGTCCATCGGCGCAGCGCCGCCGTTGCCGGCGGGCGGCGGAGGCGTGCCCTCTCTGCCTGCCGCTGACGCGCCGCGGCGGCGCGCCGGAGCTGCCGCGGCTGCCGTCGTCGCCGCCGCGCCCGCCGCCGTGCCGCCCTTGCCCGCGCCGCGCGCCGCGGCGCTGCCGGCGGCAGCGGCCGCGCCGCTGGACCCCGCCCGCTTAGCCGTCGCGGTGGCTGCGGCCGCGGCGGCGGCGGCTCCCACGGCCGCCGGCTCGGGGCTGGCGCTGGCGCGCTTGCTGCCGGCGCCCGCGCCCGCCGCCTTCTTACCGCCTGCCTGCTGCTTCGCGCCGCCGCCGTTCGCCGCGGCTGGCGGCTTGGCGGCGCCGTTGGCGTCGCCAGAGGCGGGGCCTGCCTCGTCGACGTCCATGGCGGTGGCGGGCGAGGGCTCAGGCGAGGGCTCCTTGGAAGTGGCTTTGGCCTTGCTGCCGCCTGCAACCTTTGTGGCCGCATCGCCGTTGGCCTTGGCAGGGAGTGCCGCCGGCGCTGGCGCTGGCGGCGGCGGCGGTGTGGGAGGCTTGCCCGGCCCGTTCGCCGGCGGAGCCGCAGAGGCTGCGGCGGGAGCCGGCGCCGCCGCCGGCGGCGCTGGCGTGGCGCCGTTGGAGGGCGGCGCGGCGGCGGCAGCGGGCGCTTTCGCCGCCGCCGCCACTGCCGCCGCGGCGACGGCCGCCGCCGCAGCGGCGGCAAC
>VFQP010002438.1_pt1 | contig 20759 bp, 18 predicted proteins | sample 3512351 | NCBI WGS metagenome assembly VFQP01 (sample SAMN10412372, study PRJNA504923) | tailings metagenome | isolation source: Relicate 1 Philex TSF1 revegetated site | place: Philippines: Tuba, Benguet | collected 2017-08-29
CCTGCTTGGCGCGCGCCTTGCCCATGACGACCGGGTCGACGATCTCGAGATGCGACGGGTTGGCGGTCAGCGACAGGTGCACCTTGTTGCCGTCGAACTCGCGGTCCGAAGAGGCGCCGAGATGGTACTTCACGTCGCCCGAGCCCTCGACGTCGTCGGGCGCGTAGGAGCCGCCCTTGAACTCGTGGAAGATCGCGCGGTGCGGCTTCTGCATGACCTGGGAAAGCACGTTGAGCCGGCCGCGGTGCGCCATGCCGAGCACGACTTCCTTGAGGCCCAGCGCGCCGCCGCGCTTGATGATCTGTTCCAGAGCCGGGATCAGCGATTCGCCGCCGTCCAGGCCGAAGCGCTTCGTGCCCTTGTACTTGACGTCGATGAACTGCTCGAAGCCTTCCGCCTCGATCAGCTTGGAGAGGATCGCCTTCTTGCCGTTGGCGGTGAATTCGATGCCCTTGTCGGGACCTTCGATGCGGGCCTGGATCCAGCCCTTCTCCTCGGGGTCGGAGATGTGCATGAACTCGACGCCCAGCGTCGAGCAGTAGGTCCGCTTCAGGATGTCCAGCATCTGCCGGATGCTGGCGTATTCGAGGCCCAGCACGTTGTCGATGAAGATCGGCCGATCAAGGTCGGCCTCACCGAAACCGTAGTTCCCGGGCGACAGTTCCTTGTGGTCCTCCTGCTCCTGGGCGATGCCCAGCGGATCGAGGTTGGCGTGCAGATGGCCGCGCATGCGGTAGGCGCGGATCATCATGATGGCGCGGACGGAATCGCGCGTCGCCTGCATGATGTCGGCACCGGAAGGCGCGGCGCCGTTGGCGGCGGCCTTGTCCCTGACCTTCTTCTCGATATGCTTCTCGACAAGGCCCCAGTTGCCGTCCAGCGCCGAGACGAGCTCGCCATTGGCATGCAGCGGCCAGGACGGCTTCGACCAGGACGCGCCGTCGGCGTTCTTGCGGATATCGGACGCGTCGTCCTTCAGTTCGCCGAAGAAGTTGCGCCATTCCTCGTCGACCGAGGACGGGTCCGCCTGCCAGTCGGCCTGCAGCTTCTCGATATAGTCGGCGTTGCCGCCGTACAGGAATGAGGTGATCGAAAACCGGTCGTTGGCCTGGTCCTGCCGTGCCATCGCATCATCACGGAGCGCCGCGCTCCGTCTCCTTGTGTCGCGGCCCTGGGGCCGCATGGCGGGTGGTTCGACCCACCCCGTTTCCCCCTCAACGCGAACCGGGGCGCGGGCGCCCCGGCTTACCATCAGCCTTTCAGCGCCTCGAGCAGCGTCTGGCCAAGCCTTGCCGGCGACGGTGAGACGCGGATGCCCGCTGCCTCCATCGCCGCGATCTTGTCCTCGGCACCGCCCTTGCCGCCGGAGATCACCGCGCCGGCATGGCCCATGGTGCGCCCGGCGGGCGCCGTGCGTCCGGCGATGAAGCCCGCCATCGGCTTCTTCCGCCCGCGCCTGGCCTCGTCCCTCAGGAATTGCGCCGCGTCCTCTTCCGCCGCGCCGCCGATCTCGCCGATCATGATGATCGACTTGGTCTCCTCGTCGGCGAGGAACAGTTCGAGCATGTCGATGAACTCGGTGCCCTTGACCGGGTCGCCGCCGATGCCGACGGCGGTCGTCTGGCCGAGGCCGGCATTGGTCGTCTGGAAGACCGCCTCATAGGTAAGCGTTCCCGAGCGCGAGACAACGCCGACCGACCCCTTCTTGAAGATGGAGCCGGGCATGATGCCGATCTTGCACTCGTTCGGGGTCAGCACGCCGGGGCAGTTGGGTCCGAGCAGCCGCGACTTCGACTTTTCCAGCTTCGCCTTGACCTTGACCATGTCCATCACCGGGATGCCCTCGGTGATGCAGACGATCAGCGGAATCTCGGCGTCGATCGCCTCGATGATCGCGGCGGCCGCGCCCGGCGGCGGCACGTAGACGACCGAGGCGTTGGCGCCGGTCTTCTCCTTGCCTTCGGCCACGGTCGCGAAGATCGGCAGCGTCTCGCCGTTCTTGCCGGTCCACGTCTCGCCACCCTTCTTGGGATGCGTGCCGCCGACCATCTTGGTGCCATGATAGGCGAGCGCCTGCTCGGTATGGAACGAGCCGGTGTTGCCAGTGAGGCCCTGGACCAGGACCTTCGTGTTCTTGTCGACGAGAATGGACATGCCGGTCAGGCTCCCTTCACGGCGGCGACGATCTTCTTCGCCGCGTCGTCCAGATCGTCGGCCGGAACAACGTTCAGGCCGCTCTCGCGCAGGATCTTCTTGCCGAGGTCGACATTGGTGCCTTCGAGGCGCACGACCAGCGGGACCTTGAGGCCGACTTCCTTCACCGCGGCTATGACGCCCTCGGCGATGACGTCGCACTTCATGATACCGCCGAAGATGTTGACCAGAATGCCTTTCACGGCCGGGTCGGCAGTGATGATCTTGAAGGCCGCGGTGACCTTCTCCTTCGACGCGCCGCCGCCCACGTCCAGGAAGTTCGCAGGCTCGGCGCCATAAAGCTTGATGATGTCCATGGTGGCCATCGCCAGGCCGGCGCCGTTGACCATGCAGCCGATGTTGCCGTCGAGCGCCACATAGGCGAGGTCGTACTTCGACGCCTCGATCTCCTTGGCGTCCTCTTCCGACTTGTCACGCAGTTCGGCAAGTTCCGGGTGCCGGAACATGGCGTTGTTGTCGAACGAGATCTTGGCGTCGAGAACACGCAGCCGGCCGTTCTTCATGACGATCAGCGGATTGACCTCGAGCAGGCTCATGTCCTTCTCGACGAAGGCCTTGTAGAGCCCCGGGAACACCGTCTCGGCATCCTTGGCGGCGTCACCGGTCAGTGCAAGCGCTTCCGACAGCGCCTTGATGTCGGCAGCCGTCACGCCCTTCTCGGGATCGATCGGCCGCGTGATGATCTTCTCCGGCGTGTCGTGGGCCACAGCCTCGATGTCCATGCCGCCTTCGGTCGAGACGACGAAGGCGAGGCGACCGACCGAGCGGTCGACGAGGATCGAGAGATAGAGTTCGCGGGCGATGTCCGCGCCATCCTCGATGTAGAGGCGGTTGACCTGCTTGCCGGCCGGGCCGGTCTGCTTGGTGACCAGCGTGTTGCCAAGCATCTCCCTGGCATTGGCAGCCACGTCGGCGACCGACTTCGCCAGGCGAACGCCGCCCTTGGCTTCCGGTCCGAGTTCCTTGAACCTGCCCTTACCGCGGCCGCCGGCGTGGATCTGGCTCTTCACGACGTAGAGCGGACCCGGAAGCGAGCGCGCGGCGTTTTCCGCCTGGCCAGCCTCGAACACCGGCACGCCATCGGCCACCGGCAGGCCGTAGCCCTTCAGCAGTTGCTTGCCCTGATACTCGTGGATGTTCATCTAAGCCTCACTTCTTGGCGAGGTTCGGAGCGATCGTCGTGCAGGCTTCGCAGAGCGACTGCACCGCCGCGACCGACTTCTCGAACATCTTCTGCTCGGCCTTGTTGAAATCGATCTCGATGATGCGCTCGACGCCGCCGGCGCCGATCACGACCGGAACGCCGACATACATGTTCTTGATGCCGTACTGGCCCGACAGGTGCGCGGCGCAGGGCAGCACGCGCTTCTTGTCCTTGAGGTAGGCCTCAGCCATGGCGATCGCCGACGAGGCCGGCGCGTAATAGGCCGAGCCGGTCTTGAGCAGCGCCACGATCTCGCCGCCGCCCTTGCGGGTCCGCTCGACGATGGCGTCCAGCTTCTCCTTCGAGGTCCAGCCCATCTTGACGAGGTCGGGCAGCGGAATGCCGGCCACCGTCGAATAGCGGGTCATCGGCACCATGTCGTCGCCGTGGCCGCCGAGCGTCATCGCAGAGACGTCCTCGACCGACACCTTGAACTCCTCGGCGAGGAAGTAGCGGAAACGTGCCGAATCGAGCACGCCGGCCATGCCAACCACGTGGCTCTTGGGCAGGCCCGAGAACTTCTGCAGCGCCCAGACCATGGCGTCGAGCGGGTTGGTGATGCAGATGACGAAAGCCTTCGGCGCATACTTCTTGATGCCAGCGCCGACCTGCTCCATGACCTTGAGGTTGATGCCCAGCAGATCGTCGCGGCTCATGCCCGGCTTGCGCGGCACGCCAGCCGTGACGATGCAGACGTCGGCGCCTTCGATCGCGGCGTAGTCGTTGACGCCGGTATAGCGCGCGTCGAAACCTTCGACCGGAGAGGACTCGGCGATGTCGAGACCCTTGCCCTGCGGGATGCCCTCGGCGATGTCGAACATGACGACGTCGCCCAGTTCCTTCAGTCCGATGAGATGCGCCAGTGTGCCGCCGATCATGCCGGAGCCGATGAGGGCGATCTTGCTGCGTGCCATGTGAGGAGGTTTCCCTTGTCGAAGGCCGTGTTCACACGGGCCGTGGGGCGGACGATCAGGGGCTGGGAACGCCCTTCGTTCGCGCAGCCCTTATCCACAAATCACGCCGATTTTCAACCGATTGTTTCGGGTCCAAATATTTCAATCGGTTAGAACTAAATGGACTTACGTAAACGTCAAAGTTCTGGAGCCGACTCATGAACGATTCCAAGGTCGAGATCCGGATTCTCCGTCTCGCACCAGGCGACGAGGCGCTTCTCGACCGGGTGGCGGACGGGGTGTTCGACGAAGCGATCGATCCTGCACGGCTGGTCGCGTACCTGGCGACTCCGGGCCATCTCATGGTGGTGGCGATGGCCGGCGATACCGTGGTGGGACAGGTCGCGGCCGTCGTCCACCGGCATCCGGACAAGCCGACGGAGCTCTACATCGACGAGGTGGGGACCGCCGACGCCTGGCTCAGGCAAGGCATCGCGACCAGCATGCTGGAGGCGATGTTCGCGATCGGCCGCGAGCTGGGTTGCGAGGAGGCGTGGCTCGGCACGGAGCCGGACAATGCGCCGGCGCGCGCCCTCTACGACCGCTTCGGCGTGCTGGCGGAAGACGTTGCCGTCTATGTCTGGGAAAAGCTTCCCGGGCCGGAGTGAGCGTTGGCCGTCATGCCAGTCCGCGCTTCTCCATCATCGCTTCGGGCGAGGGCATACGCCCCCTGAACGCGCGATAGAGCGCCTCCGGATCGGCTGACCCGCCAGCCGAATAGATATGCTCCTTCAGGCGCGCCGCAGTGGCGGGATCGAAGAAGTCGCCTGTCTCCTCGAAGGCCTGAAACGCGTCGGCGTCCAGCACCTCCGACCACATGTAGGAATAGTAGCCGGCCGAGTAGCCATCGCCCGAAAAGACGTGGCCGAAGTGGGGCGTGCGGTGGCGCATGGCGATGGTGTCCGGCATGGACAGTTTCGCCAGCGTCTCCGCCTCGAAGGCGATCGGATCGGCCGGTGCGTCGGGACGTGCATGGAAGGCCATGTCCATGAGCGCCGAGGCGGTGAATTCCACAGTCGCGAAACCCTGCCCGAAGGTCCGCGCCGCCAGCATCTTGTCGATCAGCGCCTTCGGCATCGGCTGGCCGGTCTCGTGATGTCGGGCATGTTTCTCAAGGATCGCCGGGACAGTGAACCAGTGCTCGTAGAGCTGCGACGGCAGTTCCACGAAGTCGCGGCTGACGGCGGTGCCCGAAACCGAAGGCCACGTCACGTCGGTCAGCATGCCGTGCAGCGCGTGGCCGAATTCGTGGAACAGGGTCCGCGCCTCGTCGACCGACAGCAGTGCAGCCTCGCCCTCGGCGGGCTTCGCGAAGTTCATGACGTTGTAGATGACCGGCTGTGAGCCCTCGCCCAGCCGGTAGCCGGAGCGCAGCGAACTCATCCATGCGCCGGAGCGCTTCGACGGGCGCGCGAAATAGTCGCCGAGGAACGTCGCGACGCGGTCGCCATCATGGCCGAACACCTCGAAGGTCCGCACATCCGGATGCCAGGCGGTGATGCCGTGCTTTTCCGCGAAAGTGATGCCGAACAGCCGTGTTGCAACGTCGAAGGCAGCCTCGATGACCCGGTCGAGCGGCAGGTACGGTTTCAGTTCCGCCTCGTCGAAGGCGAATTTCTGCGCACGCAGCCGCTCCTGCCAGAAGCGCCAGTCCCACGCGGCCAGCCGGTCGTTGCTGCCGGTTTCGGCGGCGAGCGCCTGCATCTCGTCCTGATCGGCCGCTGCCCGGGCGCGAGCGCGCTCCCACACCGGGTCGAGCAGCGCGTGGACGGCGCCCGGCGTCTTGGCCATCGTGTCGTCGAGCTTCAGCGCGGCGTAGGAGGCATAACCGAGCAGCTTCGCCTTCTCGGCGCGTAGCGCCAGCATCTTCGCCACCACGCCGGTGTTGTCGGTCGCGCCGCCATTCTGGCCGCGCATGGTGAAGGCGCGCCACGCGATCTCACGCAGGTCGCGGCGCTCCGAGAAGGTCGTGAAAGGCTCGTAGATGGAGCGCGACAGGGTGATCGCATAGCGCCCTTCCTTGCCGCGCAGGGTCGCCGCCTCCGCCATCGAACTCACGACGAAGGCGGGCAAGCCGGCGAGGTCTGCCTCATCGAGGAAATGTGCCCAGTCGCGCTCGTCGGCCAGCACATTCTGGCCGAACGTCGTGCCGAGGCCAGCCAGTTCGGCGCTGATCGCGGCGAGCCGCTCCTTGCCCGCCGGATCCAGTCGCGCGCCCGAGCGCACGAAGCCTTTCCAGGTCTTCTCCAGAACCCTCAGCGTCTCGCCATCGAGCGCCAGACGATCGCGACCGGAATAGAGAGCGTCGATGCGGGCGAAAAGCGCCGGATTCATCGATATCGCCGAATAGTGGCGCGACATCTTCGGCGAAATCTCGCGCTCGACTGCCTGGATCGCCCCGTTGGTGTGTGCGCCGGCAAGGCACCAGAAGATCGCCGAAACACGCGCCAGCGGCTCGCCGGAGAGTTCCAGCGCCACGAGTGTATTCCTGATCGTCGGCGTCTCCGGATCGCTGGCGATGGCGTCGATCTCGGCCGCATGGGCAGCCAGCGCAGCGTCGAACACCGGCATGAAATCGGCGTCCGACAAGCTGCCGAAGTCGGCGAGGCCGAGCGGCCCGGTCCAACGGGTCAGCGGGTGACGGGCGAGGTCGATGGTCATGCGGGAGAATCCGGTGGCGGGGTCGCGCCACATGTGCGCGCGAACCTTGCCGAGTTCAAGGCGCGGCGTTCGCCGCGCCTTGCCACCGTGTCCCGTCGATACAGGCCGTTCAGTCGGCCCTTGCCACGTACAGGTCGCGCGGCAGGCCGGAAAGAATCTCCGGGCCGTCCTCGCGCATGATGACGATCTCCTCCAGGCGGATGCCGAAACGGCCGGGCAGATAGATGCCGGGTTCGATAGAGAAGACCATGCCTTCCTCGAGCACCGCCTCCGAAGTGGCGGTGATGTAAGGGGGCTCGTGCACGTCGATGCCGAGTCCGTGGCCGGTGCGGTGGACGAAAAACTCGCCGTAGCCCGCGTCGGCGATGACGCCACGGGCGGCCGCATCGACCTCCTTCGCCTTGACGCCCGGCCGAGCCGCCTTGATTGCCGCCTGAACGGCGCGCTCGACGATGGTGTGGATCTGGCCATAGCCCTCGGGGGGGCGGCCGACCACGGCCATGCGGGTTATGTCGCTCGGAAAGCCGGCCTTCGTGCCGCCGATATCGATGACGACCGCGTCGCCTTCCTCAAGCTTTCGTTTGCCGGTCTGATGGTGGGGGAACGCGCCATTGCCGCCGCTGCCGACGATCCAGAAGGCGGGAGTCGCGCCCTCGGAAGCGAAGTGGTCCTTGATGACCGCCGCCAGTTCCAGTTCGGTCATGCCCGGCCTGAGCGCGGCAAGCGCTTTCTGCATGGCGCGGTCGGCGATGGCAGCGTTCATCTTGAGCTGCGCGAACTCACCTGCGTCCTTGCGCATCCTGAGGCTGCCGAGCGTCTCGGGCGTGAAGGCGTGCGTGGCGCCGGGCAGGGCGCCGAGCAGCAGCAGGGCGAAGTCGGCGCGCATGGTCTCGTCGAGCGCCACCTTCTTCGCGCCCGTCGCACCGACATCGGCCAGCGCCGCCGCCAGGGCGGCGTCGGGCCCCTCGGCGTCGGTCCAGTTGTGGAAGGCGATGTCGGTTTCCTCGCGCGTGCCCTCGGCGTTGAGGGCCGGCATCAGGAACGCCTCCCGCTCCGGCCCGACGAGCAACAGGCAGGGCCGCTCGTCGGGATGCGGGTGGAAGCCCAGCACCCAGTCCATGTGCGATCCCGGCGCGATGGCGAGCAGGTCCGTCGCCGTGACCTTCATGGTCTCGCGCACGGCGGCGAGGCGTTTGCTTGTGTCGACTTTCATTCCGATTTCCTTCCTTGATGCCTTTCGTCGAGCGTCGCGGTCAGGCGCCCACGCCGTAGACTTCCTTCGCCCGTTCCGGCGTGATCAGGCCGTTCCTGATGTCGGCCCTGACCAGTTCCGGGTCGCGCTCCTTCGGATTGCCGAGCCCGCCGCCGTTGCCGGTGACGACGCGGATGACGTCGTCGGCGTGCGTCGTCAGTCCCGATACGAACGAGAAGCGTTCGCTGCTGCCGTCCTTGCGGATGTACTGCACGTAGTTCGGCGTGCCCTCGTTGCCGCCGTCGACCGCCCAGGCCGGGAAGCGCGAACGCGTGTAGCCGACCGTGAGGAAGCCGTTGTCGCCGCGCAGCCTGTAGTCCATCACGATGCCGCGGCCGCCGCGATACCGGCCCTCGCCACCCGGCTCGACGTTCAGTTCCAGCCGGTCGACGATCAGCCCGTTCCGCGCCTCGTTGATCTCGGCCGGGCAGTTGAACGTCTCGCCATGGAAGCCGCAGAACATGGCGTTGTTGCCGTCGCCGCCGCGCGACGCGCCCCAGCCGCCGAGCTGCGGCTCGATGATGGTGTACTGCCGGCCGGTGTCCGGATGGATGCCGCCGATGAAGGTGCCGCAGACCGAGGCGAAGTGGCCGGCCGCCAGCCGCTCGGGCATGTGCGGGGCGAGACAGCGCCACATCAGGTCGTACACGCGCAACTCGATCTCGTAGTAGAAGCCGAGTGGCGCCGGCTCCGCCGCCTCGAACACCGAGGCCGGGCGGGTCAGCAGCCGGATCGGCCGGAACGAGCCCTCGTTTGCCGGCGAATAGGGGTCGGTCAGCGACTTGAAGATCATCTGCGCGGAGACCATCACGCCGTCGCGGCTGGTGTTCACCGGGTTGGTCGACTGGTCCGGATTGTCGCGCAGGTCGACGAGGAATTCCGTGTCGGTGATGGTGATCTTCACGTTGAAGAAGCGGCCGTCGTCCTGTTCCTCGGACAGCTCGAACGTGCCCTTCGGCAGGTCGACAAGCGCCTTCAGCGACACCTGCTCGCCGAAGTCCATGAAGGACGACATGGCGTTCTCGAAGGTCTCGACCCCGTATTTCTCGGCGATCTCGACGAGGCGCTTCGCGCCGATGCGCGCCGAGGCGATGGCCGCCCAGACGTCGCCTTCCAGAACGTCAGGCATGCGCGAGTTGACGGTGATGATGTCCATGACCGAGCGGATGGTCTCGCCCTTCGAGATCACCTTGATGGCCGGCAGACGCAGGCCTTCCTGGAAGATCTCGGTGGCGTTGCCGCTGAGCGAGCCAGGCGCCATGCCGCCGACGTCGGAATTGTGCGCGATGTTGGCCGTCCACGCGATGATGCGTCCCCCCGCGAACACCGGCATGGCGACGATGATGTCGTTCAGGTGCGTGACGCCACCGTAGTAGGGGTCGTTGGTCAGGAAGACGTCCCCGGGCTCGATGTCGCCGGGCTTGTCGTGCTTGGCCACCAGCACCTTCACCGCCTTGTCGAGCACGCCGATGAAGGCCGGGATGCCGGCGCCGGACGACGCCAACGCGCCCTTCGCGTCGGTGATGCCGGTGCCCATGTCGAGCACCTCGTAGATGATGGAACTCATCGCCGTCTTGCGCATCACCGCGAACATCTCGTCGGCGGTCGCCTGAAGCGAGTTCTGGATGATCTCCAGCGTGATCGGATCGTTCACCTTGGTCGCCATGGTCGTTCCTCAGGCCTGAAGCGTGATGTGGATGTTGCCGAAGCCGTCGACCTCGACGCGATTGCCGGGGTGGACGACGACGGTCGTTCCCGGGTCCTCGACGATCGCGGGACCTGCGAACGCCATGCCCGGCTCGAGCTTCGTGCCGTCATAGATGTCGGCGGTATGCACGCCTTCCAGCGCGTAGTCGACCTCACGCCGGCCCTTGAGCGCAGTGCTGGCTTCCGCGCCGGAGGACTCGCGCTTGCGCATGGTGAGCTTGCCCACTTCCGCCGACGCGACGAGGTGGATACCCACCATCTCGACGGGCGCGTCGAGCCGGTAGGTGTATTCGCGCTCATAGGTCTCGTGGAACGCCTTCTCGATGCCGGCCAGCCTGGCGTCGGTGATGCGGCCGTCGTCGATCAGCACTTCCGTCGTGTGCTCCTGGTTCTGGTAGCGGAACTTGCCGTAGCGCAGGAAGCGGATGCGTTTCGGATCGACGCCTTCCGCCTCGAACTGGGCGCGCGCGCGGGCCTCGCTCTCGGCGAACACGGCCTCGATACCATCGGCCGCGCCTTTCCTGAGGTCGGCCAGCTTGGTCACGAAATAGTCGCGCCTGAGGTCGGACATCATCATGCCCCAGGCCGAGAAGACCGAGGCGCCAGCCGGCACCACAACCTTCCTGACGCCCAGCTCCTGGCCGAGCGCCACGCCGTGCATGGCGCCGCCTCCGCCGAACACGACGAGAGTGAAGTCGCGCGGGTCGTGGCCGCGGTTGAGCGAGACCAGCTTCAGCGCATTGACCATGTTGTTGTTGGCGATGCGGATGATGCCGCGCGCCGCCTCGTCGACCGAGACGCCGAGCCGGCCCGCGACGTCCGCAAGCGCCTGTTCGGTCGCCTTCATGTCGGCGACGATCTCGCCGCCGCAGAAATAGTCGCGGTTGATGCGGCCGAGCCAGAGGTTGGCGTCCGTGGTCGTCGCCTTTGTGCCGCCGCGCCCGTAGGCGGCCGGACCCGGCATCGCGCCGGCCGATTGCGGACCCACATGCAGCTTGCCGAAATCGTCGACCCAGGCGATCGAGCCGCCGCCATTGCCGATCTCGACCAGGTCCACCACCGGCACCATGATCGGGTAGCCGGACGAGGTGCGGTCGCGCTCGATCCAGTAATCGGTCTTGATCTTGACCTCGCCGTCCTCGATGAGCGAGCACTTGGCCGTGGTTCCGCCGATGTCGAGCGCCAGCACGTTCGTCTCGCCGATCAGTTTGCCGAGCTCGGCCGCGCCCCAGAAACCGGAAGCGGGACCGGACTCGACCATGGTGATCGGGATCCGCGACACGCTTTCCAGCGAGTCGACGCCGCAATTGGACTGCATGATGTAGGGGCTGCGGGCGAAGCCCTTGTCCTTCAGCCCGGCATGCAGCCGCGACAGGTAGCGCTCGGCGATCGGTTGCACATAGGCGGACAGAACCGCGGTGTTGGTGCGCTCGTATTCACGCCACTCGCGGGTGATCTGGTGCGAGGACACGGCCGATACGCCGGGCCACAGCTTTTGCACCTCGGCGAGCGCCGCCTGCTCGTGGCTCATGTTGGCGTAGGAATGCAGGAAGCAGATGGCGACCGCCTGGACGCCTTCCTTGCGGAAGTCGTCGAGGATGGCGGGCAGGCCGGAAAGATCCAGCGGCTTCATCTCCTCGCCCTTGTAGGAGATGCGGCCGGGTACCTCGCGGCGGAGGTAGCGGGGCACGAACGGCTTCGGCTTCTCGTAGTGGAGATTGAAGAAGTCCGGGCGGTTGCCGCGCGCGATCTCGAGCGAGTCGCGGAAACCTTCCGTGGTGATGAGTCCGACCTTGACGCCCTTGCGCTCGGTGAGCGCGTTGATGACGACGGTCGTGCCGTGGGCCAGGAAGTCGACGGAGCTCGGGTCGACGCCGCCCTTCGCCAGCACGTTCAGCACGCCCTGCTCGAAATTCGGCGGCGTGGTGTCCGACTTGGCGGTGACGATGCGCTGTTCGCCCGTCCTGTGGTCGGTCTCGAAGCATACGAGGTCGGTGAATGTGCCGCCGACGTCGGTGGCGACGCGGATGGTTCTGTCGGACATCAGTGGCTTCCCTTCGTGCTGAGTTCGTTGAGCAGCAGGCAGACCGCGCCGGGCAGCTTCAGCGCCTCGGCCGCCTTGACCCGCTCGGGCGTGTAGAAGCCCGCCTCGTGCAGGCAGTTGATCGTGCCCATGACCGAACCCGCGACGATGATCGGCACGTTGATGACGCTCTCGCAGCCGAGCGACTTGATCAGCGCATGATCGTCGAACACCGCGGCAATGGCCTCGATGTCATTCGCGACGAAGGTGCGCTTCTCCCCGATGACCTGCCGCGTCCAGTCGGTTTCGTTGGCGGGCTTTGTGCCCGAAACCGGGTAGGCGTCCGGCATGTTGGAGTAGACGCGGCCGGCAACGCCGGTGTGCGCATCATGGGTCATGATCGTGAACAGCTTGACCCCGACGAAGTCGCGGGTCAGCACGCAGAGCGCGTCGAAGGCCTCGCGGCTGCCCCGGCCGTTCGCGACGGCTGCGGTGAAGGCGGCATAGTCAGGCATGTGCATTCTGGTCCTCCATGAAGCGGCCGCGCAATGCCTGCTCGGCCGCCGTGACCACGGGGACGGCGGCGATCAGCCTGCGGGTATAAGGGTGTGCCGGCGCCTCAAAGATCGAGGCGGTGGTACCGATCTCCACGAGCCGCCCCTTCTCGAAGACAGCGACGCGGTCGGCGATGTTGCGGACGACCGAGAGGTCGTGGGTGATGAAGAGGTAGGTGAGGCCGCGGCTGCGGCGAAGCTCGGCGAGCAGCTTCAGGACGCGCGCCTGCACCAGCACGTCGAGCGCCGACGTCGGTTCGTCGAGCACCACCAGCTCCGACTGGCAGGCGAGCGCGCGGGCAATGGCGACGCGCTGGCGCTGGCCGCCCGACAGCGCCGCCGGCGAGCGGGTGCGGAATGCCGCCGGCAGTCCGACCTCCTCCAGCAACTGGCCGGTTCGTTCGGCACGCCCGGCACGCTCCCCGATGCCGTGCACGTCGAGAGCCAGCCTCAGCGACGCGCCGATGGTCCGGCGCGGGTTCAGCGACGAAAGCGGGTTCTGCTGGACCAGCTGGATGGCACGTCGGTGGGCGAGCTCGCGTCGCGCCGGCAGCGCCGACCCTTTGAAGGCAATCTCGCCCAGCGTCTGCGGATAGATGCCAAGGATCATGTTCGCGATGGTCGACTTGCCCGATCCGCTTTCGCCGACCACGGCGAGGCATTCGCCGGCTGCCACGTCGAAGGAAACGTCTTCGACGGCGCGAACCTCGCGACCGCCGACATGGAAGATCTTGGAGACGGAGCGGAGCGACAGGAGTGGCTGGGTCATGCCGCGACCTCCGGCTCGCCGTATCCTTCGTGGACCTCCGTCGGCGCGAAATAGCTGTCCGATGCGTCCTCGATCTCGGGGATGCCGTCCCCGGTGATGCGCGGAACGGCGGCAAGCAGCGCCCGCGTGTATGGATGGCGCGGGTTCTCGAACAGCGCCGCTGTCGGTCCCTGCTCGGCGATGCGGCCCTTGTAGATGACGTAGACGCGGTCGGCGAACTCACGGACGACGCCGAGATTGTGGGAGATGAACAGCACCGAGGTGCCGTGCCGCTGGACCAGCTCGCGCATCAGGCCGAGCGTCTGCGCCTGCACGGTGACGTCGAGCGCCGTGCCCGGTTCGTCGGCGATGAGCAGCGACGGTTCGTTGGCGAGCGCCATGGCGATCATGACGCGCTGGTTCATGCCGCCTGAGAGCTGGAAGGGATAGGAATCGAGCACCCGCCTCGGGTCGGCGATCGAGACGCCGGCCAGCGCGGCCTCGGCCCTTGTCCGAGCGGTGGCCACGTCCATTTCAGGATGGGCGCGCTTCAGCACCTCGTGGAACTGGGCGAGGACGGGATAGACCGGGTTGAGCGACGAAGTCGGATCCTGGAAGATCATGGACATGCGGGTGCCGCGCAGCGCGTGGCGCTCGGCCTCCGACAGGCGCGTGAGATCGCGGCCCTCGAACTCGACGAGGCCGGAGATGCGGGCCGAGCGAAGCGACTGGAGCAGCCCCAGCACGATGCGGGCAGTCACCGACTTTCCCGACCCGGACTCGCCCACCAGCGCGACACGCTCGCCCTTGCCGACATGAAGAGAGATGCCGTGCAGCACGTCTATGGTGCCAGACCAGCCTCTGAAGCCGAGCCTCAGATCGCGGATGCGCAGCGTCGGGCCGCTCATGACTCCGCCCCCAGGATTTCCCGCAGCGCGTCGCCGATCAGGTTGAAGCCGAACACGGCGACGAGGATGGCGAGGCCCGGAAACACGGTGAGCCACCAGGAGTCCGGCAGGTAGCGCGCGCCTTCAGCGACCATCGAACCGAGGTCCGGCGTCGGCGGCTGCACGCCGAGGCCGAGGAAGGAAAGCGAGGAGGCGATCAGGATGACGAAGCCGAGGTCGAGCGTCATCTTGGTCAGGATGGACGGCACGCAGTTCGGCAGGATCTCGCGGAACATCAGGTGCAGCTTCGAGGCGCCGATCACCTCGGCGGCAAGCACGTAGCCTTCCTCCTTCTCGGAGCGGGCGAGGTTGTAGACGAGGCGCGTGTACCAGGGCCACCACATGGCCGTGACGGCGATCATGCCGTTGGTGAGCGTTGGCTCGAGCAGCCCCATCATCGACATCGCGAGCACCAGCGGCGGGATCGACAGGAACACGTCGGTGATGCGCATCAGGACGTATTCGGTCCAGCCGCCGAGGTAGCCTGCGGCAAGCCCGATCGCGACGCCGACGGGCACCGCGATGGCCAGCACGACGATGCCCAGCACGAGCGAGATGCGGTAGGCGTAGAGGATCCGGCTGAAGAGGTCGCGGCCGACCAGGTCGGTGCCGAAGATGTAGGGCCATTCGGGCGCGCGGTTGTTGTTGGCGAAGTCGACCACGGCGCCGGCATGGTCGGGGAACGGGGCGATGAAGTCCGCGAACACCGCCGACAGGACGACCAGCGCCACCAGCACCAGGCCAAGCAGCGAAAGGGGGTTGCGGACGAGTATGGCCAGCGCGCGTTTCACGAGGCCCTCTGCGAATAGCGGATGCGGGGATTGATGAAGGCGATCAGCAGGTCGACGATGACGTTCACGATCAGGAACATCGCGGAGATGATCAGCACCGTGCCGACGATGGCGTTCAGGTCCTTGCGCAGGATCACCGCGACCCCGTAGCGCGACAGGCCGGGCCAGGCGAACACGGCCTCGACCAGGAATGCGTTGCCGAGCATGGCCGCGAAGTCGAGGCCGATGATGGTCATCGACGGGATCAGCGACGGGCGGAAGGCATAGCGCCAGGCGATGCGCTTCTCGGCGAAGCCATATGACCGCGCCATCTCGATGTACGGGCGTTCATAGGTCTCGACCATGTTCGAGCGTGTCAGTCTCGCCGCCTGCGCGATGCCCGACAGGGCTAGGGCGAAGGCCGGAAGCACGATGTGCCAGGCGGCGCTGCCGAACGCCCTGACGTTGCCGGCGACCAGCGTGTCGACCAGCAGGAAGCCGCTCCAGACCGGGACGATGTGGCTGTCGGCGATGCGCCCGGCGATCGGGAAGATCGGCACGAAATAGGCGAAGACAAGCATCAGGATGACGGCCCAGACGAAGCTGGGAGCCGACACGCCGAGCAGCGTCACCGTCCGGATCGAGTGGTCGATCCACGACCCTCGATACCGTGCGGAAAGCACGCCGAGCGGCAGGCCCAGCGCGACCATCATGAGGCCGGCGACCAGGACCAGTTCGAGCGTCGCGGGCAGGAACTGCGCGATGTCGGTCGTCACGGGCCGGTTGGTGTAGAGCGACGTGCCGAGATCGCCGCGCGCCAGGTCCGCCAGGAAGTAGCCGTACTGGACGACGAACGGTTCATCCAGGCGCAGGCGCTCGCGCAACGCCGCGATCGCTTCCGCCGTCGCGTTCGGTCCGAGCGCGATGCGCGCCGGGTCGCCGGGAATCACCCGGGCGATGGCGAATATCAGCAGGGACACGCCGACCAGGACGATCAGCGACGTTCCCAGCCGCTTCGCAAGGAGGCGGAGGACAGGCGGCATGGCGGCCTACGTTTCGGGTTGGGCAATCCCGGCCGGCGGATGCGCCCGCCGGCCGGGAACGAGAGCGACGGGTGGCGCTACTCGTTCATCTCCATGAACCGGAAGCTGAAACCGAAGCCCGCGAGGTTGAAGCCCTTCGACGGATCGGACAGCGCCGGGACGGACACCCGCTTCGAGGCCGCGAACACCGCCACCTGATCATAGGCGAAGATGGTCGGCGCGATCTCGTTGAGCCGGTTGTTGAGGGCCGTATAGGCGGCCGCCCGACCAGCCTCGTCCGCGGCCGTCCGGCCCGCGTCGAGATCCTTGTCGACGTCGGCGTCCTGCAGGTATTCAGGCGATTGCCATGTGCCCTTCGCGGACGAGTGGTACATGCCGTAGAGCAGCGTGTCCGGGTCTCCGGTCAGCGCGTTCATGAACAGCTGCGAGAAATGCGGCGTGTTCTCGGGCTTCGTCACCTGCTCGGTGAACAGCGCCCACGGCACCTTCTTGATCTCGGACTTGATTCCGAGTTCGGCGAAGTTCGCTTGCATCAACAGTGCGAAGCGTTCCTCGAGCGGCACCTCGCCGATCCAGGACAGCTCGAGGTTCATCTCCTCGGGCTTGTACTTGCACTTCGCCAGATGCGCCTTTGCGGCGTCGAGATCGCGCTTCTTCGCCGCGTCCACCGGAGCAGCGCCGAGCATGCCGATCGGGATCGCACCCGACGCCGGCTTGCCCTGCGATACCTGGTCGGTGATAGCCACCATCTTGACGCCGGCGCCGTAGTCGAAGGCGCTCGACAGCGCGAGGCGGCAGTTGACGTCGTCGAGCGGTGCCTTCGTGGTGTTCATCTTCAGGTAGAACGCGGCCGTGCCGGACTCGGTCAGCAGCTGCGCGCCCTCGTTGGCGAGCGACTTCAGCACCTCGGGCGGCATCCACTGCGAGGAGATGTCGTGCTCGCCCTGCGCGATCAGGGTGCGGACGGTGGCCGCCTCGAGCCCATAGCGCAGGCGCACGGTGTCGGGCGCCTTGGCCGGGACGCCGAGGAAGTAGTCGGCGCTCTTCGCCATCACGGTTTCCTGCTGCGGATTGTGCGCAGTCACCTTGTAGGCTCCCGAGCCCGCGTCGTTGGTCGACAGGAATGCCTGCCCCCAATCCTTCATCTCGCCATCGCCGGCGCCGAGATTGGCCATCACCAGCTTCTTGTCGATGATGGGCAGTCGTGTGAGCGCGGCGAGGAAGGGAGCGTAGGGCGAGGACAGCGTGAACCTGACCGTCGTCGCGTCCACGGCCTCGACCTTCTCGACGGCGCCGAACAGGTAGGACAGTCCCTGGCCGAGCGCCTTCAGACGGTCGAGCGAGAACACGACGTCCTCCGCCGTCAGCGGATTGCCGCTGTGGAACTTCACGTCGCCGCGCAGCTTGAACGTGAAGGCATTGCCTTCGGCGGTCCAGCTCTCCGCGACCAGCGGGTCGTGGCCCGGTCCGCCCTGCTTCGGCATCACCAGCGTATCGTAGACGTTGAACATCAGGATCGAGTCCGCGTAGTCCGACGCCTTGCCCGGATCCAGTTCGCCGACCGCGACCTCGTCGAGACGCAACACCGTCTCCGCTGCCGCGGTGCCGACTGTGGCGGCCGTGACCGCCGTCAGCGCGCTCGCCGCGACCAGCGCGGCGGCGAATGTCTTCACAATGCTCTTCATGACGACTTCCCCTTTGTTGTTTTCGTCAGTCTTGCAGTGCCCTTGCGGCCGCGACCCCGGGTCACGGCCATGCTGGTTTCAGGTTTGCCTCCCGGCTCGCCCTCGCCAAACACGTCCATCGTGCAGGTGTGCAGGATCGTGGTGTTCCGTGTGGTGTGGTTCCACGTCACGTGCGTCCTGATCGACGGGAAGTGGACGGAGTCGCCGGCTTCGAGGATGTTCGGCTCGCCGTCGATCTCGACGGTCAGCGACCCTTCGAGAATGAAGTAGATTTCCTCGCCCTCGTGCGATGCGGGCTCGGACCGGAAGCCCGGCGGCTCGTGGATGATCATCGAACGGAGAACGTTGCCGGGGAACGCCGCCGACAGCCGCTCGTAGCTGACCGCGTTGCCGCCGATCGCATAGACCGGGCGCTGGTCGTGGCGCGTCACCGGCTTGTCGCCGCGCGGCTGGGTGAGGAAGTCGCCGACCTCGGCCTTGAGCATGCGGCAGACATGGATCAGCGAAACGAGGGAGGGCGTGGTGATGCCGCGTTCGATCTGGGAAATGAAGCCGACCGACAGCCCCGCGCCGTCGGCGACGTCCTTGAGCGTCAGGCCGAGTTGTAGACGGCGTTCGCGCAGCCTTTCCCCAAGCGGGGCACGGCCTTCACCCGTCACGGCAAGCATAGCTTCCGCGGCCAAGAGGTCGCCTCCAGACAAGTTTTAGTGTGACTAAAACGTGTCGGGTTTCCCGCCGCGAGTCAAGCGGATTTTAGTACCACTAAAACGAGTATTTTCGTTGGCCGACGGTGGAACTCCGGATGATGCCCGGCGTTCTTGCCGGCACGGAGGAGACCGCCATGCTTGAACGGATGAGGCAGTTCGAGGGAGCCGACCAGATCGGGCTCTACGGTCAGCGCCGGGCACCGTTGCTCGAGACGCCGATGCGTGTCTTCCGGCAGTGGCTGGGTCGCATGCTGCGGCCGTTCCTTACCGCCTGAATGCCGAAAGTCCTGACGTTGGTCGACTGAAGTGCGGGCTCAGCCCTTTCGCAGGCGGGTCAGTGCGTCCTTCAACCCGTTCATGGGCACCGAGAGGTCGATGGCACGGCCGCCGCGCTCGGAAAAAGTGACCCGCGCCGTCTGGATCGCAGCGAACGCTTCCAGCGCGTCGTAGGTGGTGTCGATCTGTGCCAGGCACCCGATGTTCAGGCAGGTCTGGAAAGGCAGCGAGAAGATCGTCTTGTCCACCGCGGCCTGGTCGGCGATGGCGACAGGGGCAGAAACGAGAATGCCCAGCGGAACCTGCACCACCAGCAGCGGCGTTTCCTTGCCCGGCGGCGTGCCGATGGCCACCTGGGCGATCGCGCCGCCCTGGCCCTGAACTGCGTGAAGAACCTCGCAGGCCCGAGGCGCTTCAGCTGCCGGTTTCTGGCAACGGACCGTCCAGGCGCCGAAGGTTTCCGTGGTTTCCGACGGCTGAACGCCTTCCTGGGCCCGGCTGGAGCCCAGCAGCGCTGTAAGGGTGATTGCAAACGCCGCTGCCGTCAGACCTGCCTTGCGCATTCTCTTCCCCGTCGCCGCCGGCCCGGCCGGCATCTCCACACTCTTCGCCTTGCTATCCGGCAAATCGGTGATTGTGGAGCCCCAATCGCGACGCTGGTTAACCCAGCCGGCGCGAATCAGGCTTCAGCGGGTGCCGAAAATGGCGCTTCCCACGCGAACCGAGGTCGCGCCGAACGATACCGCCGTCTCGAAATCCGATGACATGCCCATCGACAGGCCGCTTAACCCTGCCTTCCCCGCCAGCTTGGCCAGCAGCGCGAAATGCGGGCCGGGATTTTCGTCCGCCGGCGGGATGCACATCAGGCCTTCGATCGCGAGGCCATGAACGTCGCGGCAGCGGGACACGAAGCCGACAGCCTCGCGCGGGTCGATACCGGCCTTCTGTGGCTCCAGGCCGGTATTCACCTGCACATAGAGCCGTGGCGTCCGCGCCTGCCGGCGCATCTCCCGGGCGAGTTCGGCAGCGATCTTCTCGCGATCGACGGTCTCGATGCAGTCGAACAGCGCCACGGCGTCCTTCGCCTTGTTGGACTGGAGCGGGCCGATCAGGTGCAGGTCGATTCCCGGAAATGCGGCCTTCAAGTCAGGCCACTTTGCTTCCGCCTCCTGCACCCGGTTTTCGCCGAAGACCCGCTGGCCCGCCTCCAGCACCGGACGGATATCGCCCGCGTCGAAGGTCTTGGACACGGCCACCAGCGTCACCGAGCGTGAAGACCGGCCTGCGTCGCGCTCCGCCTGCGCAATGGAAGCGCGGACCGCTTCCAGCCTCGAAACCGCTTCATTCATGGCCGAACCCGCCTCCCGGCGCATGGCCGCCGCTGTTGACGCATATGGCAAAGCGTGGTGAACGCTTGGCCGCATTTTTCCGGGGAAGGTTTTCCCCATCATTCCGAGCGAATAACCCGACATGGCCACCGAACGCTACAACCCGCGCGCATCCGAGCCGAAATGGCAGAAGGCCTGGGATGCGGCCGCGCTGTTCGAGACCCGGAACGACGATCCGCGGCCGAAATACTACGTGCTGGAGATGTTTCCCTACCCGTCTGGGCGCATCCACATGGGCCATGTCCGCAACTACACGATGGGCGACGTCGTGGCGCGGTGGCGCCGTGCCATGGGCCACAACGTGCTGCACCCGATGGGCTGGGACGCTTTCGGCCTGCCGGCCGAGAATGCGGCGCGCGACAACAGGATCAATCCGCGCGCCTGGACCTACCAGAACATCGAGGCGATGAAGGCCCAGCTCAAGACCATGGGGCTGTCGCTCGACTGGAAGCGCGAGATCGCCACCTGCGACCCCAGCTACTACCGCCATCAGCAGAAGATGTTCCTCGACTTCTGGAAGGCCGGGCTGGTCGAGCGCAAGTCGGCCAAGGTCAACTGGGACCCGGTCGACATGACGGTGCTCGCCAACGAGCAGGTGATCGACGGCAAGGGCTGGCGCTCCGGCGC
>VFQP010002439.1_pt1 | contig 20758 bp, 28 predicted proteins | sample 3512351 | NCBI WGS metagenome assembly VFQP01 (sample SAMN10412372, study PRJNA504923) | tailings metagenome | isolation source: Relicate 1 Philex TSF1 revegetated site | place: Philippines: Tuba, Benguet | collected 2017-08-29
CCCCACGTGCGCCACCGACGCGGCGCGCACTTCCTGCGGCGCCTTGTCCGATCCGGCCTTGGCCCTGGCGGCGCTCAGTGCCTTGCTGGGGCTCTGGCCGGGGCCCAGGGCACGCCGCAGCTCGTGGCGGGTGCCGCTGACCGAGTACCAGGCAAACACCTCGCCGGCGTCGCCGCCGCCTCCCCCACCACCTCCGCCGCCTCCGCCTGCGAGCGCCAGGGAAATGGCCACACGCCAGGTGCGTTGAATTGCGCTGCCCATGACCAACAACGCGGGTAGCACAGAGAACGCACCGCTCCGAAAGGACTCACCGCCAGAGCCCCCGCCCCCGCCACCGCCACCGCCTCCGCCGCCCCCGCTGCCCCCTCCTCCTCCTCCGCCGCCTCCGCCCCCTCCGCCGCCGCCCGGGTCGTCGCCGCCCCCTCCCGGGTCGCCGCCCGCGCCGCCCAGGTCCAGCTGGCAGGTGAGGCAGCAGCGCGGCGACTCGCAGCGCTCCTGCAGGCTGTAGAGGCAGTAGTGCCGGCCCGCCGCCGTGGTGCTGTTGCACAGCGCGGGCAGCGTGGCGCAGGGGCTGCGCAGCGTGAAGCACACTTCTGCCTGCAGCGCCGACCAGTAGTCGAGCCCCACGTCCGCCACCACCAGCCGCGAGGCGCCGCGGATGCCGGGCGAGCGCACAAAGCGCGCCGACTCGGTCACCTCGCGCCCCGCCACCGTCACCTCCACCAGCGCGCCCTCGCACTGGTCCGCTGCACGCACAAGGGCACCACGAGGGACGCACTGCGCGTATACGCGTGGGCCCTGAGTAGCAGCTGCCGTCGCCGCGAGAGGACGCAGGCACGGCGGGAACGCTGCCGCGGCAGTCAAGCACACGTGTCGTGTTGGTGCTGCGCTCACACACGACGAGCTCGAGCTGCTGCCAGCTGCTGGCCAGCGACGCGCAGCACTCTGTCTTGGTCTGGTAGCAGCCAATGGGGATGACGGTGAGGCACGTGGTGGTCAGGTCGCCCACCGTCTCGGTCCTCGCCACAAACATCTGCAAATGTGTTGCGCTTGGTTGAGGCGGGACGGGGCGTGCAGGCGTAAGCGTGGGCTCCACAGGGCGGCCGCCGCTGGCGTGATCACCCTGCCCGCCTCGCACACCTTGTAGGGCGACGTGCACGTCACGTCCGCGCAGACCTCGCTGTCCGGCTGCCTCTGCAGCGCGGACGTGAAGGCCCAGGCGCGCTGGCTGCTGATCAGCGCCGCTGCTCGCCGCCGCTGCGCTGCCGCCGCGTTTTGCGCCGCCACACCTGCGTTTGCCGCACGGAAGGCGTGGCCATCTACAGCCGCCCAGCTGGCCGACCCTGCCACCTCTGCACTCTGCATGTGCTTGCCTCGGTGCGCTTGCTCGGCGGCCGCGCTCACGCGCGCTGTCGCAACACCGCTGGCCATTGGTCGTGAAGCGCCGTGGGCTCCTGTGCAGGTGCTGCTCCAGGCCTGGCACAGTAACGCTGCCAGCAGCAGCAAAAGCTGCGCAGCAGCGCGCCGTGGCCCCCCACGACGAGCCATCCTCCTCATCAGCGAAGCGGAGGCGCGCTCCTCCTCAGGAACCCAGGCTCGACTCCTCTGGTCGGTCGCGCGCAGGTAGCGCGCTGCGACTCGCTTGTTTCTGCGCGCTGCACCCACATCGCCATGAGCCCGAAACCGCTGGCGCAAGAACAGAACGCCCCGTAAAGGCTCCAGGCGGCCGCACGGCAACGTCGCGATGCGCAGAACCTGACGTGCACCTGCGTGTGTGGCGTGCGGACGAGGTGATCGCGGACTCTGAGGAGGTAGAGAGCGTGGAGCCATGCTCGCGCTGCTCGTCGCGCAGCGCGTGTGGAGGGGCGCGTCGGCCCCAGCGCTCCTTGAGCTCCAGCGGCGCCTCGTGAGATCTGCCGATGGGCTGGAAGGACTCAAGCACGCGGCGGCGCTGCGACCGCAGAGCACGGCTCAGCAGGGGCTCGTGCAGCAGCTCAGACTCAAGGCCAGCGCCGCTGCGGGCCTCAAGCTGCACGACGTGACGGAGGAGGAGCGTAAGGCGCTGGCGCACGTCAGGAACATTGGCATTTCGGCGCACATCGACTCGGGCAAGACGACCCTGACCGAGCGCATCCTCTACTACACCGGGCGCATCTCCGACATCCACGAGGTGCGCACTGCGGGCTTCTCGTTCTCCGGCAACAGCAAGCGGGTTTCATGGATCTGCTGCGCGGGGGCGCGGGCGGCCGGCCGGTTGTTCAGCGCTCGCCCGCCCGCGCTCTCGCAAATGGGGCGCTTCAGGTGCGGGGCAAGGACGGCGTGGGCGCCAAGATGGACTCCATGGAGCTGGAACGCGAGAAGGGCATCACCATCCAGTCGGCCGCCACCTACTGCTGGTGGAAGGACAACCAGGTGCGGCCCTGGACGCGCAACCGACGCTGCTGCTTCAATGCAGAGCACGCGCGTACGCACGCTTGAGCATTTGCCTCAAGCTCACTGGGCGTGAAGGAAAGAGGCGCCCAAGCCGCAGGGACGACACAGAGAGGTGCTGGTGGTTGGTCGCGCTGGATGGCAAGTGCACACGCAGGTCAACATCATCGACACCCCTGGCCACGTGGACTTCACCATCGAGGTGGAGAGGGCGCTGCGCGTGCTGGACGGCGCCATCCTCGTGCTGTGCGGCGTGGGCGGCGTGCAGAGCCAGGTGCGCGCCCAGCTTGCCGTGCGGCCACGCGAGGAGAGCAGTGCCTGCCGCCGCGTGGTGGTGGTGGTGGTGGTGGTGGTGGTGGTGCTCGCGGCCGTGACGCCTGGCGTGTGCGTGCGTGGGCTGGCGTTTGGGGCCGTGGCGCGTGCGTGTGCGCAGTCCATCACGGTGGACCGCCAGATGAAGCGCTACGGCGTGCCGCGCCTCATCTTCGTCAACAAGCTCGACCGCATGGTGCGGCGGGGCCGGGGTAGGGCGGGGGCAACGGCACGGCCTGGAAGTGGGAACAGAGACGGCGTTGAAGCAAGGGTTCCAGCGCACCCTCATGCCGTGGAGGCGTGTCCAGGTGTCCAGTGGGTGGCAGCACGTGCAGCGCGGGACGTCCGGCTGAGGGGTGCACCGCCCTGCCTGCGCAGGGCTCCAACCCCTGGCGCGTGATTGCGGCGGCGCGCGATAAGCTCAAGCTCAACGCCGTGGCCGTGCAGCTGCCCATAGGCCTCGAGGAGCACCACAGGCGAGTGGGGCGCAGCGCTGTGGTGCACGCAGACACGGTCGCTGGGGCAGGGGGCGGGCACTGGCAGGCTTGCGGAGTGCGGCGGCGCGACACCCGTGACGCCGCGTGCCGTGAGGGGCCCCGCCAGCGTGTCATGGGCGGTGCTCTGCATCTAGCGCCCCTCCATTCGAGCACGAGATGCCGGCTGCGCGACCCGCCGCCGCGTGCCCCGTTGCGGTGCGCAGGGGCGTGGTGGACCTGGTGCACCGCAAGGCCTACGTGTTCGAGGGGCCCAAGGGAGAGACGGTGCGCACCGCACACGCCCACGCTCAGCTGGGCCGCAGCCTCCACGGGGCGCAGGCCTCAAACAGGCATTGCGTTCGGTTTGCGCGAACAGAAGTGCTTCTGAACGGGTGGCACAAGGGGCTTTCCTTGTTGTGCCCATCCTGTGGCGCAGGTGACCGAGGTGCCGGTGCCTGAGGACATGGCGGGCGCGGTGGAGGACAAGCGCGCCGAGCTGGTGGAGATGCTCAGCGAGGTGGACGACCAGGTGCGCGCGGGTGGGCTGCGCGCGTGTGCGTCTGCTGGGGCAGGGAGGCCCTCTCCGGCGCGCCGCCTGGCTCTGGCTGCCTGCGGCCGTCAGAAGCAGCCCGCTCGTCGTGCCGCCACGTGCCTCACCGTCACGAGCAGTGTGCAACCACGTCCCAACAGCGGGAGGGCGCTGCGCTGGCGCTCCTCGTGGCGACCTCGGTTGGGTGACCGTCTGCTCACATCGTGCGCTGCCCTGGGGGTGTGTTGCGCGTGCGCCTGCGTGTGCATGCGTGCGGACCGCCAGATTGCCGACCTGTTCCTGTCCGAGGCGCCCGTGCCCGGCGACGCGCTCGAGGCCGGCATCCGGCGCGCCACGCTGGCGCAAAAGTTCCAGCCCGTCTTCATGGGCAGCGCCTTCAAGAACAAGGGTGCGGCAGCGCGCCTCGCTCGCCTGCAGCTGGGGGCCGTTCACTTGCGGGCGCGTGCGTGGGCCCACCCCTGGGGCTAGGGGAAGAGGTGGCAGCGCTGGCGTTGCTCATCCCGGGGGTGGAGGCCCCCAAAGGCCCAGCCGGCTCACCACGGCGAGGCGCCTCAGAGTGGCTGGGGGGGGCGCACGCACCCCGGGCCTGGTGCCCAGCAGCTCGGCTGCGGCCCCACCCGAAAGAGGCGCCCGAGCGCGGTGCTGCCGCCGCCAACCATGCCGCACACGTGCACGTCTGCTATGTCGCTGCGTGGCGCCGCGCAGGCGTGCAGCTGCTGCTGGACGGCGTGTCCAAGTACCTCCCCTCGCCCACCGAGGTGCGTTGCGTGCGCGTGTTTGTGTCGGCTTCGCATCTGTGTGGGACGCGCCGGCGGGGCCGGCGCCCAGCTAACGGGCGCATCAGATGCGTGTGCGGGGTCCTCGCCGCCGCTCAACTGCCTGCCAGGGCTTTGGGGCCGCGTCCAGTAGAGCACTGGGCTTGCCACCAGGGGAGCAGCAAGGCAGCCTTGCCTGACCGACCTGATCTGATTGGCCAAGGGATCCTTGGCGGGCGAGCTGCAGCGCTGCAATGCCGTGCAACGCCGCCGGCGACGAGGGCGAGGCTGCCTTGCTGTGCGCGTGGCGCCCTGGCGGTTGTCGTGGCGCAGGTGCCCAACAAGGCGCTGGACGTCAAGGAGGGGTCCGAGGAGCCCTTTGTGCTGCCCTGCTCACCCTCGGGGCCCTTCGTGGGCCTGGCCTTCAAGCTGGAGGAGGGCAAGTGAGTGCTTGCCTGGTGATGGGCTGTGGGGTGGGCCTGGCCTTCAAGCTGGAGGAGGGCAAGTGAGTGCTTGCCTGGTGACGGGCTGTGGGGTGGGCAAGTGAGTTGCGCACGCTGTTTGCGGACCTTCCTCAAGGCAAGCTGAAGGGCGGCAAGTGAGCGCTGCACCTTGGGAGAGGCGAGGGAGAGGCGGACCTCCTCAGCAGCACGGCCACAGCGCAGCAGCTGCGCCACGGTTCCTACGCCGTGGCTCCCGTGCTGTGCGTGCTGCGCAGGTACGGCCAGCTGACGTACATCCGCGTGTACAGCGGCCGCGTGCGCAAGGGCGACTACATCACCAGCACCAACACGGGCCGGCGCGTGCGCGTGCCGAGGCTCGTGCGCATGCACAGGTGCGCCGCCTCTTCTCGTGCACACGTCACGCTCTGGCGCGCCAGCCCGCGAACCAGCCAGCAAGTGGCGCGCGGAGCACTGCTGTGTGCTGTTGGTTGAAACCGCTGCAGCAACGAGATGGAGGACATTGAGGAGGCCAAGGCCGGCGACATCGTGGCCGTGTTTGGCATTGACTGCGCCAGCGGGGAGACCTTTACCGACGGAGCCAAGTGAGTGCGTGTTCACACGCCAGGTCGTTGGGCTCGGGCCTCGCCGAGGTGGCCAAACAGATGTGCAATCCATCCTTTGCGCTGCGAGACATCTGATACGCCCGGTGGCTGGGCTCGGGCCCCGCCGAGGTGGCCAAACAGATGTACAACCCAACACACACACGCGGGCGTGGGCGCCTGCGGGCTGAGAGGGGCAAAGGCAAGGCAAGGGCTCCTACACGCCGCGTCAGAATAGCGTGCGCGAACAGACCGGTGGGCCGCACGCGCCAGCGCGCCCGCGACGACCAAGGCGGCGCGCGCTGCGCGTGCTGGCCGCGTCGTGCGGCGCGCAGGCTGGCCATGTCGTCGATCCGCGTGCCCGAGCCCGTCATGTCGCTGGCGCTCATCCCCAAGGCCAGCGACAACATGGCCGCCTTCACGCGCGCGCTGGCGCGCTTCCAAAAGGAGGACCCCACCTTCAAGGCGAGCCCGCAGCACTGCCTCACGTACACGCATCGCTCCACCCCAACAACACGTCGCCAGTGCCCCGTGTGGCCCCGGGCGCAGCTGGAGAGCCCGTTGTCGCTGCGCGACGCACACAGCTGGTGCTAGCGTCCTCTCGCCCTCGTCGTGTTGCTACTAGCACAGGTCCAGACAGGTGGGAGGCAGGCGGGAGTCACCTCACCTGTGGCCCGCCCGCCCCGCCCGCCCCGCCCCCTCGCGCTGGCCGCAGGTGTCTAGCAACTCGGAGACGGGCGAGATCGTCATCAGCGGCATGGGCGAGCTGCACCTCGAGATTTACGTGGAGCGCATGCGGCGCGAGTACAAGGTGAGGTGCGCGCGTCCTCCGCCCGCGCCTGGCTTGCGCCAGGATGCCCCTCCCTCAGGGGGGAGGGGGGACGCGTGCCGAGCGTACAGACGCGCCCCACGGCCTCTGCAGCGGGGTCTCCTCTGCGGCTGGCGCACCAGGCGGCTCGTGGTCGCTCGCCGCCGGATCCCGATCAGGGCGTGCCCAGCGTGCCGCTCGGCGCTTCCCAGCGGTTCCGCCTTGAACCTCCTTTCTCTCTGTTTGGCAAATTGCAGGTCGAGTGCGAGGTGGGCAAGCCCAAGGTCAACTTCAGGGAGACGGTCACGCGCAAGGCGCCCTTCAACTACCTGCACAAGAAGCAGTCGGGCGGCTCGGGTGCGCGCCACGCAGCCGTGCGCCCTTGCGCTGCGGGACACCTGGGAGCGCCTGGGATGCGCCTGGGCCCCGGCCGCGCCGAGGCCCCGCCGAGGCGTCCTACGCAGATGCAAATCCCAGCGCACGCACAGCGCCGCCGCCGCCCTCGCCGCCACCCATTCCCTTGCGCCGCCGCAGCCTGCTAGCACAGGAGGGCCAGCCGGCCAGAGGCGTGTGTGAGCCGTCGTGCGTGCGTGCGGGATGAGGAGGAGGAGGGTGCGGACTGTGTGTGGGGCGCTGCGTGTGGGCTGTGCGTGCGTGGTGCACCGGCGCAGGTCAGTTTGGCCGCGTGGAGGGGTACCTGGAGCCGCTGGACGACGTGCCGGGCGCCAGCAGCAGCAGGGCGGGCGAGGGGCACCCCGTCTTTGTGTTTGACAACCAGGTGAGCCTCAGGAGCCTGTTTGAGGAGCCTGTTTGAGGAGCCTGTTTGACAACCAGGTGAGCCTCAGGAGCGCCGGGCTGCCCCAAGGGACGCGCACACGACAGACACCCTTTCTTGCAGGGCGTGCGCGGGGCGCAGCGTCGCCGCGCCACGGGGCGGTCGTCCCTGTTGGAGAGGGACCAGGAGCGCCTGTGGCGTGCGCCCGCCCAGCGCACAGGCAGGGCCGTGTGGCCTCGCGCTGCGCGCACTGCGTCGGTGCCGCGGCCCAGCGATGCGTGCCGTGTGTGTGCCTGACCTGACGCGTGCCCACGGCGCGTGTGTGCGCGCGTGCGTGCCGCGTGCGCGCAGATGTCGGGCAACGCCATCCCGCCAGAGTTCTACTCGGCTATTGAAAAGGGCTTCAGGGAGGCGGCCAACAGCGGCGCGCTCATCGGCGCGCCCGTCGAGGTGCGCTGCGCTGCGCTGTGCTGCGCTGCCTTGCCAGCTGCGCACTGAGGGAGGCAGGCGGGCTTGCGGGGCGCGCGTGCCCGCCACCGTCGCTATCTCGAGCCCGCCGCACGTTGACAGAGGTCACACTCGGAGCGCGGCAGCGGGCAGCCGCGAGCAAGCTTCGTCGCCGTGGCTGGGTGACGGCGTGTTGGCGAGGGGCGCGCAGGGTGCCCCACGCGCTCATTTCTGCGTGCCTGCTGCTTGCCTGCGTGCGTGGCGCGCGTGCGTTGCCGCGCAGGGCGTGCGGGTGGTGCTGACGGACGGCGCGGCGCACTCGGTCGACTCGAACGAGCTGGCCTTCCGCATCGCCTCGGTCAACGCCTTCCGCCAGGTGCACCCGCCCGCCCGCCTGCCTACCCACCTGCCAGCAGCGCCGATGCGCCTGCACTGGTGATGCGCCCCGCGGGACATGCTGGCCTCACTGGAGGTGGTTGCCGTTGCCGGCGGACCCGCGTGTGTGTGCGTGCAGGCCTACACCCAGGCCAGCGCCCTCATCCTCGAGCCTGTCATGAAGGTCGAGGTGACGGTGCCCGCAGAGTTCCAGGGTGAGCGCCTGCCCACGGCTTTCGCGGCGGGAGCCGTCGTGCGCGTGCGCCAGCAGACGTGCCCAGCAGCAAGCGGCTGCGCGCCAGCATCGCTGCAAGCAAGGTCGCTGGCGCTGGCTCTTTGCTGTGGGCGCAGGGACGGTGATGGGCGACCTGAACCGGCGCAAGGGCGTCATCATGGACAGCACCACGCAGGGCGACGACGCCGTCATCCTCGCCGACGTGCCGCTCAACCAAATGTTTGGCTACTCGACCGTGCTGCGCTCCAACACCCAGGTGAGCGCCCGTCAGCACGCCTGGGGCGCGCGCACGCGCGACGCTGCGCATGCGTGCTCCGTGCTTGCCGCGGAATGCAACACTTCTCGAGGCGGCTGTGCTGCGTGCGTGCTGCGCGGGACCTGGCCCGTGTGCAGGGCAAGGGCGAGTTCAGCATGGAGTACAGCCACCACGCCGCCGTCAGCCGGGAGATCCAGGTGCGCCGTACGGGAAGAGTGCTGCTGTCCCGTGGGCGCACGAGTGCCGGTGCCGTCGCACAGGGCAAGAGTGCGCTTGCACACACTCTGGAACGCGTTTGCAGGACGAGCTCGCGTCGAGCTTCACCAAGCACGCCAAGAAGGCCACGGCGTGAGCCACGCACGCCAGCGCACGGCACCTGGACTGGTGGGACAGTCGACGCAGCCCACCGCCGCTTCTCATCCGCTCAAGGACAGCAGGACGACGCGTGCACACATACATATTGTTTTCGAGTGAGGAGGAGGGCGCCCCTGCCCGCCCCACGCTCACGCGGACCGTTTGATGGTTTGATGCTCGTGCGCCACCATGCAAGAGGAGTTCGTGTTTCCGAAGTTTCGTGTTGTCTGAGCGCGAGCGAGTGGGAGACGAAATGGCCTCGAGTGGGCTCCATGCCATGAGTGTTGCTTGGCAGTCCAGGAGAAGCGCCCGGCAGCGCCGGTGCAGGGCCGCCCTCAGTCCTCTTCAAGCTCTGACACGGGCATGCGCAGCTGCGCCTGCAGCAGCGGCAGGCTGCTCCCCTTGTTGAGCAGCACCACGGTGATGTAGTCCGACCCAGCCGCCGGGTCCACGCACTCCACCGGCACCTGCGCACGCGTCCAGTGGGCACGCACGCGTCGGCAGGCGTGCGCCGCCGTGAGCTCAAGGTGTGCTGAGCTTGACGGCGCACAGTGGTGGAGACGCCCCGACAGGGCCCAACCAAAGCATAGACAGCAGGGAAAGCGAGAGGAGGGCATGCGTGCTGGGACTGTCGTCAGTTGAGACGCCTCGGCGGGGCCGGAGCCCAGCTAACGGTCATGAACACGTGTCTCGCAGAAAAAGGGAGCCAACCGCACGCACGCGTGTGAGGAGAAAAGGCTGCCGTGTCGCGTGGCGCACCTCGTAGACGTACGAGAGCGCGGGCACCAGCAGCGGCAGGTGCAGGATGTGCTTGCTCAGCCGGTAGAGCCGCTCGGGGGCGCTCAGCAGCTGCGGCGCACACACGCACGCACACGCACGCGAGCAAGGTGTCGTCCCTGTCCTCACTTTCCTGGGGCACAAGCGACGTGACGCAAGGCGCACGCGTGAGCCTGGGTGTCTGCGGCGGTGCACCGCGGGGGTTGCGCGCCCGCTCGCGCTCACCACTGGCACGTCCTTGACGTGCGCGACGCCGTCGTTGCGCAGCGTGAGCACCAGGCGGAACCTGGGCCCCAGCCCCTTGGCCGCCAGCGTCAGCGTCAGGTTGGTGGTGGACGAGGTGAAGGCCGTGGCGCCCTGCGGTGGCGGCGCACAGCGCGCAGCGGGAGCGCAAGCTACGGCGCCGCTGACGGCGCTGGCGGCGGGCAAGCAAAGGCCACGGCAACCCTTGCAGCACTGTCATCAGCAGAGCTCGTTGTCCCCCCCGCGCAGCTCCCACCTCTCAACCCGCTTGCTCTGGCCTGGGCTGGTGCCGCTCATCTGCCTCGCTGCTGACCCTTCCTGCTTGACGGTGGGCGGTGGCCCGTCCCGTTCCGTTGATGCAAGACGCACACGGGCAGGTGCGAGCCTCACCTGCCCGTCGGTGAGGACCTTGACGTAGGTGCGCGCCGTGGCCAGGCGCATGCGCGCCAGGTCCTTCTGGAACACGCGGTGCATCTCGGACGCCTGCTCCCGCTCCCGCTGCGTCTGCTCCACGTACAGGCGCGTCTTCTTGGGCACCTGCGCGCGCGCATGGGGCGCCACGCTGCGCCACGCTCAGCTCGCCGCGCCGACGCGCTCGCTCTCTTCAGCTGCTGACGGTGGAAGCAAGGGGGCTGTGCGGCGGCCGGAAGGTGCGCTGCGAGGAGGAGGAGGCCGCGGCGCTTGCCTGCAGGGGGATGTCCTGCTCTGGCGGCGGGCCAGGCGGGCCCGTGGGGTCGAGCGAGGAGCTGCGGGGCAGGATCTTGATGTCCAGCAGCCCGCTGCGCGTCACCTGCGCCACGGCGCGGCGCAGCAAGCGTTCGCGCACGCGCATGCGGCAGCAGCAGCCGGGCGGGCGGGTGGGATGGCCAACAAGCCCCGTGCTCGCAGCCGGCAGGCCATGGTGCACGGTCAGCGCGGCTAAGGCAGCGCAGGGATGGATGGCACGTGGCCAGTGGTGCCGCAAGAGTCAGAGCAGCTCCACGGTGCTCGTCTGCCGCCGCCCGGCTCACCGTGATGAGCGTGTTCTCCTCGCGGCCGTAGCGCCCAAAGCTGAGCGCCGTGACGGGCGAGGGCAGCGTGTGCACCGACACGAGAGACTTGTCGTTGTACACGCGCACCTCGCCTGCGGGGCGCACCCCGACGGCATGGGCGGGTGGGCGGCGCGCAAGGGCTGTTGCAGGCGAGGGAGCAGGTTCGGCCGCCGTGCCCTCACGCCGAAAGTGCTGGCTCCGGCGTCCACAGCGCAAAATGGCAGGGGTGCACGCACCGTCCCCCGCCTCACCATCGTGTCGTGGGGCCAGGGACACCCCCAGCGCACTGCCTCAATGCCGGCGTGCGCGCCCCCGGCCCTCCTCCCCCCAGAGCACCCCCCCCAACAAACACCAGAGCACCTGCTGCTCACCGTTGCGCAGCGCCAGCAGCAGCCCGCGCGTCATGCGCGAGGCCTGCAGCTCCACCTTTTGCACCACCAGGATGGGCGAGGGCGTGTAGATGGTGTAGCTCTTGTGCCCGTTGGGCTTGTAGCAGTGCACCGCGTCGTTCATGCAGCCCACCAGGATGCTGTTGTTGGCCAGGTGCACCAGCCCCACGGCGGGCGCCTCCAGCTGGATGATGGTCTGCTGCAGCTCGCCGTTCCTGCGCCCGCCGGCGCCACGCAACGGCGCGCAACGTGGCATGCGGTGCGCCGCGCCGCGCGCACCGCGGCCCTGGCCGCGCCGACTGCCCTCAACCGCGCCGTCGGCCCAGAGCGTTTGCTGGGGAGCGTGGACGGCGCCCCAGGGAGTGAGTTGCGCCAGCGCTGGAAGGGCGCTCTCTCCCCGTGCGGCGGCGCACCTGATGCAGTAGACCTTGCCGTCCCTGCCCGCCACCGTGATGCGGTAGCCCACCTCCAGCTCCCCGTGCACGGCCAGGCACGCCGGCGTGACGCCCAGCCACACGTTGCGTGTCACGGCCGTGCCCGCCGAGTTGAGGATGAGCACGCGCCCAGACTCGGTGCCCACCACCAGGCAGCTCACGGCGTCGGGCTGCAGGCACGGCATCCACCACCAGGGTGGTAGGGGTGTTGCAGGCATGCACTTGCAACACTTTGTCAAGGGCACCAGGTGGACGCCCTTGGGCCTCAGGGCAAGTCCTTCCGGCTTGCTCACTGCTATCCCCGAGGCAAACCGCTACTGTGTGGCCGGAACGCCAGCAAGACGGCGCGCTCACCTCGTCAACGGCCAACTTGATCACGTCCATGCACGCGATGACGGTGGTGGCCACCAGCGGCTGCCCCTGCCACCCCTCGATGAAGCTGAGCTTCTTCTCGGGGTCGCCGATGTTCATGAGCTGCAGCGAGCGTGTGGTGAGCACCACGCCCTGGTCCTGCAGCCGCGTGAGGATGGCCACGGCGTCGCCCACCACCATGTCGCCGGACATGGCCTTTTGCCTGCGGCGCGCGCACGCACATCACAGCGTCCCCGCAGGCACGCGTGCATCAGTCCAGGCAGCACGCCGGGCCTCGGGAGTGGCACGTTCCTGCCCCGTGCGCTGCGCTGTGCCAAGGGGCCGCACGACCACTGGTGCACGCACCAGCACTCCTGCTCCTCTTGGTTGACGTCCTCGGGCGGCAGCACGAACTTGTAGTAGGGCCGCAGGTTGCGGTAGATGAAGATGTGCGACCCGGCGGCGACGGCAAGGGACGGCTGGCGCGGCTGCGTGGCCTCAGACACAAAGCTGGTGATGGCCACCGGCGTGTCCAGCAGCGCGTGCTCGGACTGCTTCTGAGTGCCGCGCCAGACCTGCGCCAGTGCGGCCATGCAACACGTCCACACGCCGGCGTGAGTCGTGCAGCTGTCCCACTCCGCCCGTGGCCACCATGGGGCTGCAGCTGGTGCCCACCTTGAGCTTCTTGTCCGAGTCCGCCACGACGAGCCGCCAGTCCCCGTCGCCAAACAGGTTGCAGGTGTGCACGCAGGGCGTGTAGGCCGAGATGCCTGCCACCGGGTCGTTGAACGCGTCGAGCCACGGCGACTTTTTCGGCTGCTCGCTCTGCTTGCTCGCCAAGCGCCCGCTGCCAGGCGCGCCTGCTGCCGCGTCCACGCCGGCCAGCCTCCGCACCAAAGGGCTGGTGGCCGCGCTCAGGGCGCCAATCTGCCCGTCGCCATCCGTCGACTCCATCTCCGTGAGTTGCTGCCTGGCTCCTTTGCACTCCTGTCGTGTGTGCCAGCCACAGTTAAAACGCCGTGGAGCGCTACCTGTCGTTTTGAGGGCGCGTTCAAACGGGGGCGCGCAGCGTGCGCAGCAACAGGTGGGCACCTCTGAGCTTCAGCAACGCTGCTCAGCAACAGCAAACTCCTGCGCAGCACATCTAGCACTAACTACTACTTGCTGAGCGCCGCCGGGCCCAGCATCATCTTGCGCCCGCCCCCCAACCATTGCCACAGAAGGCCGCTGTCGCCGCCGCCGTGGCACCCCCCAGAGCCTGGGCCCGCCGGCAGGAGGCGCTGCAGGCCCCCGCGGTTGGCGCAGTCCTTAAGGCGGCACACGAAAAAGATGGGGATGGCGGACGCGAGCGCCAGCACAAAGCCCAGGCCCAGCGCGCCCACCAGCAAGTCGAAGCACTGGTCGTCCGGCAAGGAGAAGTGCACGCACAGCCAGCCGGCCAACTGCGCGCACAGATTATCCGTTCAGGCCACATGTGCGCGCAGCGTCGCGACCTCTCCGGGCCCCACGGCGCAGTGGCGTCCCCAGCTGGCCCTGCCGCATGCACCCACGCACCTGGTTGAGGCCGATGTTGATGAGCAGCGGCGCCAGCAGGCCCAGCACGGCCGGGCACACCACGCAGAACCACAGCGGCGGCGCCGCGGCAAACGCCGCCGAGACGGCCAGCGCCAGCGCCGGGCCCATGAGGCTGGCCAGGTCCTCGCGCCGCCAGGGCCACGCAAACCCGCCGCCGCTGCTGGACGCGTGAGCGCCGTCGTCGGTGGCCACGGCGGCCGAGGCGGCGGCCGAGGTGGCGCGCAGCGCGCTGGTGAGTGCGGTGAAGAGCTGCGTGGCCATTGAGTCAAACATGTGCTGCACCTGCACAGGAGCAGGACCAGGAGCAGTGCCGGAGTGAAGTGCCAAGGAGGAGGATGCAGGGGGTCCATGGCAACGATTGCTAAGGTGGGCTGAGGCGAATCCCCTACCTTGGCGTCGCCCCAAAAGGCCTTGCCGGTGACGACGCGGCGGTCCACCAGCACGCGCCCGCTGCCCACCTCCCAGATGGCCACGGGCGGCAGCCGGGGCGACAGGTTGAGGCCTGCACGGCAGCGCATGGTGGGGGGCACGCGATCACTCCGCAGCAGCGCCCCGGATCTGCCGTTACCAAAACGGGAAGGGAAAGCAATCAGCGCACCTGCCAGCAGGCCTTGCTGCTCCATGAAGGAGGAGGGCATGTCGACGGGCTCGATGCGCAGCGCAAAGAGGTTGCGGCCGAGCGCCTGCTCCAGCGCCGCCGCCGCCGCGTTGATGCCGCGGGTGGGCAGGGGCACCTCGGGCGCCACCGTCAGGAAGGGCGTCGCATTGGGGCGCCTGCGGTGACGGTGCGGCCACAGCGCCCGATTGGGGCCCACCTGCCCCGCGCAGCGCAGCCTTGATCAAGGCTGTCATCGCAGGTGGAGCGTCCGCACACCTGGTGGGGCGTGTGGGCCCCAGGGTCACCACCAGCAGAGCGGATGCCTTGGGCACTACCTGCTCTAGCGCCTCCTCCGCTGTCATGTTGGTGCCTGCACGCAGCGCACGCGTGCGCATCGTGGCCGCTCGCGCACCTCGCCGGCGAACAACCCTGACTCGTCTTCAGGCAGACACCAGCAGTGAACTCAGCAAGTTGCTCTAGCTGATGAGGCCTTGCTGATGCTGCGCCTGCCCGTGCATGATCATCGCTCTCGTGCAGCAACCAGGGTTCTCCTGCTTGTCTGCCGAAAGCAAAAGTGACCTCGCGCACCCGTGAGAAGCACCGTAGTGTCGAAGAGCAACGTACGCATCACGCCCTTGACGTCGCGGCTGCTCGCGAGCTTGGCGGTGCCGGTCTCGAGCGTGAAGCTGACGAGCAGCGCCGCAGAGCACAGCACGAGCGCGGGCAGCGCGATGCAGCGCCAGAGGAAGCGCGCCGCGCAGCGCGTGCTGCCGCCGACGCGGCATCGCGCCGAGAAGGGGCACGCAGCGCCGGCTTTCGCGCTCGCCTGCTGCAGCTTGACCGGCTGCGGCAGCTCCTCGTAGCTGCTGCTCTCCATCTTTCCTCGCGCGCGTTCGCTTGCACTGCCAAGAGGCGCAGACCTCAAGCGCGAGCGAGAAAGGTCAAACGGAGTCAACGCGACGACAGCTCACGCCGCGGCGCGCTGGGAGCGCCGGATCATGCGCTCGCAGGCGCCCAGGTTGACCATGAAGAGCAGCTGCAGCCCGGCGAGCTCGAGCAGGCTGAGGTGCTGCAGCGTGGCCACCTCGAACTGGCCCAGCGGCCGCCCGTCCACGTGCAGGGGCCGCCGGCCCGTGTTGGTGAGCACCCACTGCCCGTCGGGGCGCACGGCAAGGAAGGCCTGGCGGCGCGACACCTTGCCGGCGTCCCCGGCCTCGGCCAGGTCCACGTCCACCTCCCCCTTGGACTCTGCGGGGCGGGGCCGTCACAGCACACGCAGCGCCATGGGTGAACGTGAAGCGCCAGCGCTGCTGGTGCCGAGCCAACCACAGCAGTCCTGCCTGGCGCAGGAGCCACGAGGGCCAACGCACCTGTCGCCCTGCCCAGCAGGACGGCGTTGTGCCGGATCCAAAAGCGCCCCGTGCGGCCCACCAAGCACGCCAGCGCCACCTCGCGCTCCATCTCCTGCGCGCCAGCAAGCACACCAGCCGCCATGTTCTTCCCCCGCACACAGCTGCGTGAGCATGAATCATCAAGCCGTCACGCACGAAACAGTGCCGAGCACCGCTACCGCAACCCCGCACACGTGCTCTCCGCCCGCGCACCATCTCGGAGATGGCCGAGGCCAGGCTCTCCAGCGCGTACAGGCGGCTCTCAGCCTCAGGCGCCGTCACGCCCAGCCGCGCGCGCCCCCCCTGCGCGCCTGCGGCCCCACCACCCGCCCCGCCCTCGCCTCCAGGCCGCAGCACTAGCGCCTGCTCCGCCTCTGCAAACGTCCGCGCGGCGCCGATGCCTCCCTCCTCCGGCAACCCCGCGGAAGGCTCCGCTCCTTGCTGCTGCACCTTGTGCGAGGCCGGCGTGTGGTGGTGCTCTGCCCCTTGGGGCGGCGCCGCCGCTGTCATCTCCACGTCCCCACCACCGCCGCCAGCAGTACTTGGGGCTGCTGGGGTGGCCCCCGCTGTCGTGCGGAGGCCCGGCGTCTTTGGCGGGTCCTCCGACACTGGCGTCAGCAGCAGGCTGCCCCCGGCGGCCCCTGCCGCCGCCGCCGCCGTCGCGCTGCTCCTGACGAGCGACTGCGGCGTGCCGCCGGCTGCCGCAGCCGCACCGCCCGCTGCTGGCGGCACCCAGTGGTTGAGCGACCCCACGGGGCGGCCGGCCGACGTCTCGGCCTGCGGCGGCCCGGCGGCGGCGGCCGTGGCCATGGGCGCCGCCGCGCCCGCTCCTGCACCCGCCTCCTCGACTTGCTGCTGTTTTCCTTCTTTTCCTCCTTCCTGCGGTCCTCCTGCTCCTCCTGCTGCTGCTGCTGCTGGTTGTTGTTGTTGTGCCGGCGGTCCTGCGTCGCCCTTGAGCACGCGCCCGCCCCGCGAGGTGAAGTCGTGGTGCACGTGCTGCAGCTGCTCGAGGAGCTGCCGGTGCTCCTTCTGCTCGTACGCATGCAGACGGCGGCCTTGATGGGTTCCGCGGCCTCGATGGTGCACCGCGGTGAGAGCGGGCGCGTGTGCTCCCTCGCCTGGCTCACCTGGTACAGGGCGTGCAGCTCCGTGAGCACCTCCAGCTGGCGCTCCTGCAGCTCCCTCTGCGACGCCGCGTCCGTCAGCGCATCCTCGGGCCCATTGTCGAGCAAAATGACCTCGGGCTGCAGAGCAGCTGTCCCGCCTGCGGCAGCGCCCAGGGGCGCGAGGACGGGCGCGAGGACCAGAGGTGGCGCGCTGGCGCTGCTCGTGGCGCCCGCGTGGTGGTGCCTGGGCCGCTTGACGCTGCGCGCGCCCGACGCTGCTCCCTCGTCTCCGGTGAGGGGAGGAGGAGGGGCAGGAGGAGGAGGAGCATCCTGGGCAGCAGGAGCAGCTTCAGCAGCTTGCGCCAGCGCGTCCATCGCGAGGTCAGGTGTGGGCGTGTGTGGATGGGGCACGCGATGGCGCACCTCATGCGACATTCAAGCCCCCTCGGGCCGCAGAGCCTTGAGGACGCCGCTGAGGACCAGCACACTGCTGGCGCAGCCTGGTGTACTTCCCGACAATGACCCAGCGCGCCGCTGCAGATCAGCCTGATGGCTCGCCGCTGGGCGCGGAGCTCGATCGGCCCAATGACGGCGCCCCTCCGCAGCCACGCAAGACTCTGCCAGGTGCGCGCAGGCAGCCGTCATGGAGCATAGTCATCACGGAGCTGCCCTGTGATCACGGCTCCTCCACGCGCGCGCACCTGTGCGCGCGCAGACATGCCAGAGGCGTGGCTCCGAGGGGGCGTTGCATGGACGAGCCAAGCAGCCACACTGAACAGGCCGAGCAGGCACGAACAGCAGCGAACCCCGAACGCCAAACGGCTGGGCTGGGGGGGCGGGGCAGGAGACGACCAGCGGCACCGGTTCCCTTGGAGGGAGAGGCACTGGCCAATGCACTTGCCGGCAGCAGACAGTCAAGACGGAAACGTGCGGGGTGGGGACGTGCGGCGGCCCTGCTGGCGGGCGTCACGTGCATGTGCGGTCGTGCGTGCGTGCATGGCGGTGGTTTTGCGTCAGGGCTTTGAGAGCGCGGCGTTCAAGCTGAGCCACGAGATGACGCAGCTGCTGGACCCGGGCGGCGGCCGCACCAGCAGCACCTGGGCGCAGTTTGAGGAGCTGTGCGTCCGCAGCTACCTCGTGGTGAGTCCCTTTGGGGGGGGGCGCACATCTGCCACGCAAGGGAGATGGGCGTGCCTTGGATGCCATCAGAGCGTCGCTCTCCTCTGACAAGGGGTATGGTCCTCTGGCGGGAAGCCCGCCTGCGCAACCCTAGCCCAACCCTAAGCGAGCCGCGCTCATGCGCCATGCAGGCGCGCACGGTGGCCGAGCCCATCATCGCGACGGTGGCGCTCATGGTGCAGAGCGGGCTGCCCTGCTTCAGCCGCGGGCAGCCCATCGAGAACCTGCGGCAGCGCTTCCACCTCGAGATGACGGAGCGGCAGGCGGCCACCTTCATGCGCGGCGTCATCAACGACGCCTACCAAAAGTGGACCACCGGTGAGTGAGCGGCGCGGGGCTGGGCTAGGGGGCCTCCCTCGCGTGTGCTCCGTGCTCTTCGCTGACGCCACCTCTGCGTCTGTCGCATTCGCCTTGGTCTCCGCGCGCAGGCTTCTACGACTACATCCAGGCGCTGCAGAACCGCATCCCGTACTGAGCCCCGTGGTGGCCTTTCGTGCCACGCAAGGGCGTCGGGGGGCTGGGGTGGCGATTCCCGTGCGTGCTTTTGAGGGGCTGGCCTCACGTGACGTGTCGGCAGTGACGTCCGATGCTCCTTTTCACGGATCGTGTGACTGCTGCGTACGGCGCTGCATAAGGAGCGGAATGGCGGATGGGGGCGTTCGCTGGGCGTGCGGTGCTGTGCATCCTTGTCCACCTGCCGAGTGCAGGCGCGCACCCAGTGCGTGGCTTCTCGTGCTGTTTGCCGGTCGCTTGATGGGGCAGGGCGTGCAGCGCACGTGGCGCGGGGCACTGCAACCGTTTTGGTCCAGCCCCGGCGTCAGAGCGCGATGCAAGACAGTCGTGCAACATTGTGTCAGTCAGGCCCACTGAGGTCTCCGCTCACGCTGGACAAACAGAGGCGGGACAAGCAGAGGCGGTCGTCCACGGCAAACTGCAGCGCCGGGTGGAGCGCCCGCACCATCTCGCCCGCCTCTCCCCAGTCATCTCTCTGGCCACCCCGCTGGGCGAGCACAAGCAGGCGCATCAGCTGCGGCCCTCCCAGCGCCCGCGCGTCCGCCCACCCCTTGGCCGCGGCCACAAACAGGGCCACCGCCATGGGCTGCACCTCCACTTGGTTCAAGTGCAAGCTCTGCAGCCACGGCGCGCTGCTGGCCAGCTCCACCAGCGCCGTGGCCCTGGTGAAGCTGCCGTTCTCAAAGTGCAGTTCTGTGCACGTGCGCGGCAGCACCTCGCCCAGCGCCCTGGAGAGCTCCACGTCCCACGTCACGTAGCTGATGCCCAGCTCCTGCAGACCTGCCAGCAGCGGCCCCATCGCCCGTAGAAGCGCCGCCGGCGTGTCGCCCTCCGTTGCGCCGCGGACGAAGGTGGCGTGGCCGGCTTGGATGAACCATAGGGCGAGCGTATGGGCCGGTGATTGCGCCCACGCCCACCCGGCCTGGCAGCGGGTGGCCACGTTGGTGGCAGCCGCCTGCACTTCGGCCACGGAAGCGAGCTCGTCCACCACCAGCCTGTCCCACCGGACGGGGGAGATGAGCGAGTGGAGGGGCAGGCGCGCCAGGAGGTGCGGCGTGGCGACGCCAAAGATCAGCTCCCTCCAGGCGCAGGGCTGGGAGGCGTAGGACTGCTGCAGCCTGTGCTTGCGTGCGTTGTCCCAGTGCAGGCTGGTGAGGTGCGGCAGGCGCAGCAGCTGCTCCACCACGGCGTCGCCCACCACCGGCCCTTGCAGTGCTCCCAGTGAGTTCAGGTGCAGCCGCCGCAGCTGCCCCAGCGCCGGCGCCACAAGGCCCAGCTCCTCGCCGATGACGCACGGTATGGTGAGGGACTCGAGGCGCGTGCACCGCGCCACGTGCTGCAGCGTGGCCAGCCAGCTTGCGGCGGGAGAATGGGTGTTCGGCTGGACGTGGCGGTATCTCTGGTCAAGGTGCAGGGAGGTCAGGCGCGTGCTGAGCGTGCCCAGGAAGAGGGTGGGGCACGAGTTGTCCTGCAGGCTGACGGAAGAGAGGCTGGAGAGGCCGGCTAGCTGCGGCAGGTGCGCTTGCCACGCCCGCTTGTCGCCAGCGAGGCGCCTCAGCTCCACGTGCTGCAGCCTTCTGAAGCCTGCGCCCAGGAGGGTGTTTGCAGCTGTCGCCTGCAGCGCGCAGCCCTCCACCTGCAGCTGCTGCAGGTTGGGCAGCACCTCGCCAAGGCGGTCCGGAAGGAGAGCGCTGAGCGTCAGCTTCTGCGTGCGCATGCGTGTTGTGCACAGTGCCAGCATGCCTTGGCCCAGGACGCGTTGCACGACGCTGCTGGTCCAGCTTTCAAAGCGCGGCACGCACCCGCAGCTCGAGGCGCATGATGCACGTCAGGCGCAGCTGGCTCGCGCCGAGGCGTCCCGCGTCCCACAGAGGACCCGTCCACTGGATGCTGTGCACCTCCAGCGTGAAGCCGTGCTGCTGCACGTCACCCACGAGCTCCAGCAGCACCTTGGCGCCCGCGAGGAAGGACGAAGCACGCTCCACGTCGAGGCGCAGGCGCGCGGGCCTCTTCCGCTGCAGCGTGCCGAGGAGCAGCGCGCGCCCCAACGGCTTGCTGGCCGCGAGCGCGGCTTGCTGGCTGCGCGCGTCTGCCGCAAGGTGGCCGAAGCACATCTGCAGCAGATCGCTGGGCAGGCGCGCGATCATGCCAGCAGCAGGCGCCGAGGAGTGCTCCTCGCTCGCCATCTCTCTTCTTCTCTGCTTTGCTCCTTGGCTTTGGTGCTTGGGGTGCCAGGTGGGCGTTTGAAAGGTCATATTGTTTAGCTGAGGACAGCTGGAGCTGGTGAGGAGGAGTTCCTCACCCCACACCAGCCACCAGGACGCCCACAGTGAGCAGCGCCTGGTCACCGGTCAAG
>VFQP010002440.1_pt1 | contig 20729 bp, 22 predicted proteins | sample 3512351 | NCBI WGS metagenome assembly VFQP01 (sample SAMN10412372, study PRJNA504923) | tailings metagenome | isolation source: Relicate 1 Philex TSF1 revegetated site | place: Philippines: Tuba, Benguet | collected 2017-08-29
TGCTGCGCTGCGTGCACGAGGACCGCGTCGTCGCATGCTGCGCGCTCGCCGACGCAGCCTCCTCCTCCTCCTCCTCCTCCTCCTCCTCCTCCTCCTCCTCCTCCTCGCCCTCGAGCTTGCCGCCGCAGCAGGGCGAGGGCGCCATCTGGAGCTGCATCGACCCCGACGAACACGTCAGGCTCTACGTCAAGTGGCTCCGCGACCACGCGCTGCTGCCGCCGCCGACGCCGACGCCCTCGGCCGCCGCCGACGCCGAAGTCCAACTGGACGGCGGCGGCGGCGCGGCGTGCCTGCTGTCCGAGGCGGTGTTCCGGCGCTGCCGCCCGACCAGCTTTGCCAGCTGGCGCTCCAGCCGGGAGAACAGCATGTCTGCGCTCGACGTGCCCAACCCGCTCCCGCAGCAGCAGCAGCAGCAGCAGCAGCAGCAGCAGCAGGCGCAGGCGCCGCAGCCAGCCACGGCCGCCGCCGCGCCGGCGGGCAAGCCGGCGGCGGCGCCGGCGGGCGGCGCCAACGGGCGGCGCGGGCCGCCGTCGTCCTCGCGCACGTTTTCGATGAAGGGCGGCGGGCTCGGCGTCAACGCGCCGCCCTCGCTGCAGCAGCAGCAGCAGCCGGCGGCGGCGGCGGCGCCGCCGCCGCCCTCGCCGCCGCCCCTCAAGCGCGTCTCGCTGCCTCAGGGCCTCGCCGCCACGCTGGGCATCGACTCGGACCACGACCCGCTGGCGCTGGGCGTGACGGTGCCCGGCGGCGCCGCTCCAGGGCAGCTGCTCGCGCGCGTGCCGCTGGCGTGCTGCCTCGCCGCGCCCAGCAAGCCGCGGCTGGTGTGCCTGCTCATGCTGGCCGCCAACCGTCTGCTGCACGCGCTCGTCGCCGCCATCCGCCCGCACCTTCCCGGGCTCGGCAGCCGCCCGCCGCCCACGCCGGCGAGCTCCCCCAGCTCGCAGGGCGGCGCGGCGCCGGCGCCGGCCGCAGCTGCGCCGCCGCCGCTGTCGGGCGCGGCGGCCATGGCGCTGGCGGCGGTGCCCATGGCGTCGGGCGAGGAGATGCTGGTTTGGCACCTGCTGCACTGCGTGGCGGCGCCGGCCAGCGTGCGGCTGAGCCTGTCGGACGTGGAGGGCGTGCAGCTGCTGACCGAGATGCTCGAAGGTGCGCCGCCGCCGCCGCCCCCGCCGCCTCTGGCTTGCGGGCGCGAGGTGTCGTGTCCGGTCGCGCCCGCGCGCATCTTGTTCGTGGGGCAAGAGGAGGGAGGAAGGGAGGGAGAGTTGCGTGCACACGAATGGTGGCGGCGGCGGCGATTGCATGGTGGTTGCAGACTCGCCGGCGGGCGCGGCGTACCAGGAGGCGCTGGACGGCACCAAGACGCAGTTCCTGCAGCTGCGCAAGGCGGTGCCCAGCGCCGGCAGCGTGGGCGGCCTCGGCGCGCTCGAGCTCGCCGCCAAGGTGAGGGCTCTGCGCCCTCATGCAAAGCCCTCGCCGTGCAGCCGCTCCACGGGATGGGCCTGCCATGTTCGCTGACCTGCTGACAATTGTCGCTGCTGTGTGGTGCGTGGTGTGCGGCGCGGCAGGGCGACGCGATGATGCGTCTCATGTCCAAGGGCAGCTCCTACATGCTCTTCTGCTGGGCCAACCACGTGGTCGAGCGCTGCGCCATCCGCGCCTCCGTGCACCCCTCCTCCGCCCCCTCCTCCTCCTCCTCGCCGCCCTCCTCCTCCTCTTCCGCCACCACTGGGTCGCAGCAGGCCGTGTGGGTGCTGGCGCCCGTCGTCTCCTCCGTCCCGCCAGAGCTCAAACAGGCGACGCTCACGGCCGAGGTGCTGCTGAACCAGCAGCCGCCGCAGCAGCAAGCGCCGTCCCAGCAGCAGCAGGGCGTGATGGAGGTGCGGGCGGCTTGCGCGCTGGACGCCGGCACACCGCTCTCCCCGCTGCTGCTGCTCCCGGGCGCCGACCTGGAGGAGCTCATGGCGCAGCACGGGCCCGAGGCGCTGCCCTGGCAGCAGCTGCTGCACGGCAGCGTCGTGCGGCGCGCAGTGGCGGCGGCGGCGGCCGGCGGCATCGGCCGGCGGCACAGCGACCTGCACGCGGGGGCGGCGGCGCCGCCGCCGCAGGCGGCGGGGGCGGGCGGCGGCGGCGGCGCCGCGCCGATGGAGGGCGTGGTGGCGGCCGGCGGCGGTGCGGCGCCAGCGGAGCCGCCGCCGCCGCCGCCGTCGCGGCCGCTCAGCCGCAGCAACAGCACGCTGAGCAACGGCGTCGCCGGCGGCGCGAGCGGCGGCGGCTCGACCATGTCCGCGCTGCTGGCGTTTGCGGGCGTGGGCCCGACGGCGCTGTACGAGCTGTACATTTGCCCGGGCGAGCGGGACGTGCAGGGTCACGCCAAGCTGCTGCTCCTGGCGGCGGCGGGGCTGGGCTGCGTGCACCACCTGACGGAGAACCTCTGCACCGAGGTGAGGCGCGCGGCGTGCTTGGGAGCGACCGAGGGCGGCTTGGTCGGCGCGCGCGCGCCGACGCGGGACGCACGCTCCTTGCAGCTCGCTGCCTCACTCGTGGTTGTGCGCCTGCCGCCGCAACCCTCCCTGGTACTGCCTCGCAGCACATGGTCATGTCGGCGCTCAAGATTTCGCTCGCCACCGAGGACCTGCTGCAGCACCCGCTGGCGCAGCGCTGCCTCCACCTGCACGCGCAGTGGCGCCAGCAGCAGCAGCAGCAGCAGCAGCCCGCCGCGCCGGCCGCCAGCGCCTCCTCCTCCGCGCCGCCGCCTTCGCTTCCCGCGGCGGCGGCGCCGCCGCAGCAGCAGCAGCAGCCGGCGTTGCTGGAGCAGCTGTCCGAGGCGCAGGCCGGCCTGCTGCAGCTGCTGGCGGCGCTGCCCGACGACCACCCCGTGTGCCGCTCCTCGCGCAAGCAGCTGCGGCAAATGGTGCACGACGCGCGCAAGAACACGCGGCGGCGGCTGCGGCAGCTCGAGGCCGTGCACAACGTGGTGGCGCACCACGCCGCCGCCGCGGGCGGCGGCGGCGCCGGTGGAGCCGGCAGCTCTGTCGCTGCAGCCACCGCGCCTGCGGGCGTGGCGCCGGCGGCGGGTGCTGCCGGGCCTTCAGTGCCGGCGGCGAGCGCCGCCGCGGCAGCGGCGGCGGGCGGGGCCGGCGGCGGCAGCGGCGGCGCGTCATCGTCGGCGTGGCCGCCTCCGCTGCTGTACGGCAGCGGCCAGGGGCTGTTTGGCGGCGCGTACCACGCGCTGGGCGGCAGCTGCGCCCTGCACGAGGGCGTGCGGCTGTACCTGCAGGGCGTGTGCGGCGTGCTGGACCGCTGGGCCGACCACCTGGGCCTGCACCGCCAGTCGGACAGCATGAACAAGGCGCGGCACAAGAGCCGCAGCGTCGAGGACTACTGAGGTGATGGGTTGGGCCGCGGCAGCGGGGACCACTCCAGGGCCTGGCTGCGTCGCGCGGTGGAGGGGGGGGGGCCGTCCGGCGTTGCGGGCGATTGACGCGGCAAGGCTGTGGGGTGCCTCTGGGTTGGTCGCCGCTGGCGGGAGGCGGTGCGCAGTTGCTTGGGGCGGCGCCGCTGTTCTTTGACGTGGCTCGGGGCCGCCCCTGCGGTGGCGGTGGTGCAGGGCAGCGCGCTGTTGCTCTGGACGTGGGCGGTTGGGCGCCCACACCGGGCGTGGTGAGGAGCTGTCGCACTGTTGGGTGGGGGAGAGTGACTCTTCGACTGGCCGCGCGTGCAGGCAGGCGTGTGACGGGAAAGGGACCCTCGGAGGGAGGCAAACCGCTGACGGCACCACCCCCTGGGGTGTGCACCCGGGGTGCGCGGGTGCGTGCGCAGCGCGCGTGGGGCGACCCGGGCCCTTTTTCGAACGACCGTGCCCTCTTCGCGCCCTGTCAGGACAGCGCACGCTGCGCCCGTCCCGCGCGTGCCACCAGTAACTGGGTGTGAGGTGGCGGGTCCGTCTGCCTTACGTCTTACCTCACCTGTCGCGCGTCGCAGCGAGTTGGTCCTCTGGCGCGAGGCAGGAGGGCCCGTGAGCACACACATGTCACCAGGACCTTGTGCGGTTGGGAGGGCCGCCACCCGCCCAGAGGATTTGTATCGTAAGGTTTCGGTGCTGTCCGCCGGTGTCGTGGCAACTACCCAAGGGTCCTGTACATCTTCTCTCTCTTGTTCACTTTCTCTGGTCTCCCTCTGCTGGAGCTGCTGTTTGCTCGCCTCACGTGCGTGCGTGTGCGTGTGTGTGCGCGCGTGCGACGAAGCCCTGGCCGCCCTCACTCTTTTGCTTCCCGCCGCTCATGCCCTCAGTTGACCTCCCAGCCAGGGATGACGACCCTTGTTCAACCGCCTGTGACGACTCCCTTGCCCGGGCCCCCCTTCTGTCACGCAACCCTGATTGCCTACAGAGCCCAGGGCCGCACGCCGCGCCGCGCCGATGCCCATCATGAGGGCGGCGCGCGGCGGCCAGAGCGTCGAGACCAAGCACGGGCGACGCCTGGCGAGTGCCTTGGGACGCGCAGCACGCCACGCTGCACTTTGTTTGGTTGCCCGTGCTGCGCGTGCTGAGCTGACTGAGACGCCCGCGATCGTGCCGCTGCAGGTGCCTCCTCTGCCTTGCTTTGCGACGGCGGGCTGCAGCGGGCACCTGTGGCCATCCGCGCTTGGCCCTGAGCACGTGCGTGACGTGGGTGTTGGTTGCGGGAGGGCGGCGCGAGAAAAGCGGATGAGACGGGGCGCTGACGCACGTCGAGGACTGAGAGGCTTTTTTCATTGAGTAGAGAGGTCTGCCTTCCCAAGCCTGACCCGCGGCGGCAGCGGCGCTAGAGCTGCTGCCGCCGCCCAGCGAGATGATGACCACGCAGCTTCTCGCCCGCCCGTACGGCGCGCGCCAGGCGGGCCCTCCCGCCTGAAAAAGTGCCTCGCCGTGAGCCTGGTGGTGGTGATGGTGGTGGTGGATCAGTACAGACTGCGGCGTGTTCTCTGGGGCGGAAGGGGAGCTGCAAGGGTGACTGGCACGACGCACTTTTGCACCCGTCGGAGCCCAGGCGCTGGCCGCTACTTCCTCTCCTCGACACACGCTCTTCCTCCCCCCACGGTTTTGCGTGTGCATCTTGGTCCGGGCCTTCGTGTGTGCTGCTGTCCGTGCGAGAGCTCATGGGAGTCACGGTGGCCCTCGTGCATGCCTCCTTCTCTCTGGCGAAGGTCTTGCTCCAAGCTGCTGCAAGGGGCTCTTGCTGCGGCGGCGACTGCGTATGCTAGGGCGGGAAAACCCACACGCCCCACACGGAGCAGCGCTCCACACGCTTGCAGGCGCCACTAGGATGAGGGGCGCCGTGCTCCGCAGCGGCGCACAAAGGCCTGCTGCTGCGCCGCTGGTGCTGCTCCGAAGGCGGTGGCGTCCCCCAGGGGCGGCGGCTGGACAGGCGCTCGTCAAGCGCAGCCGCGAGCTGGGAGCAGCTCAGCGGGTGCGCGAGCAGCTCGAGGCGTTCTGCGAGCAGGCGCAGCTGCAATGCGCGGCCTCGCCGCGCGAGGACAGGCGCGGCGCGAGTCCTGCTCCAACTTGCCAACGGCCAGGTGCATCAGCAGAGGAGCAGCAGGAGCATGCCGTGTGCCAGCTGCTGGACGAGCTGTACGCCGAGCTTGAAGAGGTGAGCCACAGCCGTGCGTGGCATTTGCATGTGGGCGTGGCCTGTGCGGCGCCCGCAGCCAGGCCCGCGCACGCCGGCTGCTGCTCTGCCGCACTGGCGCTCCCAGGTGTTCATGTCCAAGCGCGGCTACGTGGTCTCTCGCAAGGAGCAGCGCCTCATCGAGTCAACCGGCGGCAGCGCGGTCTACGGCGAGGTGCAGCCCTCGGGCATCGGGGCGGTGTTAGACGTGCTCTGCGGCGCGTGCGAGGACGAGCAGGAGCACGAGGTGAAGGCGGCAGAGCACCGCGTCTTCATGGACCTTGGCTCCGGCCTGGGCAGGTGCGCACGCGGCGCCGACCCCTGCTGCTCTCTCTGCGGTGCTCGCTGCAGTGTCCCTAGGGACACCCCAGCGGCAGCCGTGCCGGCCACCGAGCCGCCTGTCCGCAATGCGCACACGTTGCGCCACGTGCGCAGGGTGGTGCTGCAGGCGGCGCTCTCTCCGCGCTCCCACTCGCCCGCCACGGGCCAGCCATGGTTCAACCAGTACGTCGGGCTGGAGCTGAGCCCCTCCCGGCTTGAGCAGTCACTGCACGTGCTGGACCGCCTCCGCCAGCAGGTGCGGGGGCGTGCCGTGGTCCCCACCACGCACAGCGCACGGCAAAGGAGGCGTGCGGCAGCGACCTGTGGCGTATTGATGGGGGGTGTGCGGCCCGCAGGGTGGCGCGTGGGCGGCGGCGGCGCAGCAGCTGCCTGCCGGCAAGCCGCAGCGCCAAGCGGCGGGCCAGGGCCGCAGCGACGCGGCGGCAACGGAGGCGTGGGCGGCGGCGGCGGGCGGCACGTGCCTGGCGCAGCAGGAGGCGACGCAGGCGCCAGCCGCGTCTACGACGGTGTCAGCGGCGGTGTCAGCGAACGCGCTGTCGCGCGTGCGGTTTGAAGAGCAGGACGTCACCGAGTCGCCGCTGCTGGCGGACGCCACGCACGTCTTCATGTGCTCCACGGCGTTTGGCGCGGTGGCCTGCCGGCGCATTGTCGAGCGCCTGCACGCCAGCCCGCGCTTCCGCGTGAGTACGCCCACGCCGTTCGCCCTGCGTGACAGCTTCCCTTCACCTTGTGTCTCCTTGACCTGCCTGCGGGGGCAGCATGTGCCGGTGACGTCGCGACAGCTCCCCTTCACCTTGCCTCTCCTCTCCTTGACCTGCCCGCAGGTGCTGGTGACGTCGCGCGAGCTGCCCTTCCAGGACAAGCTGCTGCGCCTGGGCTCGGTACCGCGCGTGCCCATGAGCTGGAACGAGCGGGGCGAGCTGCACGTCTACATGCGCCGCGACCTGCGCCGCGCGCCGCCGCACCTGCTGCGCCGCTTCTGTACCAGCGCCGGGGGCCAGGGCGAGGGCGGGGCGCCCGCCGTGGCGTGGCTCCCCTGCGGCGCGCACGGGCACGTGCCGACGGCAGCGCAGGTGCGTGCGCGCTGCAACGCTGCGGTGTGGCGGTCGCGCGTTCATGTGATGTAGGCGTGGGCTCGCAAAGAGGGTGCTCGGTGCGCTGCCCGCAGGAGCCGCTGGAGGGGTGGCGCGTGCGGTTCCTGCCGGACTTGAGGTGGCGGCCGGGCGGCGCGGGCGAGGCGGAGGAGGAGCAGGCGCAGGCGGCGGAGGCGGAGAGGCAGCGCAGCGACGCGGCGAGCGCCAACTGATTCATCGGGACTGGAGGACTGGCGCGAGCGGGGTGGATTGCTGCTGCCGCGGCCGCTCCGTGAACGGACGTGGAGGTGGCGGGGCACACGTGAGGCCCCTTGCGGGCGCCGGCGGGCGGATTGCAGAACTCGAACGCCCCATGTATTCCATATGCGCGCGTCGCTTGGCGCGCGCTGCGCTTCGTGACGCCAAAGTCCGGACTGCAGGAGGCGTGGCCCCGGACTGCAGCGAGGCGTGGACCCAGGTGGTTCTGTATCATGTGTGCTTTTCATCGTGACCGCGTGCGCGGGTGCATACATATGCGTGCGCCCTTGGTTGCCCCCAACTCCTTGGGGATTGCCATATGGACGAGAGCCTTGTTGTTGGGGGAGAGAGAGCCGTACACCTGAGCGTGCTGGGTGTATGCTGGTCGTGGTGAGGAGAGGCGGAACGGATGAGGCGCCTGCGCCTCCCTGCTGCGTCCGGACACGTACACTGCCTGCTGCTCCTCATGCCCCAAGCGCTGCTGCGCTGAGGACTGCGACCCTGTCACAGGGACTGCGCGCGTTCTCGGCCTTTGCTATGCCCCGCTGCTCTCGACAGCTGGCCGTGGTTCAACGGTCCTTGAAGATGAATGGACATGCGTACGAGCGAGGTTCTCATGCTGTACAAGAGCGCCCCGTCGTCATTTCCATGCAAAAAGCCGGCTTGGGAGGAGGAGCGCTACAGCTACAGGAAGCGTCGGCCCAGCCATCAGCAATTGCCTCGCTCTCAGGCGCCGGGCCCCTGGCTTGCGCCGCCAGGGCTCTTGACCATGTAGCGCCGGATGTCGGGCGCTTTGGCGGCTGCCGGCGCGGCGCTGGCCCCACGGCCACCGCCCCGTCCGCCGCCCTTGGACGAAGCTGGCGCACCCCTGCCCTTGCCGCCGGACGCGCCGCCCCGCCCCCCCGCCGCAGCCGCGGCGCCGCCCGCCCCGCCCCACTGCGGCGTGTTGCCGCTGCCGGGGCCCTGCGGCCGCTGCGGCGCGCTGAGCCGCGGCTGCTGCGCCGGCGTCGACGTTGCCGCGCTTGCAGAGGCGCTGAGCCCGACCGCGGCGTCCGCCGCCAGTGCCACGTCCGCCGAGCGCTTGGAGCCCGCATGGAGGAGAGGGAGCGGAGACTCTTCAGGAGTTGCAGCTGCAGAGGGATGCCCAACGGGTGCAGCGCCGTCGTCGTCCTCATCGCCGCCCTGCTGTCCCGCTCCTCCCGCGCCGCCGCCGCCACCGCCCGATGCGACTGCGGCGTCCGGCGCCGTGGAAGGCGGCGGTGGTGGCGTCGGCGTGGGCGGGAGGGGCGCGGGCGCCGGCGTGGCGTCGGCCGCCCTCGCCTTGGCGAAGAGCGAGCCGATGGTGCCCTTGCGGGTGGCGGCGTGCTGCTGCGCCAGCGCGGCGTGCGGGTGGCGCAGGCGCGACGGCAGCGCGGCGTCCAGCGCGCGCGCGTTGACCACCGGCGCGTCCTCCCAGTCGGTGCCCCTGCGCCGTGGGTGAGAGAGGGCGCCGCGCAGAGCCTCCGTGATGCTGCTCATCACGGCGGCAGTGGAGGTGGAGGAAGCCGCAAGGACGGCGGTTGCAGGCGCTCACCAGAGGAAGTAGATTGGCCCCTGCACCTGGGGCGCGATGTCGTCCAGCCTCCGAGCCCACGCCTGCGGCGCCATGCGGCGCACACAGGCGCAACGGATGGCGCTCCACGCCAAGCTCAGGAGCTGCATATGGGTGCCAAGAAAAACACGCCAGGGCGCGCGCCACCAAGCCGCTGCGCTCGCGTCCACCCGCCACGCCTTGCGCATCCTTGACTCCCTCTCCTGACCCCCAATAAAGAGGTGCCGTTCCGCAGGGCGTGGGGTACGCCACATAGCAGCAGCCAGGGGGCACGCATGCTCCTCCAGGGCCGCACCTCGTGCTCGTGCTGCGGCAGCAGGCGGTCGGTGGTGCCGTGCCGGCGGTGGAGGCGGATGACCAGCATGTCTGGTAGCGTGACGGCGAGGGACATGGGCAGGATCTGCTTGACCTGCCCGGGCGGCAGGCCCGTCTGCTCGCGGTCCTTCTGCGCGGCGGCAGCAGCGATGGGCACGCTGTGTGCGTGCGCGCCAGGCACAGGAAGGGGTCGCGCGGGCGGGTTGCTGGTGGCTCATGCAGCGGCACGTGCGTGGCGGCAAGCAAGCGCTAGAGCGGTAAAGATGGGTGTGCCCATCTTCAAGCACAGCAGCAATCGCGCTGCACGCCGCGCCAGTGGATGGAGGCCACACTGTCGGCGCCCGCGCGAACCTCCTCCAAGGCTTATCGGGAAGGAAAGGCTTCTCGGGAAGGAAAGGAAAGCAAACAGGAGCAGCACCTGGAAGGTCTCGTGCTTGAGCTCGTCGGCGGCAATGAGGTAGAGCTGGTGCTGCCGGCACCACGCCGCCAAGTCCTCCAGCGCCGCCGCGTCTGCGCACACACACACACACACGCATGCGCGCGCTCATGGCGTGGGCGTGAAGGGCCCCAAAGGCCTGGCTGCGGTCCTCACGGCTGGAGTGCGGTGCGTGAGCGCGCCTCGTTGCCCACCCTCCTGCGCGCGATTGGTCCGCAGCAGGGCTTGAGCGCTGCAGGGCGCATCGGGAACGCCAACAGCGGTGGCCCCAGGGGCCCGGGCCGGTGCACACATCCAGCACAAGGCGGGTGTGCTGCTCGGGTGCGGCAGCCGTGCGTTGAAACAAAGCGCCAGCCCAGCGGTGTTTAGCGTGCGGAGGAGTCAGGGACGACTGCTCCGCCTCACCTCGGAACCAGGCGCGGTCGCGGAACTCCACGGCCATGCGCACGTCAGGCCGCAGCTTGCCCCTGCGGAGCGCGGCATGGCGGCGGCGCGGCAGCATGAAACCAGGGGCGGCATGAAACACTGCAGGAGTGGGGGAGGGCGTGCGGTTGTGGGTGTGCGGAGGGGCCGTCGTACCTGCACCTGACCACGTAGTCACGCGAGGCCTGGGAAGGCCGGAAGCTCAGCTGGAACTGGAACACCACCACGCCCATGAGCCCTGTGGGAAGAAGCACGAGCAGCGAGCGCAGCGGCAAAGGTGGTTAAACAGGAGGAGGAGGGGGGAGTAAAGAAGGGTTGCAGGAGCCACCGGCGGCGGCGGGCGCACCGGCGGCGACAAAGGGCTCGAGGCAGGCGTGGAAGGCGTCCCAGGTGGCCTGCTCGGCCTCTGGCGGCATGCTGGAGAGCTTGACGGTGGTGCTGCTGCCGCCCGGCCCGCCTGCTTGGGGGCCACGGGATGGGGTGGGGCAGGTGGGGTGAAAGATGCAGCATGAGGGAGTGGCGGGGCCAGGCGGTGCGTGGGTGCCGGGCCTCGGCGCGGAAGCGAGGTGCGCGCACCTGAGCCACCCCCGTGCGAGGAGGAGGCGGAGGCGGCGGCGGCGGGATGCTGGCCCAGGCGCTGCTTGGTCTGCCAGGGCAGCGTGCTGTGGGGCGCACTCTGGTGCGTAAAGAGCCCAAACGCCTTGACGTGGAAGCGGAAGGGCAGGCCTGCACAGCAGTTGGACGGCAGTTGGGTGCGCCCGTGTCCTGGCGAACGGCGTCCTGACGAACGGCTGCGCGCGGCCGGCTGCTGGCGCGTGCCAGGCGTGCCACCTGGGAGGATGGCCTTGGCCCACTTGGCCGTGCTCTCGGGCGAGGGGATGGCGTAGGTGCTCGTGTCGACCTGCGACACCACGCAGCACGGCTCTGGGCGCTGTTGCTCAACGTGATGAGCGGGCGAGGGGGGGGCTCTCGGGGAGGGGGGGCGGCCTCACCTCGACGCAGGCAAAGTGCCGGCAGTAGAAGGCCAGCCGCGCCTCTGCGGACTTGCCCGTGCCCGCGGGGTAGAAGCGCCCGCACGTGCCGATGCTTGCGTCCGTCCACCCGCAGGTCCCGTGCAGCACCTTGCCCGCCACCTGTGTGCGGGGGGCCCAACCACGACCCCGCAGGTCGCAGGGCCCGGCGACGCAGACCGGATCCCTGCTGAGCCCACGGCTGCGGGATGGCGTGCCTGTACCTGCCGGTCAGCCCCCAGAGGCCTCGGAACCCCCAGAGGCTCAGAGCACGCCTCTGCGGATGGCCGCGCCACTGACGCCGCAGCGCGTACCTCGTGCTGCGCGGTTGAGGTGGACGCCGCCATCAGCTCGGTGCGTGCACACGCGCAGCAGGGGCCTCAGGCTGCGTGCATGCTGCGTCCTCGGGCTTCACGTCGCAGCGTGCATGCCGCGCCCCGCGCTGCGTGCCGGGCCGGTGCACCCCTCACGCCGGGAGCGATGCTGTGCGGGGTGAGGAGATCCCTGCTCAGGCATCACCAGCACCACCGCAGCTGGCCACGCGGGTCCTGGATCGCCAAGCATGACTTGGGGCTTGCCCGAGGTGTCGCAGCGTGCGCGCAGCGAGCGTGTAGTACCGTCAGCTGGTCTCCTGCAGCAGGTGCGGCTCCTTCTGCTTTGGCTGCGGCTCCCGCTGCGCCATCGGGCCACAGGAGGCTCTCTTTGTTGGTGGAGCCCCGCTCGCAGTCAGCACTCCGCAGCGCAGCGCAGCACGGCGATCGCGCACCACCATCATCACTAGTGGTGGCGTGCAGCAGCGGCGGCAGCTCTGCAGAAGGGGTTCACCTCGACCATCACCTCGCCCTGCCACCGCGCGCGCAGGGCCCCGGAGCGGGATTGGAGCACGCCATGGCTGCGGCGCTGGTGCGTGCGTGATGGTGTGCTGGCGGGCTCGTCGCGTGCACCGCTCAAGCGCGTTGTCGGGGCACGCCATCGCGAAAGCAGGAGCACGCTCCTCCTGGGCGCCCGCAGGTCAAGACGCTGCTGGACCCCATCGTCAAGGTGCTCGCGCCACCTTACGCGGCGTACACGAGCAAGCGCCTGGCAGCCTACGGGCTCCGCTACGACGACCTCTACGATCCCCTCAAGGACGAGGTGCGGGCCTCTCGCGCAGGACGAGTCGCCCATTGGCGTGTTGCGCGGCGTGCCGACGAGCGCGCACGCAGAGGAGGCGTGCCACGCGCGAGTCGGCGGAGCAGGAGGAGGCGTGGGCGCGGCAGAGCAGCAGGATGGGCGCGGGAGCAGCAGTGCGGACACAGCGCAGGGGCAATCCTGCGCCTGTGCTCCACCTGTGCGTGCGTACTTGGGCGCAGGATGTGGCCGAGGCGCTGCGCCGCCTGCCGCCCGAGGTGCTTCAGGCCCGCGACGCGCGGCTGCGTCGTGCCATCGACCTGGACATGAAGCACGACCACCTGCACGGGGAGCTACTGGCCAAGCAGACCCCGGACCTGCCCTACCTGCAGGTGAGAGGCCTGTGGCAGCGGGCGGCTGGATAGCTGGGGGCGTGGTCCAGCGCAGGGCACCACGCAAGCGGCGATGGGGATAGCGCGATGGGCAGCAGCTGCAGCCTGCGTGGGGCAGGCTGGGTGGGCAGGCAGCTGCCAGGGTGATGAGCACGGCAGCGCTGCATGCGTTGCTCCGCGGGGCACGGAGTTGCGCTGGTGCAGGCGCCCATCAGCGTGGGCCCAGCGTGGATGGGAACACAGGGGCCTGGAGCACGCCGCTGCCTGTGGCCTGCGATTGACCACTGGTGGCCCACGCACACGCACGCGACTGCGCAGGAGGTGCTGGCCGAGGTGCGCAAGGAGCGCCAGGAACGCGCGCTGCTGGGCGCCCAGCCGCCCTACACGCGCATTTACTACTAAGCTCTCTCCCCAGCTGCTGCTTCCGCCTTTCTCCTGCTGCAATCGCGTGATGGCTCCATTTGGGACCGCGACTTGCGACGGCCAGCTCCATGCGCAGACACATTCGCGATGGCAGCGTTCGGGCACTCGCAGCAGCTGCACTCCGTGGCGACGAGCAGCAGCAGATGCAGCAGCGGCGAGCCGGCGTCGTCACGATGCGTCGCACCACAAGCACGACGGAGCAGGCCAGCACGGAGAGCAGAGCAGCGCAGGAGCAGTGCATGGGCTTGCCATGCGTCTGCTGATGACTCTGAGCAGCCTACGGTGTTTGGCGACTGGCGCGCCTTCCGCGCAAGCCTGGTCGCCGCGGAGCCCAGGCTGTGGAGCGACGTGCCAGGAGCTCCAGACGACGTGAGGGAGGCTCTCCTGGCCGCTCAGAAGCTAGTGCTGGCGGCCATGCACGCCATTGAGGCACCATCGCCCTCGCACACCGCCTGCAGGCGCCCGACGTGCCGCCGCCAGCTGCGCAGCCGGCGCCAGCGCCGCAACCGCCAGCTGCTGACCCGCCAGGGCGCGTGTCGGCGAGCAACATGCGCCTGTTGGAGATCCAGAGCCCCGAGCTGGCCGCAGAGGGCGTGTGGGCGCACGCCACGCCCACGGTGGAGCAGGTAGTGCTCAGCTGGGGCCGCAGGCGCAGTGAACACGTCACACAGCCGTCTCCTCAGGAGCCATGGGATCCACACACACACACACACACACACGCTCTCGTGCGCAGGGAGGGCTGTTGCTGGCGACCCCCAACGCGCACGAGGTGCTGGGCAACGACCGCCTGGAGCAGGCACGTCGCAGCGGGGGCCTGGAGCAGGCACGTCGCGGGGACGATGCCGTGTGTGGAGTTGCGCGCGGCATTCCGGCACACCTCCTGTCGTGCGCCATGAAACGGCTCGCAGGCAGTCATCTTCATCGTGAGCCACAGCCCCACCCAGGGCAGCATGGGCCTGCTGCTCAACCGGCCGACGCCCCAGACCTTCGGCCGCCTGCGCTTCCCCGTCGCGGTGCGTCCCACACTGGGCGAGGCGTGCAGGCCCCAGCAACGCGTGACGATTTCTGGCGACGCAAACGCTGTCCTCCCTCGCAGAACGCGCCCGCGAGCATGGCCTCAGCGTTCGCCGACGCCCGTGTCTTTTGCGGGGGGTGGACGGGCCAGCAGGTTGTGCACATCATGCACGGCCACAGCCTGCCCAAGGCGGTGCAGGTGCGCTGGGTAGTGGGTGGGGGCCGCGGTGGGCGGCACGCCAAGGGGCTGGCCTGGGGCCGCCGCCCGCCCACTCGCTGCTCGCCACACCGCTGCGACCCTGCAGATCGTTCCTGGCATCTGGTTGGGAGGCGAGGAGGCGGCGGCCAGCCAGGTGGCGGCGGGCAAGCTCAACCCAGACACCTTCCGGTTTTTTTCGGGGTGAGCTACCTCCTCTTGGCTCCTGGCGCGCTCATGGGTCTGCGCGCACACTGCACGTCCAGCGCGTCACCGGCGCGGTGGCACGCATGCAGGGCGGTCGTCTGGGAGCCCGGCCAGCTGCAGAGAGAGCTGGAGGCCGGCGTCTGGTGCGTGGCGACCTGAGGCGCTTTTGCGCCTGCGCCTGCGCGCGCTGCTGCCTTTCCCAGGCGAGGCGAGAGCGGTGGTGCTTGCGTCGTGCGGCGCAGGTTCACCGCCGCGTGCTCGAGGTCCTTGGTGCTCAAGCAGGGGCTGCAGCTGCCCACGCCGCTGTGGCGGGAGCTCATGCTGCTGCTGGGTGGCACGCACGCCCAGGCGGCAGAGGACGTGTACGAGGGGGACGAGGTGTCCGGGGAGTGATGTTCCGCACGCGTCTGCAACACGTGAGGAGCGCCACAGCGCCACGAGAAGACGGCTCCTGCTAGGGGTCAAGCCAAGATCGCAACAGCAGACTCCATGCGCAGGACCACCATGCTTGGGTGGGTGGAAGAGAGCAGCAACCGCGTCCGAGCGTACATGCCTACATGTCCAGGCCAAAGGCAATCATCGGGATCATCGAGATGTCGTCCACAGGCAGGGTCCGGCACGTCACGCCCACGCGACCACCACCACGCCAAAGACCGTCAGCGCCACCGCCAGGCAGCCGCCCAGGATCCAGGCGAACGCCTGCGGCGGGCGAGCAGCGGCGCGCGATGCACCGCTGAGGACCAGTGGCGCCCGGTCAACGGCGCAGAGCTGCAGCAAAGGGAGCTGCGGAGCACGCGCACCTGGTTCTTGGACTGCAGCTTGAACGCCCGCTGCACCCAGCCCTGCACGATGACGTGTTCACGCGACAAGCACGCAACCGTGCCGGCGTGCCAAACTCGCATGCACCGTGCGCCCAGCCAACGGCCCGCAGCAGCAACGCCACCACCGCGGCCGCCTCACCAGGCCCCTCTCCACGATGGGCGCCAGCACCAGCGCCCTGCAAGGGGGGGGGGGGCGCACATGGCACGTCGGTTGATGTCAACCGTGCCATCGGTGCAGAGCAAGGTTCCCCCTCAGCGTGCACGTGGACCAAGGAGCTCTCACCCCGCCGCCCGGGCGACCTTGGTGACCTGGGAGCCGGCCCACACGGTGGCAAAGACGGCCAGGAAGCTCTTGGCCGCCGCCGCCAGACCCTGCCCGTGGGGCACCTGACCAGCGGAACGAGCAGGGGGGAAGTGTGCGTGTTGTGCTTTGCGGCCATCAGGCGTGGAAATGTGAGGAGGACAACGCGCGCGCACCTTGGCGACCGCCAGCCAGACGGTGAGGAAGGCAAAGGTGTAGTAGACCGTGTTGAGCAGGCCGTACGCCACCACGCCCGCCAGGCCCAGCTCCTTGAGCTGCTCCACCGGGCTGCGCACGCACGACACACACAGCAGCCAGCGACGACGGCAAACGCTCGCCCACGCGCACGCGAAAGGCAGGAGCGCGGGGGGAAGGAGGAGCCATAGCGCCTGCTGAACGCCGCATCGCTCACACGTACCTGGTGGCGGGTGCGCCGCGGCTGCCGCTCGGCTGCGCGGACGGCTCCAGGCCCACCTCGCCCGCGCCCCCCGCGGCGCCGCGGAAGCTGGCCACGCCCACGCGCCTGAACCGCGCGCTGCCGCTGGCCGCCCCCACTGCCTGGGCAGGCGCCGCCGCCGCCACGCCGCTGCCGTTTGCCGTGCCGCTGGGCGAGGAGGCGGGAGCGGGCGGCGAGGGCGTGGCGGCGGAGGCAGGGGGCAGGGGCAGGGCGCGGAAGGTGGCGCGGCCCGTGGCGCGGAAGGTGGAGCTTCCAGAGGCGCCCGTGGCGTGCAGGCGCAGCACCGAGGCGTCCAGCTGCTGGTGGCGGGCGCCCCGGAAGCTGATGGCGCCGCCCCCGGAGCGGAAGCTCAGCCCGCCTGCACACATGTGTGCGTGCGCGCCATGCGGGCCTGGGGCCGCTCAGGGCACCGCGCCTGCGACCGCCACGGCGGGCCAATGTCGGGCGGCAGGAGTGGAGCAGCGGTCGCGTCGCACCTGCGGAGCCCGTGCCGCCGCTGCCGTACGCCATCCCAGAGTGGAGCTGTCCCTTGGAGCCCCACACGTCTGCGTCACACGTAAGAGGGCAGCGCGGCGTAGTCAGCTCTCGTGTCTGCGGCGGGCGCGGGCGCGGTCGGACCCAATCAGACGCTCACATTGGCGCTGGCTGGCCTTGAGATGGTGGCCGTTGCTGTGCCCCGAGCGCAGCAGGCCGCTGCTGCCCTCGGGGCCCCCCAGGCCGCTGCTCGACGCGCCAAAGCTTGCGGGTGCGCTGCTGGTGATGGTTGTGCTGTCCTCACGGCCGGAGGATGACCAGGTGGTGAGCACGGGCTGGAGCACTGCGTAAAGAAGCGCATATTGTGAGGCACACGACGCGTGTGACGCGAAGAGCGTGCCCAACTGCTGCTGCTGCGTTTGTGCTCACCGTGCAGTGGCGCCTTGCTCGCGACGAGCCCAGAGCCGCGGAAGCTGCAGCTGCCCACGCCGTTCTGCCGGAACGTCGCCATCGCCAAAACGCGCGATCCGAGGCGCCTGGGGCCGTGCCACCACCAGGGCGCAGCACGGAAACGCCAACATTGGCGCGCGCTGCACGTTCGCCTTGGATCCTGATCTGTCTGCAGCTCCCCTGAGCCCCCCCCACCATCAGCGCAGCGCCCGAGCACCATCACATTGCCTGCACGCCCGCGCGCACGTGCCCAGCACCATGACGCGGATTTCGCAGGCGCCCGGCGGAGCCAGCACCATCACATTTGGCGACTACACGCCCAACGCGAAGGCGCCGCCTTCCACGCCACCGCCTGCGGCTGCAGCGCCAGCGGCAGAGGCCCCGGCGACGCCCGCCGCCGAGAACGGCCACGAGCCCGCCAGCGCTGCCGTGGCGGTGCCCCAGGACGCTGCCGCCTTTGAGCAGGTCAAGAGCAAGGTGAGTACGTCCCTCCCACGCGCTCCTCCCTCCCACGAACAGCCTCCTTCCTGCGCTGCAGTTGTGGAGATCCTGGACTTCCAGCCTCGAAAAGCACCTTTCGCTCGCCTTTTTGGTCGCAGGCGATCGCGAGCCTGGCGCAGGTCAAGCTCACGCCCGAGGTGGCCAAGATCGTCGCGGAGTTCCTCGCGGTGAGGCGGGGCGTAGCAGTATCTGGCAGCTGGATCGCTCGAATCCGAAGACACCAGGGCCACACGCTCTGCCGTTCCCTGCACGCAGAAGCTGGAGGCCACCGGCAGCGCGCCGCGCGCAGGTGAGGGCACCCGCAAGTCCTGCGGGGGCTGAGGTGCGCGTCCCGCGCCGCCGTCCGACAGCTTGACATGTTGACCGCGTGTGCGCCTGCGCCCGGTGCATCGCAGTGCTGAGCGCGGACGAGCCTCTGGCCAAGCTCAAGGACGCGCTCAAGCAGCGCGGCACGCACGGCATCATCAGCCTCGGCCACAAGTTCCGCAGCATTGACGACGACGGCGACAACAAGCTCAGTGAGTGGCGCTGGCCAGCAGGGCAGGGCGCGTGCCTGCGTGAACTTTGGTGCGCCGTGGTGCCTGTGCACCAATTGGCCCCCCGCCCCTTGATCGAGAACCGCAGGCTTTGACGAGTTCCGCAAGGCGCTGCTCGAGATGAACCTGACCGAGAGCGACACGCACAAGCTCTTCCGCTACTTTGACGCCGACTGCAGGTGTGTGTGTGTGCGCGCGCGCTGTGCCCGCTTCCCTTTCTTCATCTGAGAGAGGTGGGGACCTCCCGACCCACGGGGCGTGTGTGCTGCGCGCGCGCTGCGCGCAACCCCGGCGCGCAGCGGCTACCTGTCGTTTGACGAGCTGCTGGTGGGCCTGAGGGGCGAGCTCAACCCCCGTCGGCTGGACATGGTCGAGCGCGCCTTCAAGGTGCTGGACGTGACGGGCGACGGGCAGGTGACGCTGGATGACGTCAAGGGGCGCTACGACGCCAGCAAGGTGCGCCATTGTTGTGGCGGTGTGAGCGGGCAGAACGGCGCGCCGGCTTGCTGCGTGCTGACGGCGGCGCTGCTGACATTGCTGCTGCTGCTGCTGCTGGGTTCCGCAGCACCCGGACGTGCTGCTGGGCACCAAGACCGAGGACCAGGTGCGCGCACAGGATGGGGGAGTGGGAGGGCGCGCTCGTGATGGCGCCGCTTTGCAGGACTGGTGCACCACTCGCACTGCCGCGTGCTCCTGAAAGCATGGCTGTGAGCGGGGGCCCGTCTTGGATGCCCTTTTTCCTGTTTGCTCGGCGCAGGTGCTGGGCGAGTTCCTCGAGGTGTTTGAGGCGCAGGGCGGCGGCACCAAGGGCGACGGCATCATCACCTTTGACGAGTTCAAGAAGTGAGCCAGGCGACGGCGCTCCCATGCCTGGCGGTGCTAGAAACGTCGCCCTCCTCATCATGTGTTCCGCCCCGCCTGCTCCCCACACCCTCTCTTGCGTCACGCCGTGAACCCTAACCCAAACCCTAGCCCCAGCAGCGCCGCCACCCTCGGCATGCAACTTGGCTCGTCCTTGTCCCTCACCGCCAGCGTCCGCGTTGCCGTCCGTGGGGGGCGCTCGGCGGCGCTCCCGGAGTCACCGAACGGAGTCTGCGTGACTCCTGCTGGCCCGCACACGCAGGTACTATGCCTCTGTGAGCGCCAGCGTGGATCTCGACGACTATTTCGAGTTGATCATCCGCAACGCGTGGTGAGGGACGCTGCGCCTGCACCACCCGGCGGTGGGGGCCGAGCGCCGGCGCCGTTCCACGTGCCGTTGGCGCGCGGTCGCATCACAAGCTTGCGCGCCCCACCCCACCCTCAGGCACATTTCGGGCGGCGAGGGCTGGTGCGCCAACACCACGTGCAAGCGCGTGCTGGTGCTGCACGAGGACGGCTCCCAGGTGCGCCCCCTTGCGCGCGCGGCGTGCCCTCGCCCGTTCCCCCCTGGCTCGGACAGAAAAGCCCGCCCCACCCAACAGCCGCCCAGAGCGCCCAGAGCATCTTGCAGAGGACCTGCGGTGCCTGGCGTGGACGAAAGAGCCGCTAGCACGCTGCGCGTGCTGTGCATGCTTTGCGTTCCGCGCGCAGGAGGTGGTGGAGGTGAAGGACGACTTTGACATCTCCAAGGACCAGTACGTGGACAAGCTCAAGGCGCAGGGCGTCGCCAACATCAAGTGAGTCGCAGGACGCTGCGTCGCACGCTGCAACGCTGTGCATCGCGTGCTCCACCCCACCGTGCGCGCCCTCCGTCACCCCCGTTGCACTGTGCGGCCCAGGTCCATCGCGCTGTACTACTCGGACGCGGCTGCCAGCACCACGGTGGCCGCCGCCGCTCCTCCCGCCGCCAAGCCGGCAGCCGGCGTGCCCAGCACGCCCACCAGCCCCACGCCCGGCGCCGGCCAGGGCGCCGGCACGGGCAGGTTCAGCGCCTCGGCCAACAAAAAGGGAGCCGACCACTTCCGCAGCTCGATCCAGTTCGGCTGATAGAGGAGAGCCCCTGTGTAGACCTTGTGGGAACCGTGATCCTCCAATTGGACCTGCGGCCGTGGCGGTTGAGGACCAACCAAAGCGTGCGCGTACCTGAGTACCTGAAACCGTTTCCTCGCTGTGCAAGCAAAAAGAGGAGAAGAGAGAAGAGTCTCTGGAGGCACAGAGGAGCGGAGCTGCCATGCTGCTGCACGGTGCGCCGCAGCCTGCTCGCGCCTGGGTGTGCAAGCGATCTGTGCAAGCAGTGCTCCACGCGAGCGCTGCCCCAACTGACTCACAGCGTGCCACGACGCTGCGCGCCACGCGCAGAGCTGCCAGAGCCGTTCCTGCAGCAGCTGGTTCAGCGGGAGCTGCACCAGGACGGCGCCAGCCGCCATGCCCTGTTCAGCTGCTCGCACGCCTGCGCGGCGCTCGTCATCAAGCACAGCGCCTGCGCCGCAACGTGCAGTGACGACTCCGATGGCGATCAGTGGGCCAGCGGCGGCAGAGCCCAGGGGGGTACGACGACGACGGTGCGCGTGACGTGGGCGTGCACGCGCCCCTGGCTCCACAGCTGCCAGCTGGAGGCGCTGCTGCAGCGCTGGAGCGCCATGCTGGGCCACGGCATCGCGGTCGACCTCACGCTGGCCCCTCCCGCCGAGTCACGCCGGCGCTTCCCCTGGGCCCACCTCTCCGCAGCGCAGCACCCGGCCCCCAACCGCCACGCCTCCCTGCCGCTCGACGCCGCGCCCGCCGGCCACAGCGCCATCCACGGCGCGGCCCTGCTGCATCAGCACCAGCTGT
>VFQP010002441.1_pt1 | contig 20727 bp, 19 predicted proteins | sample 3512351 | NCBI WGS metagenome assembly VFQP01 (sample SAMN10412372, study PRJNA504923) | tailings metagenome | isolation source: Relicate 1 Philex TSF1 revegetated site | place: Philippines: Tuba, Benguet | collected 2017-08-29
ATGTTGGACGGCCGTCCGGGTATTCTGACGCTGCTTGCTTGGCTGCCGCGGTGCTGCTCGGACGCGTGCCCGGAAGCGCACAAGGGCGAAGGAGGAGGAAAAGGAGGAGAGGGAAGGAAGGAAGAGCGCACCTGCTTGACCACGATGGCCAGGACGTGGTTGGCCATCAGCAGCGGGAAGAAGGGCAGGCTCGAGGGAACCACCAGCTTGGGCCTGCGGAGCGGGCAGGCAAAAGCAAGAAGCTGTCACGGCGGCTGCGCGGCACGCTTGGCGCCTCTGTTCTGTCCCCCCTCTGCGGCAAAACGACCTGGTCTCTCTCCTGGCCCGGTGGACACAAGAGAGCCTGTGTTGTCCTGCACTGTGGGACTGTGGGAAACGCGGCAGTTTGAAGTGCGGTGCGGGCGGACGTCGCACCTCGGCGCCTCGGCGGCGACGGACGCGCGCGCCGCCATGGAGTGCCGCAGCGACGTGGACATGCGCATGAGCCGCGTCGCCGCCAGCGAGCCGCCCGTGGTGGCGCCGCCGCCAGCGCCGCCGGCTGCGGAGCCGGCGGCCTGCTGCGCGCCGCCTGCGCCGGCCGGCGGCGTGTGGTCGACGGTGAGGTGGTCCACGTCGGCCTGGTGGAACCACAGCTTGGCGTACTGGCCCTGCGATCGAAGGATCGGCGCCTTGCGCTTGCTCAAAACTTGCTCCCAAACCGTGTGTGGGTAGCGTGGGTAGCGAGGCAGCGTCCTTCTGTGCATCCCGACGCTGTGGTGGCGCGCGTCGGGCCGGAAGCGCGAGTGCAAGCGTGCCAGAGCAAGCTCGAGTGCAAGCGCGTCAGTGCAAACGCGTCAGTGCAAGCGCAAGTGCAAGCGCCCACCTTGAGCTTGCGCGCGACGCCCTGCGCGCTGGGCAGCGGCTGCACCTGGAACGCCGACTCGACGTCGGCGTGCACCAGGTTCTGCTGGCACAGCACGCCGTAGGCGGTACGGATGTACCGCACCACGTACTGCAGCTGGCACAGGCTCAGCGTCACGTGCGTGCTGGTGCCCCGAAGGTCAATGCTGTCCAGGCTCAGCTGCTGCGTCGCCGGGTTGAGCTCGTACCGCACCAGCACCTGCGGTACACCATGGCGGAACACAAGTGGCGGTACACACGGCTAACGAACCCCCGGGCGCCTCGTCCACGCCCATGTCACGCCCCAGCCCAGGCTGCAAGCGCTGCGAGCGAGGGCAGGCGGCGCGGACGAGAGGGCGGGGGAAGCGGGCGAGGCGCGCGGACCTGGGGGCAGTCGATCTGCAGCCTGGGGAGGAAGGTGGAGAGGCTGCTGGGCACCGGCGTGTTGTACCGCTTGTAGCTGTCGATGACCATGCGGCGGAGCGACCCCGAGGACGCCGACGCTGACAGGAGCTGCACCTTTGCCGACACGCCCGACTGGCGGCTCGCCGACAGCTCCTGCGTGTGCGTGCACCGCATGGGCTCGGGGATTAGGGCTTGGGCGAGGCCGGGGGAAGGAGATGGGCTGGGGGCGCTGGCAGTGGCGGCGGCGGGGAAAGTGCTCCGGGCCGTGAAAAGCGAGGCCTGGCCTCCAAGTCAGGTGTTGCGGAAATGGGGTGTCGCACCTGGAGGAACTCGGTCACAAAGGCGAGCAGCGGCTCCAGCGAGTGCTGCGTGACGCGGAGCTCAATCGGCGCGCACGACACCTGCGCGGCGGCGAGCGGGGCGGGCCGCCAGGCAGGACACGCAACCCGCATCCCTTCGCGATCGCATCACTACTGACCGATCAACCTCACCCAGCGCTGCCGGAGCCAGCCAGCCGGCCATGCGCCAAGCCCTAGGCCAAAGCCCTCACCTTGACCGCTGTGAGGTAGACGGCGATGGGCACCTGCGACTGCGGGTTGACGACGAAAATGTCGAGGTCGCCGTCGCTGGGGCCAAAGCCCGCCGCCGCCGCCGCCGCCGCCGCGCCAGCCCCCGGCCTCCTCGGCGTGGCGCCGCCGCCGCTGGGAAGGTGCGACGCGCTGCGAGCGTGGTGCGGCGCCGCCGGCGAGGGCCGCGCCGCTGCCGCCGCCGCCGGCGGGCCGCCGGGCGAGCTGTGCGCGTGCGTGTGCGCGGCGCCGCCGAGGCCGCCGCCGCGGTGCTGGCCGATGACCGTGTTGGCCATGTTCATCTTTGGGCCGAAGGCGTGGAGGTGCTCGGGGGGCGCCGGCACGGAGAGCAGGTGCGAGGTGCCGCCGGGCCTGGGCGCTGTGGGGTCCGGCGGGGCGGCTGGGCGGGTGGCGGGGTCGGTGACCGGGTGCGTAGTGCTCAGCTGGATCGCCGCCGCCTGCGCGTTGTGGGGCAGGTTCATTCGCACGTATCAGGTCAAAAAACCTCTCCAAGCAAAACAGCTGTGCGTTGGGTTGCGAGGCGAACGGGAGCGAGAGGAGCGGGTGCAGCGGTCTGAGGCGAGGCCGCACCTGGATGCAGATGTTGGCGGGCCGCGGGATGAGGATGTGCAGGCCCTCCACCGTGAGCAGCACCACGGACTGCGGGCCGTGCGGCGGCGCGCCGCCGCCGCTGCTGCCGGGCGCGGCCGGCGGCGCGGGCGCGCCGCCGCCGCCGCCGCTTGGGGAGGGCGCGGCGGGCGGGCGGCTGACGAGGAGCTGCAGCCCGAGCCTGGGGCACTGCACCGTGATGGTGATGCCTGCGCGCCAAGCAGCACAGCACAACCCACGGCGATCGCAAACACGACGATAGCGAGAGTCAAATGCGTGCGGTGATGCGAGCCCCATGCCGCCCCTGGCTAGGCAAGTGCAGCACGCTTTCGCAGCGCAGCGCAGCGCACAGGCCGAGAGACCAGGCGCACCAAAGGTTTTGCTGGCCCCGTCGTCGCCGTTGGCTAACCCCCAACAGAGCAACGCAGCGGCTCTGCAAAACGGCGCGGCGCACAGACTGAGCTCTGCGCGATGAGGACCTAGGCGCACCAAAGGCCTTGCTGGCGCCATCGTCGTCGTCCACCGGCGGCAGCGCGTCGGCGAACATGGCCATCATGTCCAGCACCGCCTCGGACTCCTGGTAGCTGTCGGGGTGCTTGGCCAGGTACCTGCGGGCACACAGGGGGCAGCGTGCGCGTCTGCCACCCGACGGCGTTCTGCCGTTCCGCCGGCGGGCGCGCAGAGCGAGGAGACGGCAGCCGCTCGAGTGGTGCTCCAAAGGCCTCTGGCCTTTGGAGCGCCGGCTGTCGGCGCGAAGGCCGCCCGGCAAGCTGGCAGGCAGAGCGGGGGGAGGGGGGGGCGTGATCAGGGGGAGGGACTCGCCTCGAGTGCTGCAGCGCCACCACCGAGCGGTACACCATGGCCTGCCCCAGCGTCAGCTTGCGCTCCAGCTGCGCCAGCTCCTGCTTGACCACCGCTGCGACCGCACACAGCCACCACAACACGACCGCACACCCACAGCGAGCAGCACCGCGTCACGGCGCGCCCGCAGCCACAGCGCCGCCGCGCCCAGCACACCGGACGCCACGGGTGAGCCAGCGAGGACCGGGCCAGACGCAAGCCGCCGCGCCGCACCTTGGCTGTTTCGCTTGAGGTAGGCGACGGCCCTCCGCCGCAGGTCGCACGAGCGCAGCTCGCGGTAGCGCTTCTGGTAGCGGTGCGCCACCGTCTTGCCCAGGTGCATGGCGCAGTAGAGCACCATGTACTCGGAGCGGGCCGCCAGCACGTCGTTGAGCGAGCGGACCGGGTATCGGCGGCGGCACTCGATGAGCGTGCACTTGCAGGCGTGCTGCCACCAGGCGGCGGGGCACTGCCGCACCGACATCTGCGCAGGGGCGGCGCGGTGGGAGCAGAAAGGGCGCAGGCAGCTCGGTGTGCGGCGCGGCGGGCCACGGCGGCTTTCCTCAGCGGGCAGGGGTGGTTCCGAGGTCGCGAGCGGGCGCGCCGCCTGCCTTTGCTCACCTGAGGGCGTCGCTGCCAGAAGGCCGCGTACTTGCCAAACGTGGCCACGCGGTCCAGCAGCCGCAGCCCGATGAGCGCCGGCGCCGTCGTCAGCTGCGGCACGATGGCCTTGAGCCGCACGTCGATGCTCCAGTGCATGCCCTGCTGCGCCCGCGCGGCCGCCGCCGCACCATCGGCGCCCGCCGGCGGCTGCGCCTGCGGCGCACCTGCCGGCTCCTCGTCGGCGGCGCCCCGGAAGGTGCGGTACTGGATGCTGAGCGCCTGCGTGGGCTGCCCGGCGGCGCCGCCGGCGACGCCCACGCGCACGGGCTGCGGCCGCGAGCGCGGCAGCAGGCAGATGGCCACCTCCACGCCCCACTGCTGCAGCACGCAGTGGCAGGCGTCCCACTGCGACAGCGCCAGCGCCGCCACGGTGCCCTCGCCGACCGCCGTCGCCGCGTGCGGCGCCTGGCCCGGCTGCCCGCCCTGCTGCGGCGGCTGCGCCGCCGCCGTCGCGGGCCCGCCGGCAGCCTTGGCCGCCCTCTTGGCGCGCGACGACAGGTATGCGTGGGAGGCGGTGGCGGCCCGCCGGCTGCCGGTGCGGCCCGCCACGCGCACGCCGCTGTTTGACGTGCCCGCTGAGGACGCGGCGGCGGACGCGGCGGCGGCGGCGGCGGCGGCGGTAGAGAGGGACGCCGGGTCGGGCAGCGTGGTGGTCATGAGGTGGATGCTCACGCCGGCCACGACGAGGTGCGTGCCGGCGCTGCCCGGCTGCAGCGAGGGCCGCGCGGCGACGTCCTCGGCGGCGACGCCCGCCGCCGCCGCCGCGACGGGCGGCGGCGTCGACGACGGCGTGAGCCGCGGCGCGGCGCCGCCGGCGCTGACGCTCACCCGCTGCAGCTGCGGGGTCGCCGCCGCCGCAGCCGCCGCCGCCGCCGCGTCGGGCGGTACGCCGTTCTCGCTGCGGAGCAGAACGCCGCGGCCCGCCGCCGGCAGCGGCGTGGCGGGCGTGGGCGGCGCCGCCGCCGCCGCCGCCACCGGCGGCGGCGGCGGGCTCACCCAGCGGCCAAAGCGGCTCTGCTTGCCGCTGCCGCCGCTCGCCCGCGGCGGCACCGACACGGTGAGTCCCGGGCTGCCGCCGGCGGCCGGCGGCGGCGGCGTCTGCGGCGACGGCGACAGCGCGCCGTTGGCGCCGCCCAGCGCCGCGGCGCCGTACGTCGCCGTGCCCGCGCCGCCCAGCTCCGGCGAGCCGCCGCCCGAGGTGCCGCCGGCCTGCGACACGGGCACCGTCGCCGGCGTGCCCAGCACGCCGAAGAGGCCCGCCGGCGGCGCGCCGGCCGCCGAGAGCACGACGGGAGAGTACCCGGCAGGGGTGCCGCCGGCAGCGGCGGCGCCGCCGGCGGCGCCGGCGGTCCCGGCGGCCGAGTTTTGCTGCCGGGCCAGCGCCTTGTCCTTGGCCCGCAGCGCGGTGAGCGGCTGCACGCGCATGTCGCGGACCGAGACGGCGAGGCCGTCGCGGCAGCGGGGCGGCAGCAGCACGGCCTGCGGGCCGGGCTCGCCCTCCTGCGCAGCGGCGGGCACACGGGAGGACAGGCGCGCACAGCGTCGTCTCTGCGCACAACGCCTGCTGCTTCCGCTGCCCTGCTGCGCGGCGGTCCGCAGGCACCACGGCCTCCGGCCCCCGTGCCTCCGATCTTCCCTCAACGCACGCCTCCGCACTCCAGTGCACCTGCTCTCCTGCTGACACACACCCGCGGGCGCCAACATGCGCTTGTGCCCGGCCGCGGTGTCCGCCCCGGTGTCACCGCGCACAACAGCCCCAACTGACACCAACCGCCGCGCACCTGCGAGTACTGCACCGTGGCGTCGTGCAGTTCCAGCTCGGAGGAGCTGAGCGCAAAGCCCACCACCGAGCGCAGCAGCCACATGATCCAGGGCTTGCGCGGGCGCTTCTTGGTGCCCCACAGCACGTTCTCCAGCGCTAGCAGCTTGTTGGCCTCCAGGCCCGTCCAGGCCTGCCGCGCCGTGTTGGGCTGCGAGCGATGGAGTGAGCGGGTGAAAAAGCGAGCGCACGTGCGCATGCAGGCGGGCCGCCCCAGACTCGTTTCGCCGCGTGCCCCAGGCTACGAGGCCCGCCCGCCCACACGCCTGAGACGTGCCGAGCTGGGCTGTGGGCAGCAGGCACGTCTGCAGAGGGCCCGGCGTCCCCTGCCCTGCGTGCTGAGCGCAGCACCGTGCCCTGCCCGCCCACAGCCGCGCCTGCGGCGCCCTGCCGCCCGCCACGCTGCCAGCTCCGGGATCACCGCCTGTCAGGCTGACACCACCAGGCTCACGCGCGACCCAGGCGCGCGAGATCCAGCCATCCAAGTCGCCCCGCTGCGTGTGGGCTGGTGGTGTGGCCGTCTTGCCTGGGCACCTGCCGACGGCGCACTCACGCTGCCTGCCTCGTGTGCGCTTTTGGCGGCTGCACTCGGAGTAACCGCCCGCCTGCGGCGCTCCCCCGGCGCAGCTACTACGGCGCCGCGGCGCCGGCTGGCGGGCCCACACGCGCTGCATCTCACCTTGGGCACCTGGCGCTGGTGCAGCTCCACCAGGAGGCCCGAAACCTTGACGTTGACGGCGCGGCCCGAGCCGAACGTCACGACAAGGCTGGCCACGGATATGTTGGGCAGCGCCAGCGCAGGTGGCCGGCCCAGCAGCTTGGCCAAGGGCAAGTGCAGGTCCTTGATGTGGAGGCCTGCGGCGGGGAGCGGAGCGGCACGAGTGCCGTTCGCGCGTCGGGTGCCGTGAGGACAGTCGGCGGTTGCCTGCTCTCGGGGCGCTGCGCCGCAGGGTGCGCTGCGATGGCTGATGGGGGCGGCGCGGCGGCGCGCCGCGCTGCGATGGCGTGCCCTGCCACCGTGGTGCGCAGGGGGGCGCTGGCCGGGAGCTGCGTCGTGGGGTGCGTTGCCCCGCGGGCTGGTGCGACGCCGCCCGCGCTCGCCCAGGGCTGGTGAGCACCTGGCTGAGCGTCTGCCGCTGCTCGGTGCCAGGCAGCCAGGCGGCCAGGCGGGTCAACGCTGCTCAGGCATCGCATTTCCGCCTGCGCGCTGCTCCCAGGACGCAGGTCCTGCCTGGCGGGCGCCGTGTCGGCCCCGGCCAGCGCGCACGGGTGCGCTCACCTTCGCGGTTCGCCCACACGCCCGCTGGCTTGCGCCCCTGCTCGCCGCCCTTGATGCGCCGGTGCACCCACACGAGCACCAGTCGTAGCGCGAGCACGACCCAGCTCCGCCATGTCGCCACGAGCAGGGCGATGGCCACCGCCACAAGCGTGGGCACCAGCGCCAGCAGCAGCATCGCTGGCGCTCCTCCTCCGCTGCGCCCACGCTACGCTACGGGCTGCACATGTCCGCCATCGCTAGCGATCGCAGCCTCCAGCAACGCATAGCTCTCAGAGTTCCTTTCCTCTTGCAGTTGAGAATCACCCAGCACACGGTTCACGGGCCGACTCATCCCGCGCATGCAGATCGTGCCCTGTGCGCACGGCGGGGCACGGCCAGCGAGCTGCTCAGCTGCTCTCATCCGCGCCGCCGCGCTGCATGCTCTTGGCGATGTCGTCCATCACCTGCAAGCACGGCACACACACCCCAAGCCACACGTCGTGGGCTCAACCGACGCGCGGGGCGGCCAACCCTGGTCGTGAGGGGGCACCCCGCCAGTCATCCAGCGCACCAGCTTGCCCTGCCGCGTCACCACGGCAATCTTGTACGTCAGGAAGCCCACGAGCATTGCCAGAAGGTTGAGGTGCACGCCGTAGTCGTCGGCAAACAGCGTGTTCCACCTGAGGGCGTGGCGCACGCAGGAAGGTTGCGAGAGAGCAGCAGCAAGCGCGCCTGGCTGTGCGCAACAGGGGCAGCATCGCAACGTGACAGGCACGGCAGCCAACGCGCGTTGAAGCGGCAGCTGCGCCTGACGCCTGCTCACCTGTTGTAGCCCAGCGCGAGGATGACGGGGATGAGCAGCCGCTGGTTGCCCACCGCCGACGCCACGCCCGACACCAGGCCGCCCTGCCCCGCCATGCCATCGACCGAACGGCCCAGCAGACGCAGGTACACGTAGCCGCCCAGCGCGCCCAGCGTGTAGCTGATGCACACCTGCACAACACACGCCCGCCCACCAGGCGCCGACCACCACCACCCCAGTCGCCACAGCCTGCATGTGCTCCAATGGACAGCGCAGGCGCCCCGCGCAGCGCCGGCAGCGCCGCCGCCGCACCTCGCGGCCGTAGCTGGCGTAGGTGGAGGCGGCGCCCACCAGGCTGAGCGCGGCCGTCCACAGGCGCTGCTCGGTCTTTTCCTGCTCGTACATGCGCAGCTCCTGCGCCTGCAGCTCGGCCTGCGAGGAGCAGGAGGAGATGCGAGGAGCCCAAACGCGACGTCAAGCGCTCAGCCAGGCCGCCAGCGCAACCTCCGCCGTTGCACCCACGCTGCCGTGGCCGGCACCAGCGCCTAGCTGAGGCGAACGAGGGCGCTGATAGCCGGCGACAATCCCGGCGCAGGCCGGTGCGCCATCCTGCAGACCAGTGAAAAGGGAGCCTGGGCCCAGCGCGCTCGCCTTTGCGGCCTGGTCCTCGGGCGTGCTGCCCACCACCGTCGTCACCATGCCCTTGCTGGCGCGGCTGGAGCGCTCTAGCCGCTTCACGTCGTTGCGCGGCAGCGGCACCGTCCGGGCGGCGGCGGCGGCACCCGGGCTGCCGCCCCGCTGCTGCTGCTGCTGCTGCTGCCTCTGTTGCTGCAGCTCGGCGTCGCGCTTGGCCGCCGCCCTGAGGGCCTCGCTGAGGTCCACGTCCATGCGGTCGAGGTCGGCCAGGCGGCTGAGGCCCACGGCGCCAACCTGCGCCTTGACCACGCCGACGGCAGGCGCCCCCGCCGCGCCCGCGGGCGACTGCTGCTGCTGCTGCTGCTGCTGTCCCCCTTGGCCGCCCTTGACGGCGGCGTCGCGCCGTCGCTGCAGCGACTCCTGCATCTCGAGCGTCTTCTGCCAGTCGGTGTTCCAGATGAACTCGGGCTTGAAGCGCCCGCCCCTCTTCGTGGGGTCGAAGGCCTCGCCGGCGCGGCTGTACACCTCGGCCGTGGGGTCCGCGAGCGAGAAGTAGCCCGTCTTGGGAAGCTTGGACTTGGCCACGGCATCGGGTGATGGCGCACGTGCCTGGGCTGGCGCAACGCCGCCGCCGTCGCTGGGCGCTGGGGACTCGGAGCGCTGCGGCGCGCCGGCGTCGCCCTGGGTCAAGGCGTCCTGAGCGGCCCTGCAGCGGCACTGCCGGTGCAACAGGTGCGACGCGCTGGCGCTGCGGTGATGGTGGCGGTGGGGCGCCCGCCCGCGCCCGCCCATCGTGGCCAGCGACGCCTGCCCATGGCTGCCGGCCTGCAGCATTGTGGAGCGGCCACTTGTTTGGAGCTGCGCCGGTCTTGCTGCTTGCTGCTTGCTTCTACGCAAGGCATGGAGACAGGGCTTGGGCTGGACGATCAAGCAGCAGGCGCAGGCAGCAGGCGCAGCAGGAGCGTGTGTTGTCGCAGCGCAGCTGAGGAGGACCCCGGGCGCGCAGAGGAGCCAGAGGAGGACAGCAGCAGCGTGCGGCTCTTCTCCAGGCGCTCCTGGGCGACTCGCCTCGCACCATGAGCGCCTTGAATTTGCTTCGCCGCGCGGGCACGCACCTCGTCCGGCATCGGCAGAAGCGCGGGGGCGGCGCCGATGGCTGGCCCGGGGGCTCGTTCTGGTCTGAGGGCACGCAGACTGGCCACAATGGCTTCCTGTTCGGCGAGGTGCCTCCCCCGCCGGGCAAGGCGCGCGTGATTCAGTGGTGGGAGCCCATCTGGTGAGTGCACAGCGCGCTCTGGCATGGGGGCAGCCGAGGCCAAAGACATGATTGCGAGCCTGGCGGAGCAGCAGCGCGTCCACAAACACGCCGAGCGCGGCATGTCAGAGCCACGCGCCGGCCGTGCGAGCGCATCTGCACGGAGCCATCGTGGAGCCTCCCCAGGGGCCGAGCGAGCTCGCGTGACGGGCGCCCGCAGCAGCAGGAGAGCGGAGCAGCAGCAGCAGCGGCAGCAGGAAGGAGCTGGAACGCACTGGGGCTGCAAGGATCACTGCTCCCAGCCCAGCCGTTGACGGAGCTGCACGCGGCGTCCGACGGTGAGCACCGCCATGCGTGCGTGCGCTGCCGCGCGTGCGCAGGATCCCGGGCTACGCGGCCTTCTTCGCGGGCATCTACCTGATCTACCACGCCAAGCCCCTGGAGGCGCTGGACATCAAGTACTGGGCCAAGCCGCGCGCCGAGCGGGAGCTCGAGGTGGAGACGCGCATGCTGAACAAGCTGCAGGCCTCGCCCGAGCTGCAGGCGCGGCTCAAGGCCGTGGCCAAGCAGCTCAAGCTCGTCGACGCAGAGGTGAGGCGCGCTGCAGCGGTCTCTCGGGCAGAGGGGTCGGCCGCCAGGGGCGCGCACCGGTGCACTGGTGCGCTGGCGTTGCCACGCCGTCCTGGCAGCAACGGGGTTGGCGCTGGACGGCTTGCCCGATTGCGCAGGTGTACGACCTGGTACTGATGCGCAACGAGTACAAGGTGCTCATGGGCCTGCACGACGGGCGCGTGCCCTCGGAGCTCAAGGAGATTTACGACGAGCTGCAGGCCGAATGAGGCTGCAGCAAGAAACCTCAGAGGCGTCGCCCAACACAGCGCATGCGGGGTGCAGCGCTGGACCACCGCTTGGGACACGCAGCGGCAGCATGCGTCCGCGGCTCGGCACGGCGACGCGGCTGGCGCGGGGGCGGTGCTTCTGGGCGCGGAAGTGACAGGTTGTAGGAAGACTCGGTGCCCGCGCTGCCTGATGTGCAAGGGATATCTTGCATCATGGAACGGTGGCACAGGACTTGGACATACAACACCAGACGGGAAGGAACACGACGACGAACCAGGTGAGACAGAACACGACGGAGGGCCTGGAAGCAGCACGCTCCTGGCAGCAGCACGTTAAACGGAAGGCCCAACAACAAGAATGAGGGGGAGAAGCACGCCACACGCTGGCTACGCTACCTACACCTGGACTAATGTGTGTACACCATCACGCTGTTCACGCCCTGGGTCACCGCCTCACTCTCGCCAATCAAAGAGGTGCTCCTCTGGGCTCGTGGGCCGCGTCCGCGCCAAAACTGTGGCCTGCCGCGTCCGGGCAAAACTCCCGAGCAAAAAAGGCGCGCTCAGGGCGAGCCCGCCGCGGCCACGGGCACCAGCCGCAGCGCCTTGCCCACGGCGGCCCCGCCGCGCGCCGCCGTCGCCGACGCGCCCCGCCGCTGCGCAAACTCTCGCACCAGCTCCACAAAGGGCTGCGGCCACTCCTCCTGCGGCATGTGCCCGCAGCGCTGCAGCAGCGCCAGCTCGCAGCCGGGCAGCATGGCCGCCAGGCGCCGCGAGTTGCTGGCCGGCACCAGCGCGTCGTGCACGCCGTGGATGATGAGCACCGGCAGGCCCGTGCGACGGCACAGCTCCGCCAGCCTGCGCGCCACCGCGTAGGCGGCACAACTCAAACGCCACGCAATTACTGAACGTTGCCCTCGGGACGCGCGGTGCGCGAGGTCGGCGTGACTGGCAACGCACCGGCTAGCCAGGCTGAGGCCCTCGGCCGCGCCCTCGGCCGACGCCGCCGACGCCGTCGCCACCTCGAGCTCAGCAGCGCTGGCCAGGGCCCCGCCCTCGTCTGCCGCCGCCGCCGACGACGACGCAGCGCCGCGCTGCTTGGAGGTTGTGGCGCTGAAGCCGGCGAGCCAGGCGGCGAGCCCCAGCGCGCGGGGCGGCAGCGAGGACGCCACGCGCGCCGCCAGGAACATGAACATGCCGGCCTCCCAGCCGCGCACCAGCTGCGGAAGCGAGTACGCGTCAATGACCTGCGCGCGGCAAACGCACACACACATATGGGCGTTGGGGTGGCTGGGGGTGCCAGTGTGGCGGTCTCGCCGAGTGAGGCACCGCACCCGTGCCGCGTGCGCAGAAATGCGGTTTGTGATATGATCATCTGCTTGCCAGAGATGGCTCCACCAGATGTAAAGCTCAACACACACACGCACACACGCAGCCACAGCCGTTGGCGTGTCCAGCGGACCAGGCCGCACAGCAGCGTCGCGTGCATCTGTGCGAGACTGGCGCTGTGGCACCCGTGCACGAAGGCGGCGCACCTGGTCCGTGACGAGGCCAGGGTTGTAGTAGGCCGACTGGAGGCCCCGCAGCCAAAAGGGCCGCGAGCGCACCAGCGCGCGCAGCAGCGCCACCACGGCCGGCCGCAGCAGACGCAGCAGCGCCAGCGCCGCCACCGCCAGCGCCACGCGCAGCGCCGCCGCCACGCCGGCGAACAGCCGCCCCGCCGGCGACACGCCGCGCCGCCGCGCGCTGCCCCTCTCCTGCTCCTCCTCCTCCTCCACGTCCCCCTCGCGGCCCACCTCGACGCAAACGTAGCGGTCCACCAGCCCCCACGGCAGCGCCAGCTGCGCCACCGGCCGGTCACCACCGCCCCCGTCCTCCTCCTCCACCAGTGCCTCCCCGTCCTCGCCCTCCTCCGCCTGGCGCTCCTCCCCCTCCGCCGCCGCCGCATCCCTCCTGCCCACCTGCCCGTCGTCGAGCAGAATCGGGTGCGAGTGCAGCCGCGCCAGCGCCCGCCCGCCCGCCCCGCCCCCCTCCTTCTCCCGCTGCTGCTGCTGCTGCACGGGCCACTCGGAGCCCGGGCCCGTCGGCAGCGCCCGCAGCTCCGCCCCGCTCACGCCGCCGTCCCTGCCCGCCATGGCCAGGATGGCGGGTGCCACCAGCACCAGCGCCTCCACCTCGCCGGGCCGCTCCAGCGCCGCCAGCGCCGCGCAAATGCCGCCCAGGCTGTGCCCAATCAGCACCTTGCGCACCGTCACCACCGCCGCCGCCGGCAAAGGCAAAGGCGCCGCCGGCTCGTCCAGCGAGGCGTTGCCCGTCACCACGGGCGTCGACGCGCCGCTCAGCGTCGGCGACGCCTCCAGCACTGACGCGGGCGTCGGGATGCTGCCGCCGCCCTTGACGGCGGCGCCGGCGGGGCTGGGCGAGCGGCGTTCCGGCGCCGCCGCTGTCGGCGGCGGCGGCGAGGACGGCGCGGGCGTGAGCGCGACGCCGGGGGGCAGTTCGCCGCCGCCCGCAGTCGGCAGCAGCGCAAGCGTCAGCTCCTCGTCGCTCTGGACGCCGGACGGCGGCGCCGGGCTGATCTCGCGTTGCTGGTCCGAGGCGCCGGCGCGGGCCGGCGAGGGCCGCCGGAGGCCGGTGGCAGTGGTGGCAGGCGCCAGCGCGAGGCCGGCGGCGGCGGCGCAGGCCTGGACGAGCTGCGCGGCCTTCCAGTCGGACACGCGGCAGCCCAGGCGGCCGTTGAAGTCGAGGAGGTAGGCCTCGAGCTCCCTTGGCCTGCGTGCGCACGCGCACCAGAGGGCGAGGAGAAGCAGGGCAGGAGGTGGTGAGGCTCAGTGGAAACAGTCGGCGTGCGAGCGCTTGCCACCGGGCAGGGCGGCACGCCCTCCCGCCTCGCCAGGCGCCACGCTGGAGTGCTGCTCCAGCGCCCCGCACGCCAGTGCCTGAGGCGCAGCGGCCACCACAACTGCCCGTTGTGCTGCGGGGGCGGCAGCGCCAGCCGTCCGCTGGAGCCCGGGGACAGCGCGGAGGGAGGCAGAGGGCAGAGCGGATGCGCGCGCAGAGGTGGTGGTGGCGGCGGCGCACCTCTGCGTGAGGCCGAAGCCGGGCATGTCGTGCGAGGTGGCGACGCCGCCGAGCGCCTTTGCCAGCGCCGACTGCACGCCGGCGTACGAGTAGAGGTTGGCGCCAAAGCCGTGGAAGCAGTGCGCCGCCAGGAACGCCAGCTGCTGCTGCTGCTGCTGCTGCTGCTGCTGCTGCTCCTTTGCGGCCTGGCCCTGCGACCGCCGCCGGCCGCTCGGCGCCTTGCTGAAGACGCCGCCCTGGGCCGCCGCAGAGGAAGAGGAAAAGGGCGAGGGCGCGCCGACGCCGGCGCTCGTCCTGGCCCCTGGGCCCTGCTGTTGCTGCTGCTGCGCGATCGTCTTGAAGGCGAGCTCCAGGCGCGCCGCCAGCGCCTGCGATGCGTGCGCCTTGACGTGCACCTGCAGCCCTGGCGTGCCAAGCGCGGGGAAGAACGAGTCCGCGTCGCCGAGCAGGTGGAACTCCTTGGCGCGCTCCTGCGGATGGTGGGGTGCAGTCGGTGGGGCGGCGTGAGTTCCGGTCGGGGATGCGCGCACCCGGCCCCCCTCCAGCACAAGGACGCAGCGACCTTGCCAGGTATGCCTGCGCTGCGTCACTGAACGTCAGTCATTGCGGATCCTGGGCCGGATCTGCCCATGCGCACCTGGTGCTGGCGCTCGAGCAGCACGCCGCGCGCGGCGGCGCACAGCACGGCGTAGACGGCCGCCATGCCCGCCGCGAAGGAGGGGGAGAAGCGCGCGGGCGCCGCGACCAGCCAGAGCAGCACGCAAGGCAGGGCGGCGACCAGCAGCATGAGCGCCACGTCGCCGGCCGACAGGCGGGGCGCCCAGGACCACGGCGCCGCCCGCTTGTGGATCTGGCTGCGCGGCTGCTGCTCCTGCGAGCGCCTAGCTGCGTCGCCGGCGTCCTCAGGGCGCGCAGCGGGCTGGGGGAAGGAGCCCGAGGCCGCGCTGACCGGGCGCGGCCGCCCCCAGGGGGCCTTGCTGCCATTGGCCTTGCCGCTGGCACAAGGTGTGCCTCTCATTCTACTGCTGCTGCTGCTGCCGTTGTCCACGACGCGGTCCCTGCTCGTGCGCTGCCGCCGCAGGCCGGGCCACCTGGCGGGTGAGGCGATCGAGCGAGCAGCAGCCAGCTTGCTCGAGGAGCGCGCGCCACTGTGTTGGTGGACACTACTGAGGTCGTGTGCTCGCATCGCCGGCTCCCGCTCACCTCGCCGTGGGCAGGGCCATCCAGGCTATCTCCGAGCCCTGCGCCCCACCACCCTGCGCCCCATGCCGGCCACGCCGCAGAGCTGTGCGTGGGACTGATGTTCGTGACTGGTACAGGCAACACCTTCCCCCGGAGCGCTCTGTGGGCGCGCGTTTCGAAAAAGATCGATGTCGATGTCCGCCCTCACACTTTTTTGAAGCTCGCGCAGCCCCGCCAAGGGGTGAGCTGGCTCGATGGACCGTTGTTTGCCGAACGCCAGGGAAGGTGGGTGTCAAGGTGGGTGTGGCAAGGCAGGTGGGGCAGCCCTGGCCCCGAGGGGAGGGGTCGCCTCCGCCCGACGCACAGCAGGCCACAGCACGCGGTGCCGCCCGACACTCGTCACGAGGAGCCACCGCCCTGGCAGCCTGAGGGAGGGAGGAAATGCTGCGTGTGAGGGCTCCCTGCACCCGCTCCACGGCGGAGGATCCAAGGTGGCCCTTCCGCACGACCGGCGCGCTGTGGTGGACCAATTCACGAGGAGGCAAGCCGCCGCCACTTGCCAACCAACGTCCCACGCGCATGTGGGCTGCGTGACGCGCCCCTCCGCTTGCACTTCAGGAACGAGAGAAGCAGATGCAATCAATGACGCTGCCACCCAGCTCGTTCACTCAGGACAACAAGCACCCTTGGGTGCCCGCCTCCCCGTCACCGGTTGACCCGCGTCACCCCCCTCGCTGGAGGTCCACCGCCGGCTGCGCGTCGCCCGTCACCGGCCCCACAGCAGGCCCCGCCGTCGGCAAGGCAGCGCCGTGCGGCGGCGCGAGCTTCTGCAGGCGCCCGCTGACCTGCATGGACCACTGCCCCAGGTACTGCGCGGCGCGCGGCACCCCCACGCCCGGCACCACCACCACCACGCGAGCGTGGCCCGCCTGCTCCTCCTTTGACGGCCCGGGAGGAGTCGGTGGGGCGCCCTCTGCCGCCGGGTCGGCCACCAGCGCGCCGGGCGGGCCTCCTCGCGTGACGTGCGGGGTGCCGCCCGGCGGCGGCGGGCACTGGGGCGGCGGCTGGAGGCCGCCCTCTCCCCCCAGGCGGCCCTCCGGCAGGTGGCCGACCGACCTCGGCCCGCAGTGCTCGGCCCAGTCAGCGCGTGGCGCGGCCTCCAGCATCCCGGTGGCCTGCATGATGGCGGCCGCAGCGACGACGCCGGCCGAGGGCGGCGCTGGGGCCAAGACGCTGGGGAGGCTGGGCGCTGCGGCCGCGGCCGGGGCAGGCGCGTCGCCAAAGGACGAGCGCACAGGCGGCGCCGCGCCCGGTGTCGGCGGCTTGACGCTCGGGCGGGACGGCAGGAGCGCGGCTGACGAGGAGGCCAGAGGCAGGTACGTGCGCCCACTGGTGCCACACGCGCCCTGCTGGATGGGTGGCTGCTGCGGTGGTGGGCGTGCCTCAGGTGCGCACGACTGATGCCAGCCGCCACCAGGAGCGTCGCTGGCCTCAGGAGCACAGGGCGCCTGCGGTGGTGTACGGAAGGAGCCCTGCTCGACGCCGCCGCTGGCCAGGCCGGGGGCGCTGATCGTCGTCGCTGCTGGCGGCGGCCTGCAAACTGCTGCGGTGGCGACGCTAACGGCGCAGTGCGGCGCGCTGGCGCTGCTCGGCATGTGCGTCGCCCTGCCGTGGCGGTGGGAGAGGCGGTCGTCCAGCTCGGCCGCGCCGCCAGCGACGACCGCGTGGGCTCGCGCGGAGGCGCGCTGGGCGTGGCCGGAGGAGGAGCGCTCCGCCCCGGGCGCCGCGAAGGCATCGCCACCGACGAACGTGGTGTGCAGGCGCGAGCCTTGCGCGCGCAGGAGCGAGCTGCTCACAGGCAGCGCGTGTCGCCGTGGGGGTGGCTCCTCGCCTCCCGCTCGCGCGCCAGCGTCGTCCGCCTCGCTGTCCGAGTCCGAGAGCGGCACGCCGCCGGGCAGCGCGGCCGCCAGGCGCCCGAGCGTCTCCTCGTCGTCCTGGTCCGAGTCCAGCAGCTTGCAGACGTCGGCCGCGCGGCGGTGCAGGACCGTCGGGCCCGGCCGCGACCCTCCTCCTCGCGGCGCCTGCTGCGAGCAGTGGTCGGAGCGCTGCGCCAGGGGCGGCGCCGCCGCCGCGCCGAGCGGTGCCTGCCTCCCCCCGTCAAGCGCGTGCGAGGTGGTGTGCGGGCGGGAATGGTGGTGGTGCGGGCCGGCGCTGGGACCAGCGGCAGCCTGCTGCTGCCACGCGCCCTCCCGGATGAAGGGCGTGTCGAGCAGCTGCGCGGCCGTCGCCCGCCGTGCCGGGTCGGGGTGCAGGCACATCTTGAAGAAGTGCATCATGGTCCTGCTCATGTGCGGCGCCAGCCTGCGTGCGGCAGGGACAGCGAGATGAGACGTCGCACGCGCACATCCCCAATGGTGGCCCACATGCACAAGAGCACCCAGCGCGCACCTCTCAAACACCGTCTCAATCGCCGCTGGCCCGCCGCCGCGCCGGCCCGCCGGCGCCGCCGTGGCCCGCTGCAGGTGGCGCGCGTGGAAGTCGGCCCTGACCTTTGCGTAGTCGGGGTGCCCGCGCATGATGGCTGCCTGCTCGGCCGCCAGGCCCCCGACGCCGGCGTGCTGCATGTACAGCTGGTCCAGCGCCGTCGTGCCGGGGAAGAGCGGGTGGCCCGTCAGCATCTCGGCCAGCACGCAGCCGACGGCCCACACGTCCACCGCGGGGCCGTACGGCAGGCCAAGCACCACCTCTGGCGCGCGGTACCTGCGCGGACGGAGTACAGGGGAGCGCATCCTCCTGCCGCTCATATGCACGCGCCACCCAGTCCGATGACCCTGCTTTGTCTCCCTGGCTGCCCGTGGAAAGGCTCACCATCGCGTGATGACGTAGGAGGTCAGGGGCTCGTCCGCCGCGCCGGGCGCCGCGGCGCCGGGCACGTGCCGCGCAAAGCCAAAGTCGCACAGCTTGACCATGCCGTCGACGTTGATGAGCACGTTGGCGGGCTTGACGTCTGCGTCAGCACACCGTGGAAGGCCATTCGCAGTGGTCACTGGGGAGCAGCGCGAGGCGTTGAGCGTCCATCGCAGGCAGACGCGTACCTCGGTGCATGATGCCACGCGAGTGCAGGTAGTGCAGCGCCTGCAGCAGCTGGAAGATGATGGAGCGCACCGCCACCAGCGGCAGGCCCGCCTTGCGCGACTTGAGCTGCTGCGACAGCACGTGCTGCGCCCACTCGAGCACCATGTACACGCGCCCAGAGCTGCTCTGGAAGGCCTCGTGGAGCGCCACGATGTTGCAGTGGGAGCACTCGGCCAGGAAGCGCGCCTCGCGCAGCGCCGACCGCGTCACCTGCGCGGGGCGGGCGTGGCGCGCCACCGACGGTCAGTGGGCAGAGGCGTGCACAGAGCACCGTGCAGACTCTGGGACTCAGTGACTCTGACCTCTTTGCCGGCGTTGTGGAACACCTTGAGGGCCACCAGCTCGCCCGTCTGCACGTCGCGCGCGCGGTAGACGCTGCCGAAGGAGCCAGCGCCGACCTGCTCCACGCCCAGGTAGCGCTGCGGACACGCAGCAGCACGTTGGGCAAGCGCAGGGCGCACCACTTGCAGGTGAGGAGGAGCGCCCCACTCGCGATGCTGGTCGTAGGACCACCCTCAGCCTGACTCAGTGTGCGTGCCGCCGCCGCATCATCAAGCGTTGACTTTGACCGCCGTGCGCACGGCACCGACGGAGGCGAGGGCACCGTCCCCACGGCAACCCCCTCCGCCACTGGTTCCGCGCTGGCGACTGTTCCTCTTCCCTGTCCCGCGCCATGGCGATAACTTGCCCACCTCCATCTCTTGAACGGCGCGTGCGCTCTCCCGCGCGTCCTTCGGGTGTCTAGCAGCAGTCTCAGCGCATCGCCAGTGTGTCGCGGAGCATTGTTCTGCGCGGAATGTTCCGCAGCATGGAGGTGCCGGGCTTGTGAACTTGGGCCCCAAGTTTGGCCAGCACCTGCACCTTTCTTGACGCCGCCCCATCGACGAGATGGCGAGCCTGCTGCAGTCCTCGCAGCGCCTGGTGCGTGGCCGAGCTGGCGATCCGAGCGCTGCCGCAGCCGCCCCTGCAAGGGGGAGGTGCCCAACCAGCGTCGAGGGGCAGCCCCTGCACGCGACGGCGCCACACACGGGATCCGTGCCGTCGCGCGTGGTGCTGCTCGCAGGCTGCCCCGCGCGCCGCTGCCCGCCCCAGCGCCCTGCGCCTGGGTGAGCGCTCACCGCCAGGCACAGCCGTGGCCAAGCAAAGGCCGAGGCAGGCACGGAAGCGCAGCCACCAGCGGGACTGACGCGGCTCTTGGCCTGCTCGCTCGTGTCGACGTCTTGATTGCAGGCGCTCGCGTGCCGGCGTCGCTGCCTGGCCAGGTGAGCGAGCTCCTCGGCTGCCAGGGGGGCCACACTCGCTGAGCGCGCCTTCACCCCCACCGTCCAGGCAAAGCGCCTGCCCCGCCCTGGCGCGGACCACGCATCGCTCCAGGCTCCAGCCCGCGCAGCCGCGCGTGCCCCAGCCCGAACGCGTGCGCGCGGCCTACCTGCTGGCGTTTGTTGTGCGCAGCGCAAGTCGGCGTGCCAGGCCGCCTCCGTCGCGGCGCCCTCCGTGTCCGTCAAGGGCCTCAGCGATGAGGAGCGCGCTAAGCTGGCCGAGAGCCTCGGCTACAGGACCATCGGCAAGGAGCTGCCCGACACGGTCACGCTCCAGGACGTGGTCAAGTCGATGCCCCCAGAGGTGCGCGCGGCAAAGCGTGCCGGAGGCGCCACGACAGTGCGCGCTCTTTTCCGTGTGGGGTCCACTTGCCGTGACGCTCTGCAGGTGCCTCAGCATCATCTGCGCTTGCTGCTGCGGCGGCGTGCTACCGCGCAGGTGTTTGAGCTGGATCACGGGAAGGCCTGGCGCGCGGTGCTCACGAGCATCGTGACCTTCGCCGCCAGCCTCTACCTGGTGCACATCTCGCCCTGGTACCTGCTGCCCCTTGCCTGGGCCCTGGCCGGCACGGCCTTCACCGGGGTGAGCAGCCGCTGCCGTCGGGGGCGAGATCCCGTCTCACGCACGCGTGGGAGCCCCACACGCGCAAGCGTGGAGGAGCAGGGACACGCACTGCAAGCAGCAGCCAGAGGGCGGAGAAGGAGGAGCAGCTGTGCGCAGCGCTGCCCGTGCGTGCGAGCGCGCGGCCTCCCTCACCTTGCCAACCCGCCCCGCACCACCTCGCGTGTGCGCACGCGTGCAGTGGTTCGTGGTGGGCCACGACTGCGGGCACCGCAGCTTCCACAAGAACAACCTGGTCGAGGACATTGTCGGCACCATCATGTTCGCGCCGCTCATCTACCCCTTTGAGCCCTGGCGCATCAAGCACAACCACCACCACGCGCACACAAACAAGTGAGCGCGCGCCCCCTGCCCCCCCTCGGCAGCAGCACGCGGCGACGAACCGCGCCGCCAATGCTGCGCAGCCGCGGGCTGAGCGCGGCGAGGGACGCTGCTGACGACGACACCAAACCGCGTTTAAGCTCGCACGCCGCCCTGCCGCGCAGGCTGGAGGAGGACACGGCGTGGCACCCCGTGCCCCCCACCGAGGCCGACAAGATGACTGGCGTGCAGGGCGCGCTGGTGCGCCTGTTCCTGGGCAGCCCGCTCAAGCTGTGGGCCTCGGTGGGCCACTGGTGGATCTGGCACTTTGACCTGAGCAAGTACACGGAGAAGCAGAGGCCAAGGGTGAGCGAGGACCCAGGGGCCTTCCCGGTGCTCGGTTGCAGGGGACGCAGCAGGGAGGGGCGGCGGCGTGCGCCCTCGGAGGCTGAGGGCGACTGGGCATGTGCGCGTGCGCGCGTGGATGCAGGTGATTGTGAGCCTGGCGGCGGTGGCGGCG
>VFQP010002442.1_pt1 | contig 20703 bp, 20 predicted proteins | sample 3512351 | NCBI WGS metagenome assembly VFQP01 (sample SAMN10412372, study PRJNA504923) | tailings metagenome | isolation source: Relicate 1 Philex TSF1 revegetated site | place: Philippines: Tuba, Benguet | collected 2017-08-29
AAAAATAAAATCCCTCCTATTTCTCTTTGCCGGAAAGCAAACCGGCAGATAAATTAAGAGTAACTTTGCCAAAAGTAAAATCTGATTATGTTTTTTTCGCTGATAGTTCCGGTATATAACCGTCCTGACGAGGTTGAAGAATTGCTTGCAAGTCTCGCTCTACAAAGCTATACAGATCCATATGAAATTGTCATTATTGAAGATGGCTCATCCGTGACATGTCAGGAAGTGGTAGAAAAATATGCGGACAAATTAGCGATTTCCTACTTTTTCAAACCGAACAGCGGCCCGGGAGATTCTCGGAATTTCGGAATGCGGAATGCAAAGGGAGATTATTTTATCATCCTCGATTCAGATTGCATTATTCCACCGGGATATTTGCAAAGCGTGGCTGAAAACCTTCGTAAAAACTATGTAGATTGTTTCGGAGGACCGGATGCAGCTTTGGATTCATTCAGCGATATTCAGAAAGCAATCAATTTCGTAATGACTTCTTTCATCACAACAGGCGGTGTCAGAGGAAAATCCGAAACGTTGACAAAATTTCAGCCGCGAAGTTTCAATATGGGCTTGTCCCGTAAAGCATTTGAAGCGACAGGCGGTTTTGGCAATATTCATCCGGGAGAAGATCCGGACCTATCGATTAGGCTCTGGAAACAAGGTTACAGCACGATGCTTTTCTCCAATTCATTTGTGTATCATAAACGCAGAATTGATTGGCAGAAGTTCTACAAGCAAGTCAATAAATTTGGAAAAGCGCGTCCAATTTTAGATGCCTGGCATCCGGAATACAAGAAAATCACATTTTGGTTTCCGTCCTTATTTCTTTGCGGAGCAGTTTTTTCACTTGCTTTGCTGCTATTTGGAATAAACATCCTGGCCTACCTCTATCTTTTATACTTTGTATTGATCGGAGTGCTCTCTTCTATCGAAAATAAAAATGTGAAAGTTGGTTTCTATTCGATTATTGCCGTTTGTATCCAGTTTTATGGCTATGGAACAGGTTACCTGAAATCATTCATTAAACTCCGTTTATCCGGCAAAGAACCTCAAAGTGTATTTCCCGAGTTGTTTTTCAAGAAATAAATCGGACGAATCATACTCTTTAACACCAGCTTTCAGACAAAGCCGGAAATGATTTTTTTACAGAATCTGGAGCCTACATGAAAAACACCGGGAGAAAGCCAGAACAAACGAACTCCTACCCTTTTTCAATTTTGCATTTTGAATTTTCAATTTTCAATTTTCAATTTTCAATTTTGCATTTTGAATTCTGAATTCCCTTAATAGCTTCCCCACCAACGTCTCAAGAACCACTCTGCCGTCAGCAACGCAATAATCAAAGCGAAAATCCATTTCCAATCAATCAATTCCTGGTAACCGGTATCTTCGTATTGAACAGTCGTAATATCACCTCGCGTTTTAATTTCGTTAATCAATGCCTGGTACTGATCCAACGACTTATAAGAACCATCCGACTGAACCGCCAGTTGATTTAAAGTCGAGAAATTTGCCCGTGTATCCTGATCTTCCAGTGAAATTTCATCTACCGCAAACGACCCGGATTTTGAATATTTCTTTCCGTTATTATCCGCAACAACTTTCCAATCATACATTCCTGCCTGTAACTGACCAACATTCAATTGATAGAAATTCGCTGTCGGTGAGAACAATTGCTTGAAACTCTTTCCGCCACGCTTCGTGATTGTCATTTCCACAGACGGAGTTGTAATCAATTCCATCGCTTCATTGTAGAATTCTGCTTTAAACACAATGTCTTCAATCGTATTGAATCGTTTAGGCAACGTAACACGCAGCGGCTCCCTGTTCTGTTTGACAGAAATATACTGTGTCAGCTTCTGGACAAACTCTTCAAACCCGGCAGTTGTTTTTTTCTGCATGAACTCCTTCATTTTCCAGCGCCACAAACCTTCTCCCAAAACAAACCCGATTTTCGTTTTCTGTGTTTGGGCAACCGCAATCAAAGGAGCATCCTTCGCAATTCCGCCAACCCGTTGGTTCAGAACCACCACACTGTTTGACGGAAGTTTGTAATTCCCGAATTTGGTTCTCAACGGTGTTAAAACCGGGATAATGGAAGTGAAATCTGCCGACAGCCCGAACGAATTAAAACCATTTGCCAGAGTTGGGTAAACATCTTCGTATTGATTTCCATTCGGAGCTTTTACAGCCAAACCGTAATTCTGCAGCAAACTCGTCGTCACATTCGGTCCGAGAATCATTAAAACGGGAATTCCTCTTTCCTGGAGCTGTTTGAACAAATTCGCATTCGGACGCAAACCGTTTTCATACCAAACCACAAAATCCGGGATTTTATTTCCCAAGGAATAATTCGTCATCAACTCAGATGAAACCACCGCTTCCTGGTCCAGTTCAAACACGGAACGCAGCGCAGCAACATCCGGATGCGGAGCGCTTGCCAGCAATAACACATTGCTTTTGGAGTCGATGACTTCAACGAAACAAGTCTGCTGGTTATTTTCTTTGGTAAATTCACCGGAAACCGGCTGAACAGAAATCGTAAAACGCTGATAACCCTTACTTTTGGCTAAAACAGTAAACAAAAACTCTTTTTGATCCAGGTTCGAATTGCTGACAGTTGCTTTCTGTGATTGAACCACTTTTCCGTTCTGAAGTAAATTGACCAGGTAAGATCCTGCAGGAACCCGCTGGAAATCTACCAATGCCTGGATCGGGAATTCATTATTCAAAAATGCAACTTCATTGGAAACAACGGAACGAACAACAATATCACGCTTCAAAGCTGTATCACCGACTGCCAAAGCAAAAACCGGGGTCAATTCAATACGCTCGGCTTCATACATCGGGTGAACACCCTGGTTGTAGTTTCCATCCGAAATCAAAACAATTGCGCCGATGTTCCGGTTAAAGAAACGGTCTTTGATATGTTTGAACCCTGCCGCCAGGTCACTGGATTTATCTTTCAGTGACAATTGCCCCAAATCGCGAACGTTTGTCCCGACAGCCAGTTCCAAATATTCATAATCATCCCCTAAAGATTTCGGAAGTGCGGTTCTGAACCCTTCAATATCCTTTTTGACCCGATTACTGTCCTTGTAATTCAACATAGAACTGGAAGAATCGACCAAAGTAATGATCAATGGCTTCTCAGGCCGGTATTTGATCGTCTCCCATACCAATCCAAGCAAAAGCAAACCAATGAGGAAAATACTCAGCGTTCTGAGAGAAAAAAGAACTCTCAACTGCTTTAAATTCCATACAGATCGCTGATCAGTCCTGAAATAATAATAAAATGAGAATCCTATGGCCAGTAATGAGATAGGAAGCAACCACCATAAAGAATGATCGGAAAAGTAATTCATGCAACGAAAATACGCTTTTTACTTTTTCGTATTCGTTAAAGTGTATGAAATTCCTAAGCCTAATACAGATTTAAATTGTGTTCTTGGCCCTGTTCTTCCTTTTGAATCGCGGATATCGATGTCATCATCATATATCAGGTTCCATTGAAGCGATGCCTGGAACCATTTATAAATCTTGAACGTAAAGATGTTTTCAAAATTAACATCGATATTCTGCGGATTCTGAGCGTAATTGCTAAACAATTCCAAACGCGTTTTCATTTCGATATTCTTGACCAATTCCTTCTGGAAACGAACCCGGAAGTAAGCCCCTATTTCATTCCGGAAACGCAACCCTTTCTTCAGAATATTTCCGTTCTCATCCAGCTCTGCCGCCTTTACGCCAAAAGCACCGGCATCCGCTAGTCTCTGATCATTGACAATAGTCATTTTTGAAGCAATCGGTGACAAATAAACATTGAAATAATCAACCGGAGCATATTCAATCCCCAGGGAAAAATTCGCATATCCCGGGGCCATAAAACGTGAAATAGGAACAGAATCATTCGGGAAATTGAAACCATCCAGGAATTGCGTTCTGAATCCGCCGATAGCCGTTAAAAACCAGTGTTTCTTGAATTCATATCCGAAAGAAGTTGCCAGGTCAATCCGGTCATCCGTTTTCTGAAGCCCCTGCTTCTTCCCTGCCGAATCCGTGTAATACATACCTCCCAAAGCCAGTTTTACATCATTGGACCATTTGATTCTTCGTTTTTGATACACCGCAGAGAAATCGATAAATCCTAAAACAGCAATGTTATTTCGTCCGCCGGCAGCCCAGTTAACGAAAGCCGTTTGAGAACCTGAAAGCCCGAATAAACTGGTAACTGTCCAATATTTTGGCATTAAGGAGTCATGGAGTGCATCCAGTTTCTTTAAATCGTCGCGCATCTTTTCAGGATCTGTCTGGGAAAAAACAAGTGAGCTTGTAGCCAGGGCGAAAAAGAGAATAATGATTTTCATAGACTGATTGGTTTTAAATTTTTACAAATTTAGTTAAATCACTGAATTTAGTGAATAAACCTAAAAATAGCGTCCTTTTTGTTAGAAATAATACTTTTCCAAAATATATGCAAGTCGTAAAACCATCTGAACGAATTAGTTACAAAGGAATAATTCCCCGAAAAACAGGTTAACTAAGTTTTCTATCCCGGAAGAGTTCAGAGCAAACGGTGTTTAATCAATAAAAACAAAAAAGCCTTCCAAGGATTGATCAAAACATTCAAGCGATTATAATGCACTATTCCAACAAATAACACCAAAAAAATGAGTAAATTCGTCATCGAAATTATAATTTGCTATGTCGAAAGAAGTTTACATTATAGCAGCGGTTCGTACTCCAATGGGCGCTTTCATGGGCGGTTTGTCGTCGATCCCTGCTACTCAATTAGGAGCAACTGCTATCAAAGGTGCTCTTGATAAATCAGGAGTGAATCCTGCATCCATTGATGAAGTTTTCATGGGTAACGTATTACAGGCTGGTGTCGGACAAGCTCCTGCACGCCAGGCTGCACTTGGAGCAGGTTTACCAAACACTGTTCCTTGTACAACTGTGAACAAAGTATGTGCTTCAGGAATGAAAGCAATTATGCTTGGTGCTCAAACAATTCTTTCCGGTGACAATGAAATCGTTGTTGCAGGTGGAATGGAAAACATGAGCCAGACTCCGCATTATATTGACGGAAGAAATGGTGTGAAATTCGGAAACATCACGATGTTGGACGGAATCACAAAAGACGGTCTATTGGATGTTTACAGCCAGGTTCCAATGGGAACATGTGCTGAAAAAACAGCGAAGAAATACGAAATTACCCGTGAACAACAGGATGAATTCGCAATCACGTCATACAAACGTGCTGCTGCGGCATGGGAAGCAGGAAAATTCAAGGATGAAATCGTTGGAGTTTCTGTTCCTCAGCGCAAAGGAGATCCGATCATGGTGGTAGAAGACGAAGAATACAAAAATGTATTTTTGGATAAAATCACTTCTTTGAGACCTGCATTTGATAAAGAAGGGACAATTACTGCAGCAAACGCTTCTACTTTGAACGACGGAGCTTCTGCATTGATTTTGGCTTCCAAAAAAGCAGTTGAAAAACACGGATTGAAACCAATCGCTAAAATTGTAAGCTACGCTGACGCGGCTCACGAGCCTGAGTTCTTCACAACAGCTCCTTCAAAAGCAGTTCCGAAAGCATTGGCAAAAGCTGGATTGAGTACAGATCAGGTAGATTTCTGGGAATTGAACCAGGCATTCTCTGTTGTTGGTCTGGCAAACACAAAAATCTTAGGATTGGATCCTGCGAAAGTGGATGTAAACGGTGGAGCTGTAGCTTTGGGTCACCCGCTTGGAAACTCCGGATCCCGTATCATCGTTACGTTGATCAACGTATTGAAGCAAAACGGTGGAAAAATCGGTGGTGCCGGAATCTGTAACGGAGGCGGTGGTGCTTCTGCTATGATTATCGAGAATATCTAAGATAAAAAACACGTATAAAACAGAATGCCATTCCTTTTCGGGGTGGCATTTTTCATTAACCACAATAGCTCACATAAAAAACATAGCATGTAACTATCAACTATGTGCCCTATGTTCCTATGTGGTTTGCTTTTCTACCACAATCCTTCACATAGAAAACACAGCATGTAATTTCCTGTAAACTATGTGACCTATGTTCCTATGTGGTTCAAAACAAAAAGCACCGCCAAACTGACGATGCTTCCATTCTTTTCTTATCCGATCGGATTAAACCGGTGTTCCAAGATTCTCAGCTACAGCAGTAGAAATGGCAGATTTTTCAAAACGCAATTTAGTACCTTCTGAACTAATCAATACCGTTGTGTCAGTGATCTCCAGGATTTTCCCGTGAATTCCACCGATAGTAACCACTTTATCTCCTTGCTTTAAGTTTTCACGAAAAGACTTCAATTCTTTTTGCTTTTTCTGCTGCGGGCGAATTAAAAAGAAATAAAACACCACCAACATCAATACAAGCATTATAATTTGCATAACTCTACTTTTTTTTATTTAACTAACTACTTATTTAATAATATTTGCTTCAATCACAACCTTCGTACTCGGAGGAGTGGTATTGGATAAAATGGTCACGCTTCTTGTTACAGGACCTTCAGAGAATGATTCCGTTTTAACATCTGCTTTTACATAACCTTTTTCTCCCGGAGCAATTGGCTCTTTACTCCAATCTGCTACCGTACAAGAGCAAGATCCGGATACATCTGACAATACCAACGGATGATCGCCTGTATTTTCTACCGTAAATTTTGCGTGAATGATTTCACCTCTGGCAATTTTTCCTGCATTAAATACGCTTTCAACTTTCATCGTTGTCTTGTAACCAACGATTTCCGCCGGAGAATCAGAACCACAAGCTGTCAAAAGCGATAAAGCCATCCCGATAACCGGGGCTAAAAACATGATTTTTTTCATAACATTAATCCATTAAACCTCTTCCGAGTTTAGAAATTTTTCCATCCTTTACTAATCTATCAACGGCTTTGTCGAGGATTCCGTTGATGAATCCGTGACTTTTCGGAGTTGAATAGAATTTTGAAATCTCAATGTATTCGTTCAAAGTTACCTTTTTAGGAATATTCTTGAACACCTGGAGTTCCGTAATGGCCATTTTCAAAAGAAGAATATCCATTTTCGCAATGCGTTCCAACTCCCAGTTATCCGTCATTTCATCAATCAACTGAAGATTTTCAGAATCCATAGAAATGGTTTTACGAAGCAGCGTACGCAGGAATTCCTGCTCATCCTCTTTGTCTTTAAACAAAGGCATCACCACAAACTTCTCACCTTCCTCCATCAATTTGATGGATTTGATCACCATCTGGCAAGCCAGGTCGATATCGTCCAACCAGTGAATGCTTTTCTCTTCAAAGAAATGATAAATCAGCGGAGAATTTGCAATTTCGGTCTTGAACAGGTTGATCATGAAGCTTTTGTCTTCTTCAAAACCAGTCAATCCGTTATTCATAAATGAGAAATACGTTTCGCTTTCTCTCATTTGAAGGTAAATCTTGCGGAACATTTCCTGGTGGTCATCCCCGATCCAGTTCACCGAGCGATCTTCCGATGCTTCACGAAGAGAATAACTATCCTGCAAAGCCTGGATAATCACCGAATCCACAAATTTGGTGTTCGGGTTCAAATCTTCCTCTTTCGGACGGATTTTCTTTTTGTTCTCGTCAATACGGTGTTGCGCAATGTCTTTCAATTCACCGAAAGTCAGCAATAAATACAAATACAAATCGTAAATGCGATCTACTGCCTGCAATAATTCGTTCTCCGTTTTCTTGATGCGTTCTTCATCTCCCTGAAAATAAGCATAAAGAGCTTGTAAAACCTTAATACGTAAATGTCTTCTATTCAGCATTCGTAGCTACTCTCCTATCTTTTTATAGTGGTAATTTTACTTTACCGATTGACTCAATACGCTCTTCAGCCATTTTATTCGCGATCTGGTAAGTCGGAACACCTTCAGCATTTGAACGGGAAACAATGTTTCCGATCGTTGTGTAAATTTCCTCTGCTTTTCTCATCGACCATTCTGCAGGCAGGTTTGCCACTTCAGAATAACAATTGATGACACCACCTGCATTCAAGGCGAAATCAGGAGCATAAATAATTCCTTTATCTTTTACCAATTGTCCGTGAACTTTTTCGTTTGCCAGCTGGTTGTTTGCAGCACCTGCAATAATCGAACACTTCAAACGCTTGATGGTATCGTCATTTACGGTTGCACCCAAAGCACAAGGAGCATAAATATCCATCGGAACATCATAAATCTCGTCCAGACCAACCACTTTTACTCCGTATTCATTGGAAACACGCTTCAATGTTTCTTCGTGAATATCTGTTACAGTTACATCAGCTCCTTCAGAAACCAAATGCTTCACCAAATATTCTCCCACGTGACCAACACCTTGTACGGCTACTTTCTTTCCTGACAAAGAATCAGAACCGAATTGCTGGCTTGCACATGCTTTCATCCCCATGTAAACACCGTAAGCAGTTACGGGAGACGGGTCACCACTTTTTCCCGGTAAACCAACCACGTGATTTGTTTCCATCGAAACCAACACCATATCCGCAGGTGAAATACCCACATCTTCTGCAGTGATATATTTTCCTGCCAAAGAGTTTACAAACTTTCCGAAACGACGGAACAAAGCCTCTGATTTCATCGAACGGGAATCCCCGATGATCACAGCTTTTCCTCCACCCAAATTCAATCCTGAAATTGAATTCTTATATGTCATACCTCTTGAAAGACGCAATACGTCATTCAGTGCCTCCATTTCATTATTGTACATCCACATACGTGTTCCACCCAATGCTGGTCCAAGAACAGTGTTGTGAACTGCAATAATTGCTTTTAAACCAGTTGCAGTATCGTTACAGAATAACAATTGCTCATGGTTATACATACTCATTTGAGAAATAACGGGGTTTTCAGCCAGATTTAAATCTTTGACTTCTTTTACTTCAAACATACGCGACTTTTAATCTTTTATTTCAATGCGAATGGCTAATTTTGTAATTCGAACAAAATCGCATTAGCGCTCGCAAAAATAGGAAATTTATCGGATGAAGTCTCTAAGCTATTTAAACAAATATTTCTTCAAATACCGTTGGCGATTCCTGCTTGGTATTCTCTTTATTATTGTAGGCAACTACTTCGGTGCTCTGATTCCAGTAATTATCGGAGAATCCATGGATGTATTGAAAGGAAACAAACCGATCAATCAGGGTCAATTGTTGTTTTGGGCCGCGATTACCCTGGCCGGAATGGTCATTCTTTTTAACATAATTAAGGGATTTTTCCTGTTCCTGACCCGCCAAACACTCATTGTAATGTCACGTTACATCGAGTTCGACCTCAAAAATGAGATTTTCGAAAAGTATCAGCAACTGGATTACAGCTTTTACAAAAGTCAGTCTACCGGGGATTTGATGAACCGCATTTCAGAAGACGTTTCCCAAGTGCGCCAATATTTAGGACCGGGAATCATGTATAGCATCAACCTGATTGCTCTCTTCCCTTTTAGCTTGTACCAAATGCTGAAAATAAACGTGGAACTGGCATTCTACGCACTCGCACCGCTTCCGGTTATGGCCGTTTTAATTTACCTGGTTTCAACCCGGATGAATAAACTGAGCAAGGAAGTGCAGCAGGAACAATCCCGTTTAAGCACTTTAGGACAGGAAACATTCTCCGGAATCCGTGTAATCAAGGCATACATCCAGGAAAAGCATGCGAAACAGAATTTTGAAGCAAGTTCCGGTTCTTATTTGAAAAAGACGATGCGCCTTGTTCGTACGAACGCCTTGTTTATGCCGACAATTTCCTTATTGATCGGGGCAAGCACCTTATTAAGTATCTATATCGGTGGAATGCTGACACTTGGCGATAATCCCGCAATTCAAACAGGTCAGATTGTTACGATCATTTTGTTGATTTACAATTTAACCTGGCCTTTTGCGAGTATCGGCTGGGTTACAAGCATCAATCAACGTGCAGCAGCATCACAGGAACGCATCAATGAATTCCTGAAAACAGAACCGGCTATTAAAAATACGAGCGAGGCGGAAGTTGCTCCGTTCGAAGAAATCCGTTTCGAAAACATGTCATTCCGCTACAAACCGGATCTTCCGGATGTTCTTTCTAACATCAATTTCACATTGAAACGCGGTGAAACCCTTGGAATTATCGGGAAAACCGGTTCGGGGAAATCCACGCTTCTGCAGTTAATTGTGCGTCAGCTGGATCCAAGCTCCGGAAATGTCACATACAACGACGAAGCTTTGGCAGCCATCAATTTGAGTGAATACCGCAAGCAGATTTCCGTCGTTCCGCAGGATGTGTTCCTTTTCTCCGACACCATCAAAAACAATATCGCTTTCGGAGCTTTGAATTTTGACACGGTGACACCCGAAGAAATCGTTGAAGCAGCTAAAAATGCACACGTACTTCACAACATCGAGGCTTTCCCTGATAAATTCGAAACACTTTTGGGAGAACGCGGAGTCAATCTTTCCGGGGGACAAAAACAACGCGTAAGTATTGCAAGAGCGTTGATTCGTAAACCCCGGATTTTGTTATTGGATGATTGCTTATCAGCTGTAGATACCGAAACTGAAGAGATTATTTTGCGCAACCTGAAAAAACTGAACCAGGAAAACCAAACGACTTCTGTTATTGTAAGTCACCGAATTTCAAGCCTCCGAAACGCAGATTACATTTTGGTACTGGAAGACGGAAAAATCCTGGAAGAAGGAAAACCTGCAGATTTATTGGCTCAAAACAGCCATTACCGCGAATTGTACGACAAGCAATTGATTGAGGAAAGTGATTTGAATATACTGGAAGACTAATAGTAATTCGTAATTATCAATGTTCTAATTATTAATTACACTTTACTCTTTCTCCGGGTGCATCAACATATAATGCTCCAACTTATCTTTGATATACGTCACCAATTCAATATCCGACGCTGTTTTCAGGAAGTTCTCATCCATGGCCATGAAGTGAATGAAGTCTACAAAATCATCCGAATTCAGCTTGATGATATCATAAGAAACGTACAAGCGTAATAATTCCTGTACAACTTCTTCCTTCTTGTCTTCATATTGTTTTTTGGCAACGATTGCCTTCGACTGTTCTCTTTTCGAAAAACGCTCATACAGTGCCGTTATCGGGCTTTGGAATGCTTCCAACCCCGTAATTGTTCTGGTTTCACGCATAGCCAGGTCTGCACGCTCTTCTTTGATTTCCTGGATAGATTTTAATGGCTTGATGACCACTTCTTCAATCTGGCGGGCTTTTCGCTCCACAGCAGCATACACTTCAAACTGGCAGCTTGAATCTCCCACAACCCGAAAACCATAGCGCTCGTAGCCTTTTACCGATAAAACAATGGAATCATTATTCCCTACATACACTCCGAAAGTTCCGTTCGGCTGACCAAAAACTCCTTCACCGGTAGAGGTGTTTACCACCATCAGATTTAAAAAGGAATGTTTAACCAAAGTGTCTTCCACCTTTCCTTTCAACCAAACTTTAGTACAGGGAGTCTGCGCATACATCGTACCTGACAACAGGAATAATACCGGAACAATTAGTTTCATGAAACGAAAATATGACTTTTTTTCAGGGTTTTGTTTCCGTTAACGATTATTTAGAGTTTTCAAATAATTCAATAGTTCAATTACAAATCTTTCATATTATGAAACCTCTTAAACATTTGAACATTTTTGAACTTTTTAAACTATTAGAAATGGATACAAATGAGGTTTTCAGTCTATTTCAATAACGATACAAATGTAAATTCAATTATTTCACTTTTGTAACTGTTAATTTTTCGAAAGAAATCGTTTTTCCAAAAACACACTTCAAAAGTTCGTAAATTTGCACCATGAAAAGAGTGGTCGTAGGCTTATCAGGCGGAGTAGATTCCAGTGTCAGCGCATATTTGCTGCAACAGGAAGGTTATGAAGTAATCGGACTTTTTATGCGCAACTGGCACGATGAAACCGTGACACTTTCAAACGATTGCCCGTGGATTGATGACAGCAATGACGCACTTTTGGTCGCAGAACATCTTGGAATTCCCTTCCAGGTATTGGATCTGAGCAAAGAATACAAGGAACGGATCGTTGACTACATGTTTGCGGAATACGAAGCCGGAAGAACTCCGAATCCGGACGTTCTGTGCAACCGCGAAATCAAATTCGATGTTTTTCTTAAAGCCGCTTTGGACTTAGGAGCTGATTACGTTGCAACCGGTCATTACTGCCGTAAAACAACGACAGAAGATGGAATTCACCACTTATTAGCCGGACTGGATCCGAATAAAGACCAATCCTACTTCCTTTGCCAGTTATCACAGGAACAACTTTCCAAAGCCCTGTTCCCAATCGGAAACCTGCAAAAAGCAGAAGTAAGAGCCATTGCCAAAGAAATCGGACTGGTAACAGCCGAGAAAAAAGACTCCCAGGGATTGTGCTTCGTTGGCAAAATTTCGCTTCCGGAATTTCTTCAACAAAAACTTCAGGTAAAATACGGTAACATCATTGAAATCAGTGAAAATAATGATCAATTCCTGAATTATTCATCCATTCCGGTTAACCTGGAAAACGTGGTAGAACTGAGCAAAGAATTCATCTACTCACCTTCCATGGGAATTGAAGTAGAAAAGCATATCGGTGCGCATTATTACACCATCGGACAACGAAAAGGACTTCACATCGGCGGAAGACCGAATCCGTCATTTGTAATCGGAATAGACACAGAAACAAACACCGTTTACTCCGGGCAAAAAGACGAACATCCGGGATTGAACAAATGGGCTTTGAAAATTGAAACCAACGAAATGCACTGGATCAATCCTTTGTACGAAATGGCAGTTGGAGATCAAAAAGAGTTTTCCGTGAGAATCCGATACCGCCAGGCGTTGCAAAAAGGTACTTTAACCCGACTTGAAGACGGTTTTTACATCCTGTTTGACAAAAAACAAAGAGGAATTGCTCCGGGACAGTTTGCTGCGCTTTATATCGGTGAAGAACTGGTAGGATCAGGAATCATTTCGCATTAGGAAGAAACTCGTCAAATGTAAAGTCCTCATAAAAAACAAGGGTTTTAACAATCTTCTTATTTCCTTCAATATGTCCGGGAGATCTCTCCGGAGCAACAGAACTGGTTAACGTTTCTTTATTTTTAATTTCAACAGAGGCAGATAACTCCTGGTCGGACGGAGACTGCTTTCCGGTAAACAACCATTCTGCAGACACGCGCGGAAAAGCCAGTAACAACTTCTCTACAAAGTCAAAGCTCGGCTTATTCCGCCCGCTGAGAACATGACTCACATTGGAACGCTGCACCCCTATCCTGTCCGCAAAAGAGCCGGCATTCAGTTTATGCGAGTCCATAATCATCCGTAAGCGATCTTTAATCTCCATAGATACAAATGTAAACTATTTAAATTACATTTCACACATTCAAAATATTCACATTTGTAACATTCATAAACACGAAAAAAGGGATCATCAAAATACAATCCCTTTTTCAATATTTTATTCTTTCTTAATTCGAGCTATATCCGAAGAAAAGCATGCTGCTCTGTACCTGCGGCATATCCGGTCCAAATGTAACCAAATCCATTAATTGAGCAACTTCAACAATACTCAAACTACTATTCTTTCCTAAAGCTTTATGGCGTGCCAATTTGTTTTTTGCCAAGCTTATTGCGTTATTAATCATTGTGCTTTCCATATTATATAAAACTTAAATGCAATTCAATCTGAGCACATTTACGGCACTTTTCTAATTTAGGTTACAAAAGAATTAAAAAAAATGAATGAATAAACTCATTTCAATTCAAGAATCAAATGAAATAATCTCATCTAATCAATTAAAAACCAAAAACATAACTGAAAAATAGAAATTATTACATTTGTAATAAAAAAAATGCAATTTAACTGGAAATCAGCTCTTCATATGCATCCTGGATCTCTAAAAATCGCTGCGCATACTCGGCTTTTTGCTCTTCGGAAAGATCTGAATTTCCATCAGGATGATATTTTTTCGCGAGCGTACGATACCTCTTTTTGATCTGCTCTTCCGTGGCATTTGCATTCAAATCCAAAATCGCCAACGCAAATTTCTTCCGGGTTCCGCAGTTTGCAATCTCATGCAATCTTCCGTTATTGGATTGCCCTAAAATGCGCTTCCGGTATTCAATCACTTTGTTTTCAATATACATTGAGCGGACTCCAATCAGTTCTCCCAAACGAATTAACGCAGTAAACTCCCGGTCAATCATATCTCCGTCCACAAAAACCAAATCAACCAGGAAATCAATCAGATCTGCACGTTCTTTCGAATCCGGCATCTTTTGAACAATCCAGTTCGCAACACTTCTCACATGAATAGAAGTTTCATTCACCAAATCCAGCTCGTTCGCAATAATCAACGAATCCATCTTAAACCTTTCATGAATATAAACCACTACAAACGATTGTTTTTCAAAAGGTTTTAACGAATTCTTTCGCATCATCCACGCGGCCAGCAAAACATAAATCTGGAAGATCATTTTCTCGCTTTTTGGTCCGGAAGGAGGCTGAAAACTTCTTTTCAAAACAAGCTCAGAACTGATTTTCCGCTCTTTCGAATCCGATTGATGCCTTCTTAAAAGAACAATCACGATCAACACAAAAGCAACCAAAAAAACAAGTCCCAAAACCATCAATTATGCATTTATTAATTCGTCACAGCAATTTAAGCAATTCCTCATAATACAACTGAAGCTCCTGGAATTTCGCTTCCAATTCCTTTCGCTCTTCTACACTTGATCCCGGATGACGATCGGGATGGTATTTTTTCACCAATACACGATATTTCAGCCTCAATTTGTGCTCATCAATCGCATCCCGTCTCATTTCAAAATACTCCAACGCTTTACTGATCAGATCACTCCGCTGACTTCCGGAATTATTCGAATCATTCCGACGATCTTGTCTTTTGGCGAACGTTTCATTGATTTCTTCCATTAAAACCATCCATTCATGCCGAACCAATTCAAAAGCATCAATGATTCGTATCAACTCAGCTTTTTCGCGAACTCCCACGATCCCATCCTGCGCAGCCATATGAATCAAAAAACGAACAACATCCTTGCGTTCATTTTCCTGGTGAGAAAGATTTAACCACTGAACGATGGATTCCGAATGATACACATCTTTATACGCCATTTTAAGCGATTCATGAAATGAAGCATTATTTTCGGGATACAGGTAAACAATATACCCTTTCAGATAAGCGCATTTCTCCTTAAAGCAATCCGGATTGGTTCTCAACACATTCATACTCAGCAAAACCAATGCATCAATGTGATTGTAAGGATTAAACTTTGTTCTAAAACGGAATTCCTTCTTCAGTTTGAAATAAGCGTAACGAATCAGCAAATAAGCCGGGTAAGCCATGATCAATGCAGTTATTGAAAGCCCGGTCACCGTTTCAATCAGTTTTTCTCTTTCGTATTCCTCCTGTGCGAGTTTCACAGCTTGATCCGCTGAAATATCGAGCAACATGAAAAAATTCATTCTTTAGCTTAATTTGGTTATTAGTGATTCGTAAGCAGTCTGGATTTCACGGAATTTCTCGCTCATTTGCTTCTGAATTTCAGGTGATTCTTTTGCAAAACGATCAGGGTGCGTTAATTTGACCAACCTGCGGTAAGCCGCTTTCACTTCTTCTATTGAAGCACTTTTTTCCAGTCCCAAAACGCTGTAAAAAGAATCAATTTGTGATATACCCGACTCTGCCTGGTACCTCCGTTCATTCTTCCGGGTAATTTTCTCCTGGTAAACCGGTTCAAAATCACTCAAATCCAATCTCAATTTCGACATCAAAGCCAAAAGGTATCTTTGCTCGTCATCATTAATTCCGCCGTCGTATGCAGCAATTCCGGCCAGAAAATTGATCATTTTGATCCGTAAATCCTCAGAAAGGTGCTGATTCGACCAGCTGGCAAGAGAATCGATTTTGACAATGTGCCGCATCGAATAATCGTATGACTCCGCCGCATGATAATAGACATTTCTGAAGTTTTCATGGAGAAATTTGTCGATGTATGGAAATTTCCGGTAATAGTTATCCAAATCCCTTACAACCATTGCACATGCTGCCGCTATGAAAATCTCAAACACATTTTCATCCGTCGGCTTAAAATCTTTCGGAATAAGGCCTTTATCCCAGGTTGCTTCAGTCTTCCCATTGAAATAACTCAGTATAAACGGAGAAGCAACAATCGCCAAAACAAAGAAAATGACTATCGCCCCGGTAAAGTAATCTGTTTGTGAAGATACTTCATTAGCTGTGCTTGACACCCTGTTCAATTCTGACTGAGCAATCGAATCGACCAGTTGATTTAGTGAGTCCCGGTTCATTCTTATTTAGGCATTAGCGGATAAATCAAATGTTCGAGACCATTTAATTTGATCTCATAAATCAACTCGAGCTGCTGACCCAATTTACCCGCCGGAAACCCGTTTTGCTTGAACCAGACAAGGTAATTTTCAGGTAAATGAATCAAATACCTGTCCTTATATTTCCCAAAAGGCATTTTTGTTTTTGCCAGCAAAACCAATTGATGTTCATCCATTGGGTGAATTTAGCTCAAATTCGCCAAATTGAAGATATATTCCGTTCCGGAATTAGAGGTTTTTAACTCCATTTCTCCTTCCAGCTGTTCCGACATTGCCTGGATAATCTCTGTTCCGAAGGAAGGAACTGCATTTTCAGCCCAGGTTCCGTTATCACTGTAATACAGCAGGAACCTTGAAGAACTCCTGACATCCTCCAAACGGATTACAATTTCCGGGTTTTCCTGGTTTGGAAAAGCATGTTTCAAGGAGTTCAACAACAATTCATTGATCAAAAGTGCCAGCGGAACTATACTCCTGGATTTCATGTCTTCTACCCTCACATCAATCTCAAAATCCGGTTTTTGCTCGATGGTGTAACTCGTCAACAAGCTATCCACAAGTGCTTTGAGGTATTTTTCCAGGTCAAATTTGGACAAGGAACCGGATTGATACATTTTCTCATGGATAATTGCCATCGCCGTTACACGATCGATCGCTTCCTGGAAACCACCGCCTTCAATTCCGTTGCTGTTCGCCTGTAAACGCAGCAAACTCGTGATAATTTGCAGGTTATTCTTCACCCGGTGGTGGATTTCACGCAACATGACTTCCATTTCGGAATTCTGCTTCGAAATGATCTTATTTTGTTCGATCAGGATGTTGTTATTCTCCTGCAGCTCCTTTTCAGAGTATTTCGTAGTCAGAATATACAGATTCAATAAGTAACCGATTGCAAAACCGACAATCGAATATTCTGTGATAAAAGTGGCGATATCATTTCCTGAAAAAGCCTCAACCGCTACAATATTTGCTTCATGGTAGAAAACCATGTAATAAAACAACAACAGGAAATGACAGATCAAGATGGAAATCCCCCAGCGTTTTCCAAGAATGAAAAAGACAAATATGATATTGACAATCATCCACATCGGTGTGAGATAATGTGTCGCTTTAAGGAACAAAAATGCCCCGGAAATGATAAAAAATGAAACAACCGCACAAATTTTGGCTACGAGCCGGTAGTTTTTCGTGTATTTCAGAAAGACCAACGCAATCAGGCACATTCCAACCGCAAACACATTCGGCATGGCACTGAAATGTTCATTGGAGTAATTGACAACTGTCACAACGGACATCAGAATGACAAAAAAAATGCACAAGTGTTTTACCAACTTGTATTTAATTTTCTCATGAAAATCTACAAAGTCTTGCTCCAATTTCACTACGCTATAAGTTTCACGGCAAATAAACGCAATTTATTGATTTCCAATTTCAGGATTTAGTATTTGGAGTGGTTTAGAGTGTAGATTACTAAACAAAAAAGCGTCGAATCATTGACAAAACCAACAATTCAACGCTTTTAGTTCAACTAAAAATATATTTCTTGACTTTTATTCCGGTATTCTTTTCAAAACTTCCAGTAAATAATCCCAGAATTTCTGAACAGACGAAATCTGAACACACTCATCCGGAGAATGCGCTCCACGAATATTTGGTCCGAAGGAAATCATATCCATTCCCGGGAAATGTTTTCCTAAAATTCCACATTCCAAACCAGCATGACATGCTTTGATATTCGGTTCCGCCTGGAATTTCTCCCGGTACAAATCCGCCATAATGTTCAGAATCGCTGAATCGGCATTCGGCTCCCAGCCCGGGTATTCTCCACCCTGAACCACTTCCACACCTACGCTTTCAAAAGCTGCACGAATGGTATTTGCCACATCCATTTTGGAAGATTCTACCGAACTTCGCTGCAACGACTGTGTTGTGAATTTCCCGTCTGCAACGGTTACCTTCGCCAAACTGGAAGAAGCTTCAACCAAACCTGGAATAGACGGACTCATTCTGAAAACACCGTTATGAACCGAATAGATTGAATTTACAATTCGCTTAAAATCAGATTGTTTTACCACTCTGTTTAAATCAGCAGTTTCAAACACCGTCCAGCTTGCATCTTTCTCAATCGATTGAAATTCCGCCGTGATCTGTGCAATAATTTCATCTGCAGCCTGGTGGAATTTCGTTTTATCATCATCCGAAATAGCAATCATTGCAGTACTTTCACGCGGAATAGCATTTCTAAGGCTTCCGCCATCCAAAGAACACAACCTGACATCAACAACGGACATAACGTGATTCAGGAAACGATTCATCCACTTATTGGCATTGCCTCTTCCCAAATGAATATCCATTCCGGAATGCCCGCCCAGCAAACCTCTCAGTTTGATTTCAAAACACAGGTAACCGTTTGGTAAATCTTCATATGTAATATCGGTGCTTGTATTGGTATCGATTCCTCCAGCACATCCGATCGACAATTCATCGTCGTCTTCCGTATCCAGGTTCAATAAAATCGTTCCGGAAATATTCGAAGCATCTACCTGTAAAGCCCCGGTCATTCCCGTTTCTTCATCAATCGTAAACAAAGCTTCGATTGCTGGATGCGCAATATCCGTCGATTTCAGGATCGCCATGATGGTTGCCACCCCGATTCCATTGTCAGCTCCAAGCGTCGTTCCGTTTGCACGAACCCAATCTTCGTCTACCATCATTTCGATTCCCTGCTCGTCGAAATCAAAAATAGTATCGGAATTCTTCTGGTGAACCATGTCCAAATGCGACTGCATCACAATCGTCTGGCGTTTTTCCATCCCGGGAGTCGCCTTCTTTTTAATCACCACATTCCCGATATGATCCTGGATCGTCTCCAAACCAAGAGATTTTCCAAAGTTCATCATGAATGCGATCACGCGCTCTTCTTTTTTTGACGGACGCGGAACTTCGTTCAAATCAGCAAAGTGATTCCACAATGCGTTAGGTTCTAAATTTCTTACTTCCATGTTTTTCTAATTAAGTCCCGGTAGCTATCGGGATACGAATGCCTAATAACGAATTGACACTCAAATGATATTAACAACCGGGAATCCTCATTCATCATTCGGAATCAGTTAGCTGTTTCTAATATTTACAATTCTATTGATGTATAATTCCTCCACTTTGGCTCTGGCCCACGGCGTTTTCCGAAGGAATTTCAAACTGGATTTCACACTCGGCTCGTTGATAAAACAGTTGATCGGGATCATTCTTCCCAAACGCTCGAAACCAAACTCTTCAACAAGTTCCGTCACGATTTTTTCCAATGTTACTCCGTGAAGTGGATCCATTTTTTCAAATTTTGAATTTGAAAAAATTATCAATGATGCATGTTTTAATTATCAAGGCCTTAATCCAAGGATAATTCATCATTGATAATTCATTTCTTAAACCAATTTACGATACTTAATTCGCTTCGGAGCTGCATCACCAAGGCGTTTGCGCTTGTTCTCCTCGTATTCCGAATAAGAACCTTCAAACCAAACAACCTGGGAATCACCTTCAAAAGCAAGAATATGCGTACAAATACGATCCAGGAACCAACGGTCGTGGGAAATAACCACCGCACAACCTGCAAAGCTTTCGATTCCTTCTTCCAAAGCACGTAAAGTATTCACGTCGATGTCGTTCGTAGGCTCATCGAGCAAAAGCACATTCGCTTCAGTCATCAAAGTCATCGCTAAATGCAGACGGTTTCGTTCACCTCCGGAAAGCACTCCTACTTTCTTACTTTGATCCGAACCTGCGAAATTGAATTTCGACAGGTATGCACGTGCATTGAATTTCTGGTTTCCGATTTCGATGAACTCATTTCCACCCCCGATTACTTCAAATACCGTTTTCTCCGGGGAAATATCTTTATGCGTTTGATCAACATAACCGATTTTCACCGTTTCACCGATTGCAAAAGTACCTTTGTCCGGTTGCAATTCATTCATGATCATCTTGAAGATCGTTGTCTTACCGGCACCATTCGGCCCGATGATTCCAACGATTCCTGCCGGAGGTAATTTGAAGTTCAGATCGTCGTACAACAATTTATCTCCAAATGCCTTCATTACGTGCTCCGCATCGATGACATTGTTCCCTAAACGCGGACCATTCGGAATCGGAATCTCCAATTTCACTTCCTTATCCTTCATTTCTTCCGACATCATCTTGTCGTAGTTCTGAATACGTGCTTTATTTTTAGCGTGACGGCCTTTCGGGTTCATTCTCACCCACTCCAACTCGCGTGCAAGCATTTTCTGG